>ENA-OWRC01001865-OWRC01001865.1-human-gut-metagenome-genome-assembly--contig:-NODE-1865-length-18710-cov-7.532458_pt1 | contig 18710 bp, 10 predicted proteins | sample MGYA00248268_ERZ651895 | MGnify/ENA primary metagenome ERZ651895 (study PRJEB26924, sample SAMEA4378242) | human gut metagenome | biome: human gut; feature: human-associated habitat; material: faeces...
ACTTGTATGTCTCGGGATTTTGGCATGTTCATGCCAAAACACCTCGCGGGATAGCAGACTGCTGAATAGTTACGAAATATCTTTTATAATAGCAATTTTAGTATAATCAAGTCCTGATCTATGTTCTTGCGAACGAGACGATTTGCGAAAGTGATATGCATATTTATGGGAAATCTCTGTTCTATATGGAATGCATATAAAATATCCATAATGACTTTGAATAAGTAAACAAGCATATCCTCTTTCCTTTTTCTTTAAAAGTTCTTTATATGGCGGATTCGGATATTTCTCGTAAAATCTATCTGAAAGGCTATAAACAGCATAGTCAATTTCCAATTTTATTCTCCTTATATACATATAAACGAGAGGGAAAATGAACTCCCTCTCGTTATGCTCTTCGCTCGGTCATATTTTATTTTACCGATGAGTCAGAACCGTCACTCATCTCATCTCTCGGTTATATTTATTTTACCGATGAGTCAGAACCGTCACTCATCTCATCATGCGAATAGAGAATTAACTCTCTATATATTGTATTATATAACATATTTTCTTAAATAGCACAATCCTATATTTTTAATTTTTCAAACACACTCTAACATCGTTTCTGTTCACAGCAATATGCTTTCTAACACACTGGACTTGTGTGAATTTATATTATTTGATCTTAGCGCTCTTTGCTTTAGAATAGCTGCTGTATATTCTTTTACCGTTTTCGGTACGATATGCCCGCACCTTGTAATAGTATGTTTTCTTAGACGTAAGCTTCTTATTTATATAAGAAACAGTGCTTCCCTTTTTAATCGTTGATACTGCCTTATATTTACCGGATCTGGATGTGGCACGGTATACTACATACCCTTTGGCACCGCTTACCTTTTTCCATTTCAGTGTAGCCTGTTTCTTACCGGCAGTTACTGTGACAGCCGGGGTTTTCGGTTTTACTGTCTGTGCCGGAGTTGGTGTCGGTGCAATTCCATTGGTTGTTACAGAGAAGTTTTTGTCATAACTGCTTTTAATAGCACCGCCCCATTTGGTGGAAACAGCCTGTACACTGTAATAATAAGGAGTTGACGGAGAAACCGCTGTATCTGTATAGGAGAGGTCTTTGACCGTAGCAATCTTTGCGAATTTACTTTCACCCATCTTACGTCTTAAAATAATGTAAGAATCTGCATTTTCATATTTATTCCATGTAAGAAGAACTGTATTTCCTGCCGCCTTGCAGGTTGTGATCTCTGGCATTCCTGCTGCAAAGAGATCTTTCGCAGTACCCTTTACAACTACATGGCATACTGCGGTTACATTCTGATCGGTTTTTACACGGATATCGGTTTCTCCTACAGAAACAGGTGTGATAACACCCTTCTGGTCTACTTTGGCAACGCCTGCATTATCAGAGGTCCATACCAGTTCCCCGCCGCTTCCCTTCGGACTGAACGTCCAGGTCAGGGTATAGGTTCCCTGATCAATTGCCAGAGTCAGCGTTTTGTCACTCAAAGCAATGCTCTGTGCCGGTGCTGTAACAGTCACGTGGCAGGTGCCTTTCGTTCCATTGTCCGTAGTCAGTGTAATATCTGCAGAACCGGCACCCACAGGAGTTACCTTGCCGGAGCCATCTACGGTTACTACAGAAGAGTTGGAAGATTCCCAGTACAAAGAGGACGGTTTTGCTCCATTCGGCGTGATCATGTAATCCAGTGTCCTGGAACCACTTTTGGTTGAGAGATTCAGGCTGGACGGAGAAATACTCACTCCTGTCACACTGACCAGTCTGGAAGAAACGGAAATATTGCAGGTCGCATAGACACTTCCGGAAACTCTCGCAGTAATTACCGCCGAACCTTCTCCCACTGCTGTTACCACACCACTGTTTACGCTTGCAACAGAACTGTTGGAAGAAGTCCAGCTTACAGTTCCCACCGCATCAGACGGAACAATCGTATAAGTCAGTGTATAGCTATCTCCCTTTGTAAGAGTCAGATCAGAAGCATTCAAGCTGATCAGCTTCGGTGCTGCCGGAAGCTTTGACTCAATACTTTTAAGCAGCTGAACCGCTTCATAAACTCTGTTTGCAGACGCATCCAGCGTAGTCAGCGCACTGTCCGCTTCGGCATATGCGCCGGAGAATCCGCTGACCTGGGACCATCTGGAACGCTCTGCATTTGCCTTTCCCATCATGCGGATAAGCTCGCTCTTATCTGCCGCCTCAAAAATCTGTCTGTTATTATTATACGGATCACATCCTGTAATGTCCGTACCGCCGCAAAGGGCAAACATAACACGCAGGACACTTCCGTCTGACGGATGACTCGCACCCATTCCGACACCCATAAATACATTATCAAGGGTATATGTCCATCCGGAAGCGGAACAATAGGAAAATTCTGTCAGATCCGGTGCATATTTGTTACCAGTAAGCTTATAGGCATCACCGGTCCAGGTAGAAGTCTCGGAGAGAACCTTCTGGATACATGCCGGTGGATTCAGGCTTCCACTGTCACAGTTGGCAATTCCCCTTAAGTAGAAACCATAACTTGTATTTGTGTCATAAAGCGGCGTAATCCCGTTCTCACTTAACCCGCGGAGCAGAACATCTGCACAGGTTTCTCCTTTCGTAAATTCCACCTGTACAGGATCCAGGATCATACCCTGGCCAATCGTGTTCTTTTCCACAGTCAGCGTCAGGGTATCTGCCAGAACATCGGTCTGTCCCAGCGCAAAAATCCCCACTGCCATTCCGGCTGCAAGAGTCAGCCCCTTAATGGCCTGCCATAGCTTATTCTTTGCCATATTCATTTTCCTCCTTATTTTCGGGCCGCTGCAGCAGCCCGTATTTTCTTTTTACTCTTTCCAGTTTCTCCAGCAGTGGCCTGCTTAGGATCCACAGGAAAATCACTGTAGAAGTTGCCTGCACCAGATCTACCGGCGCACCTGAGATATAAAATGCGATCAGGCTCTTCTTTGTGATGTGTCCATATGCCATCAGGATAGATGCCGGGTTCATGATCCCGCCGAAGATCAGAAATACACTTAAGAATCCGTAAATACACAGATCCACCTTCCTGGCTTTGAGAATCCCTTTCTGAAAAAGGATTCCTGCCAGATATCCGATCATTCCATAGGAAAACATCTGCCAGGGTGTCCACGGTCCCTGCCCGAAAAACATATTTGAGATCATCATGATCAGACAGGCACACAGAAACCCCGCCTCACCACCTAAGGAAACCCCGGTAATGATCACGATGGCCGCAATCGGCTTAAAGCTTCCGATCATAAAGAAAGCACTCCTGCCTGCGACCCCAAGAGCCGCCATTACGGCAATGACCATAATCTCTCTTGCCTGTGGATGCCGGCCCTCAAATACCATAAAGAACGGGATCGTGGCATAGGCAAGTATTAAAAGACTGATCACTACATCATGCTTACCATGAAACTTATGAACCAGGATAAAAAGCACCAGCGGAACAAAAGCCAGAAACATAATCAGACCAATCCAGGTACGCTTCTCAATCTTTCCTTTATGGATCGGCTGGATAATGATTCCATCCTCTTTCAGTTCATATTCCTCTAATTCCTGTCCGGATTCCTCTTCCCCGGGCAGGCTCTGTGCACAGGAATCCCCGAAGAAACGGTCCATAAACTGGTCTAAAGCCTTGCCTTCAAGCACGCAGCCACCTCCTTTCCGGTAACAGCATCAGGAAAATAATGCCTTGCCATGCGATTGGCAGCAGTCGTATAAAAGCTGTTTCCCGCAAAGAAATCCCTTGCACTCTTACACGTCACCACATTTCCCTGAAAGAACAGGCCGACCCTGTCTGCATATTCTGCGACAAACTCCACATCATGCGAGATCATAAAGATAGTGATCCCGTGAGCTTTGAGCTTCTTTAAAATGTCTCCCAGTTCCTGTTTATATTCTGCATCCAGCCCCTTCGTTGGTTCATCCATCAGAAGAAGCCTCGGCTGCAACAGCAGAACCTTAGCCAGTGCAAGACGCTGCTGTTCTCCACCGCTTAAATCATACGGATGACGGTCAAGCAGTCCTTCCAGTCTGGTCAGACTTACGATTCCCTCGATTGCCTCTGCCTTCCTCATATTGGCAGTGTATTCGGAAGATTTCTTCTCCTTTGCCCCACCGATGATAGAATACAGATCCTCCCGGACTGTCTTCTTGATAAACATGCTCTGGGGATTCTGTGGCAGCACACCCAGATACCCTCTGTAAAGCTGGGTATCCGTATACCTGCGGATATCAATCCCATTCAGGAGAATCTTGCCTCTGTAGGGAGCACGGACACGACTGATCAGCGATAAAGTCGTACTTTTCCCCGTTCCGTTTCCACCGACAAGCGCATAAAATTCTCCCTGCTTTACTTCCAGGTTCAGATCCTGCACAACATCCTTTCCGTCTTTTTCATAACGAAACCACACATCCTTTACCTCAATAGCCGGTGGCATAGAACTTTTGGAACCAGACAGCAGTTTATCTCTGACTGTATTCAGCTTTTTTTGCAGTTTTTGTTTATTTTTACAAAAATAACTTTCTTCACAAACAGAAACTGTATCAGAAGTTGCTGCCATCACCTGTGTGATCCAGTTCCTTCCCTCTTTTACAGTCAGCGGACATGGCAGATTATTTTCTACCTCTGCATAAATCTGCATGGGAACCGGCATAGACAGAAACATTCCATGATGTTCCCTCTTCAGGAACTCACCGATCTCCCGTGGCGCCCCCTGCGTGAGCAGACTGCCCTTATCCATCACATATACCCTGTCCGCCCACGGAATGACATCCTGCAGCCGGTGCTCCGTCAGAATTATGGTAGTGCCGATATCCCGGTTAATCTTTCTCACCGTTTCCAGAAAATCAGAAGCCGCGATCGGATCAAGCTGAGAAGTCGGCTCATCCAGAATCAGAAGTTTCGGGTGCATAGCCATGATCGCCGCCAGGTTTAAAAGCTGCTTCTGCCCTCCGGACAGCTCCGAGACATTCTTATAAAACCACTGATGAATCCCGAAATAGCTTGCCATCTCTGCCACTCTCAGACGAATCGTAGGCGTATCATATCCCAGACTTTCCAGACCAAATGCAAGCTCATGCCACACCTTATCTGTCACGATCTGATTTTCGGGATTTTGCAGTACATAGCCAATTTCCTGGCTCTGCTGCCGGTGGCCGACTTCCTTCAAATCCCGCCCATAATAACAGATTTTCCCGGAACTGCTGCCAAAAGGAGCCAGATCCGACTTCAGCTGGCGAAGCAGCGTACTCTTGCCACAGCCACTCTTACCGCACAGCACATTAAAGGTAGCCTCCTCCACATCCAGTGACACATGAGACAGTGACTCCCTGCTGCCATTCGCATAACGGAAGGAAAAATCTCTCACTTCTATTATCTTCATCTCGCTTCTCCTTCCATATCTTCATAAATCTTTCTGTAGGTCACTGCCATCTCTCCCTGTACGTGGCTTCTGCTTTTCTTCATGGCAGATTCCTCACACAGATCCAGAATCAGCGGCAGAAAACAGAACACACCAAAGCTGACAAATGTGACAGCAGCCAGCAGCGGACTGCACGACTGCTTCGGAACCCTTCCGAAAACAGTAAAACCGGCAAGCAGGATTCTGGGATTGTACTGTGCAAAAGCAGCTCCCCGGTAACATCCATATCCGAAAATCACACAAAGCCCGACAAGCATAGTTCCCAGTAGTTTATCCCTTCTGTTAAAACGGTAAATAGAAAAAGCCGTACGTCCTCTTAACCCATAGCCACGGCTTTTCATGGAATCAGCCGTCTCAATCGCATTTTCCAGTGCCCATGTGACAAGAATGGACACCATATTTAACGCATAACGGATCTTCTTAAACCATTTGCCATTGCTCACATCCATCCCCACGCATTTCTGTCCATTGCGGATCACCTTCAGCTGGGCCATAAAGTGAGGCACAAACCGAAGCGCCATAGACAGCATCAGAGACATCGCAGGGATAATCCTGCCAAAAAGATAGATAAATTTATCACTTGTCATGATCTGGTTATAGCAGGAGAACCACAAAATCATAATAAAAAGTACACATCCCAGAACGATTCCATATACCATTGCCTCCAGCGTAACCCAGTTTCCGCTGCTTTCTATATAAAGAAGCGGTGTGACTCCATAATGGTTAAACATCGGGTTTAAGAGTGCCACGATAAGGAGACTCGGTAGCGTCAGAAGAAAATTGATTTTCAGAACCTTCTTTACTCCGTTAAGCCACATGGAGTAAGCTGTGGCAGCCACAAAAGAGACTGCCAGGTAAACCGGGTGCTGGATAAACATGGTAAACCCCAGCACCACGGCAAAATAAAAGAAATTTAAAACAGGATGGCACCTGGAAAAAGCATCAGTCATAATACTGATCCCCCACATCCCTGCCAAGATTGCAGGTATAACGCCATTCTACCGTATCGCCGTCCTCCAGCGTATATTTCGAGCAGCCATAATTCGGATACCAGCCGTTGACACAGTACATCCATCCGGAATCCTTGCCACAGTCAAACTCATACAGGTTATTGATACCGGATACATAATAACTGTTATACATAGGTGTCCACTCCGACTCCATCTGAATACCGGCCTGATTACATACACGCTTCAGCACATCAAATACCGTCTCCCCCTCATAGAACTCCACCTCCGAAGGATACAGGATCCAGCCGTCCGCAGGCACAAATTCTGCCTTGGACTCTTTCAGATCATCCCAGTTATTCAGGATCGTAGAACACTCGATAGAGAAAGTACAGGTCATGGCTGTATCTGAGCTGTCATCGCCACCGGAAGTGTCTGTATTGCCTGTTCCATCGCCGGAAGAGTCTGTCTGTCCGGAACTGGTATTTCCATCTGTGCTGGACTGACCGCCAGAACTTCCAGTGGAATTTTCACCGTTTTGTGTATCCTTATTATCAGCAGTGCCCTTGGATTTGTCATCGGATTCATCCGTAGATTCACCTGTGGTAGAACCGCCGATCAGATAGAAATCTCCTCCTGTCTTAGTCACGTTAAAGGTAAGTGTTGTGCGCTCTGTTTTTTTCTTTCCGGTTTCTCTGGTAGTAATCTTTGCAGTATCAAGCTGATAAAGCTTTCCATCTTCTTCCAGACAGTAGAGAACTTTATCTGCATCCCATTTTTCTTTCAGATTCAGGGTCAGCTTCGCAGGCGCTGCCAGATTCATCTTCTCCAGTGTGACTTTCAACGCATAGGGCGCATCATTGGCAAGCTTCTTTACCTCTTCTGTTCCGTCTTCACTGCACTGTACCAAAAGCTTTTGCTCCACCGGATTCTGAATCTGGCTTCCATTGTAAGTCCATTTATAACTGATCCCGCTGTCCGTTTTTCCGATAAAATAATACTTTTCGTCCTTTCCGGCGATCGTCTCCATCTGCGCCTGGGTGATGATTCCGTCCTCAGGAAGCTTTGTTTTCTGCTTCAAAGGTTCCACATCTGTATCAGAGTCTTCCTCCGTGCTGTTTAAGATCTCAGCTCCTTTTTCGGAAAGCTGTGTCATGCCGTCATCCCCGCCGCCACAGCCTGAGAGCGAACTTACTCCCAGAAACAGTGCAAGCCACAGGGCAAGTCCCTTTTTCTTTATCCTCATTTCTTCTTCCTCCGCTTCTTAATAAGAGCCCTCACTCCGGCCTTAATGCCACTGCCTGCCAGTCCTCCCGCCAGAGCACCGCCTGCCGCAAAACCAAAGATCATACCATATTCTTTCTTCTTTGAGGTCAGACTTCCGGTTCCACTCTCCCCGGCAGTTTCCTGATATCCATCCTCACCGGTATCCATCTGTGAAGTCTCTTCCGACTCTGTATAAGGCTCTGCTTCGAAATCCCAGCCGCCGGAATTCTTATCCTTTGATGACTTACTGTTCTTTGATTTACTGTTTTTAGAATCCTTTGAACCGGAGCCACTATCCTTTCCTGAGCTTTCGGAACCCGTGGAGCTTTTGCTGCCGGAAGACTTACCACCCAGAGATTTCCCGGATCCACCCGGCGTTTTCGTATTGCCGCCTGACGGTGTTGTGGCAGGAACCGGCGTCGGGGTAGGAATCGGCGTGGGTTCTTTCAGACCGGTACCGGAACCATCTCCCTTGCCACCTTTTTTGATACTCACATCTGACATATCATAAAGGCTCGTCTTGCCATCCTTCAGGCGCTGGTAGGCAACCAGTGCATAATATCCCTGCTCTGTAGCCATCCCGTCCAGAGTACCTGCTGCCGCACCTCCGTTATTTCCGGCACCTGCCTTTACATGCATAAATCCACTTCCATCGATATGATAGGAAAGAAGATTCTCTATTGTCCAGTGGCCGCCCTTGATGAAACGCGAATCCGTCTCCGGGTCAATCCCAAGGCTGCATAAAGCCGTGATGATCTGTGCACAGGACTCCTCTGTCTCCACACCCATCGTGGAATATCCACCGCTGTCGTTCTGCATTTCCGACAATTTATTCAGCCCTCTGTCAATGGCAGCAGTCACATTCTCATAACCTGATTTATGATAATACGGTGCCAGCGCCTGCAGTGTCATGCCGGTAATATCAGAATCCGCATTACTTCCCATCAGCGTCCATCCGCCACCCGGGAGTTCACTCTGCAGCAGGAAATTCACCAGCGCAGATTCCGAATTCTGCTCCTTCGCAGACGGGTTCTCCGGGAAAGAATATTCCGGGTGGCAGTTAAGGGCAAGGAGTGCCCAGATCGGACCGTTTAATCCCTGTTCCTTCACAAGGCTGAAATCAGAGATATATTGAAACAGATTGTAACCACCCACATTGCGGGCATCCTTCCCCTCTGAGGTCAGGACCAGGATTCTCTTGGAATACTCTGTATATTTGGAAGTATTGGTAAGGATTCCCTTCTTTTCCTCGATATAATTTGCCGTGTGATTATAATAGGTAGAGAAATATTTCTCCTTCAGGCTTAAACCGCCTCTCGCCAGCCCAAGCACATACCATTCGCTGCCAACAGAAGGATTGGTATCTGTTGCACGCATATAGGCGCTGGTCTCTGCCATAACCTGACTGACCGATTTCTTCAGGGCATTTGCTCCCTGCATGACCGTTACCTTACAGGAGGCCGTCATTTCCGGGTGTTGTGTTACAGAAGCGGTAATCGTAGCTTTGCCATTCTTTACTGCTGTGACAACTCCCTTTTTGCTTACTTTCGCAACAGAAGTGTCACTGCTTTTCCATGTCACTGTATACTCTTCCGTAACCGATTCCGGTACCGGGACCACCTTCAGGGTGTATTTCTGCCCCCGGTTGATCTTAACGGATTTACTGTTAAGAGAGATTCCCTGAAGTCCTGCGGGAAAGTCAGCAATGATCAGATGGTTTAAAGTTCTGGCACTGTCCAGATAGAAGCGGTTATCTTCTGTCGTCTGAGGGGTCAGTTCCATAAACGAATCCCCGGTACTTCTAAGAACCCTCGGTTTCGTCAGACTCTCATATCCATCCGGGACAGGAAATGTCAGAGAGATCATCGTCATTGGCTGATAGCCTTCTCCTGTACGGATATCCGTATAGGAAATATTTATATCATAAAGAAGCTGTGGAAGAGTCCCCGGATATGCTTCGGAGAGCTCCTGTATAGTCTGTTCCTGATCCGGGTTCTCCTGCACATGGGTCTGCACATACCAGGGATTTCCCGTGGCGGTCACTCCACTGTCAGAAGAAATCAGTGCCGCAATACGGTTTCGGACAGTTTCAAGAGCCTCTTTGATCTCAGGGTCAATTTCTGCCTGTTCCTCTTCTGTCAGACTGTCATAGGTGTCACTGGCAAGAAAGAACTTCGAGACCGTTTCTGAGGACAGATCAATTTCTTCGAGTGCCGCTGCTTCCTGAATACAGGAAATCATGGCTGGTATATCCAGCTTTTCTTCACCGGCTTCATTATTTTCTTCTTCATTTCCGGCCGCGCCATCGTCTGTCTCTGACTGAGATGGTTCGGTGTCAGACTGGAATTCATTCGCAGTTTCTCTGTCGTCAGAATCATCATGCTGTACAGGGACAGAAGTTTCTTCTGCCTCCCCGTGTATCTGCTCAGCCGGTGGCATCTGGGCTGCGGGTACAGGACATGCGGTCACAGCAATTCCTGTACTGAGAAGCAGTGCCATCCATTGTTTATTCATTTGTTTCCTCCGCGTTTTTAATCTAAAAAATTACATCCGGGTAAAATAGCACCCGCAATTCCTGAAATTACAAAATGACAGATGACTCTCCCCCTGTCATATAGCAGGTAGAAAGGACATCTGCCTTATTTTTTTGTATCATTCTTTCCAAATTTTGCAGCAATTATCAGAGCGATTATTACATTTATCAGAAAATTCCATCCATAAGTATCTTTCCATATGTTTAACAGGCAGCTCAAATCTGAAATTTTATTGTGGAATATAAATTCTCTTGATATAAATATAGCTGCCAGGCTCGCCAAAAACATTAATGAAATAGTCAGCAAAAATATTTTTATTTTATTCATATATATAAATTATACAGGATAGGAATCTGTAGACATTTTATATTCAGAAACTAATTTTGTTCTTGCTGAATCTGAATATATTGATATAATCACGCGCAATTTTGAACCATACATAGCTGTAATTGCTGTTCCAGTTGCAGTTAACACAGCACTACATAATGCCTTTATAGTTTTCTTTTCGGTAGATACATTAAATGAAAAATTATACTTAGCGCGCTTCCATTGATTAAATTCCCGTGATTCATAATTATCAGCGCTTACAATATTTACATTGCTATCATTTGCATATACAGTAACTGTAAAAATTTGCAAAATCATACATAAAATTATAATTATAAATGCTTTTTTCATTCTCTTACCTTCTTTTGGGGTATGCAGTGTGTTGATAACACACTGCATACTGATTTTATTATTTAACAGTTACTTTTTTAATCTTTGAGAAAGAGCCATAAACTGCTTTTCCGTTTACTTTTCTGTAAGCACGTACTTTATAGTAACGGGTCTTTCCGGTGAGGAGGCTCTCGTCTGTCGCACCTGTACCTTTGGTGATCTTTATGCGGGTATAGGTACCATTTTGGGAATCGCTGGCATATACCTGATAGCCATCGGCACCCTTTACCTTACTCCATTCAAGCACTGCTGTCTTTGAAGTTGAGCCTGCGGACAGGGTCGGAGCAGAAAGTACTGCCTTTGCTTTCTCTGTTGCTGAATAGCTTCCGTATACTTTCTTTCCGCTTACATTGCGGTAAGCACGTACTTTGTAATAATAAGTCTTACCGGTAACTGCTTTCTTATCTAGGAATGTAACTGCGCTGTTCTTTGCAGTGGAACCAATCGCTGTATACTTGCCATCCTTTGAAGTGGAACGGTATACTCTGTATCCATTTGCACCGGAAACCTTATTCCATGTTACGCGGATCGTACTGTAGCTTTCAGAATTTGCCGTAGCAATCTTTACTTTGCCAAGTCTGGCTTTTCCTGCAACACCATCTTTGTCATAGCTGCTTACAGTCATCTCGCCCCATGCGTAAGAGTACGCCTTAACAGTATAATAATAGGTTGTTCCTGTAACTGCTTTCTGATCCTTATAGGAAATGTCTGTTACCCGGGATGCGATCTTCTTCCATCCGCTGTCTGCAGTTCTGCGGTATACCATGTATCCGTCTGCGTTATCCACGCTGCTCCAGCTGATCTGGACAGTCTTATAGTTGATTGCCTTTGTCTGAAGATCTGCAGGCATATCTGCCTTAAATGCACCCTGTTTACCCGCAAGTTCAATGTGGTAATCTGCCACGATCGTCTTGATCAGCCCTAACTGCTTCGCATTCCACATATAGGACTTGCCTTCCACACTCATGCCGTCGATCAGCTTCTGAAGTGCTGCAAGCTCTGCTTCTACATTTGCAATGTTCTCTTTGGTAACAGCAGTCGGAAGATTGCTGATCCACTCATCTGCCTGCTGTGCATCTGAAATGTCCTTACCTGCCTTGTCAGCCTGTGCCGTCAGTGCTGCGATAACCTCTGCAAAAGTCATCTCCTGACTGCCGACTTTGACTTTCAGGCCTGCCATGGCATCTTCCTGTCCCTGATAATCCTTAGCATAACGGTCAAGGAAAGCCTTAACATCTGCGTAGGAATCTCTGTCTACCGGGTGATCTTTTACTGTTGCATAAATCTGTGCTGCTTCATCTGCGAAGAACTGCTGATATGCACTCTGGCCTTTCTCATAAGTCAGTGCCATGGCAAGAAGCTTCTCCATATTCTCAACCAGTGCGGTGTTCTCGCTTCTGAATTTCTTCTCTTCTGTTTCTGTTAATCTGTCATAAGCATTCTTGGCTTCTGCAATCTGTTTCAGCTCTGCTTCTGTAAGTTCACGCTTAGAGGTATCACCTGCTGCCGGAACTTCTTCATCAGAGGAGAAATCAACATCTGTCTGGACATCTTCAGTATCTTCAGCTGATTCTGCCTGAGGGATATCCACTGTCTCAGCTGCCTGCTCATCAACTTCATCACTGCTGAATGCGTCCGCACTTCCATCTGAGAAATCAGATCCCTCAGACTGTGCCGGTACCGCCTGTTCCTCTTCAACAGAAGCTGCCTCCTGTGCTGATGGAACTGTAGTCGGCTGAGGTGCCTCATATCCTCGTACTGTCTGCGCATCCGGGAGTGCTTTAAGCATTGCCTTGAGCGCATCGGCTTTCAGCTGGTAAATATAACCTTCTGCTTTCTCCAGAGAAGCTGTATTTGTAACCTGGGCTTTCTGCTGGTCATCAAGCGTATCATACAATGCCCTTGCATTTACCACATAAGCCTTCCAGTCATTCCAGATCTTCTCTGTTGGAACATTGTTATTCTTCTCTGTCAGTCTCAGAGGTCCGTCAGAAAGAGCACCTGAAGATGAAGTAGTGATATTCAGTTCATCGATAAAGGAGATCACATAAGCAACCTTCTCATCTGTACTCTGTCTGCTGATAAACAGTTCTGCTTTTTCAAGCTCTGCATAGTTTGTCACACGCTTCTTCTGATCTGCTGTCAGGGCATCATAAGCCGTTCTGGCTTCCACTACAAGAGCCTGTTTCTTCAGATAATTATCGGAAGTAACCTCACCGATCGCCTTGATCTTATCAACAACTGCAGCCGCAGCCTTCAGATCAGGGATCAGATTTCTCAGATACTGTAACGTACTGTAATTCGTAACCAGAGCCTTCTGCGCATCCGTAAGAGCATTGTACTCTGCCTGTACGCGGTCAAGAAGCTGCAGAACATACGGATCAAGAGTCAGTTCAGAAGAAGAAGGAAGCGCATCAATATCAGCGATAACCTTCTCTGCTGCTTTCTTATCCTTATCTTTCTGCTCCTGCTGTTTCTCAAGTTCTCTGATCTTAGCCTCTGCTTCAGTCAGCTTAGAGTAATTTGTAATTACAGATTTCTCTTCATCATTCAGTGAATCATAAAGAGTTCTTGCTTTCTCTACAGCCGCCTTGTCATCCATTGTCAGCTTATCCGCTGCTGGGATCGCATCAATGGCTGCCATAGCTTTTTCAATAGAATTACCTGAACCAGTCTCTGCTGCAAGAAGCTTTCTGAGTGTATCCTTGTTAAAGATTGCCTTGTGAGTTTCGTTTAATGCATCGTAAGCCTCTCTCGCTGCTTTGATGTCTTTTTTCGAACTGTTATCGTTAAGGGCAAGGATCATGTCGTTAACGGATCTGGTTGGAACGGTTACGTCTGAGAAATCCCAAAAGTTACTTTGTCCTTTACGCTGACGGACAAACGCATTTAATCCGCGGGCAATCTGTGGAACGTCATAGTTAGTAAATCCATGAATACTTCCATCTACTTCTCCATTCACATCAACCAAATCAAAGAATGCATCCAGGAGATTGTTTCCATTTTTTGTAAATCCTGTACTGCGGTCTAATACATTTACATTATAGATGGATGCGAAAATCAATGCCTGTGCATCATTCCATGCATTATTTCCATAGGACATACATCCTGTTTCAAACCCTGCGGTACAGAAAGAACCTGTTGCACGCTGCGCAATTTCCGGAAGTTTGTGTAATGCCTGATCAATAGCTTTCTTTACATCTCCAAAACCATCTTTACCATACCAGTAAACCAACGGCTGCCAGTTCATCGTGTTATCTGCATTTGAAAATGAACCATTATCTGCATTCAGAAGACTTTCAGCTCTTTTATGTACCCATTCTGCCATTGCATCATCAGTAAAAGTAGATGAGGTATAGCCACCTGATTTAATGGCATGAATCGCATACTCCGTATTAAGATAATTACCACCATTTCTGTTTCCTACTGCATCCAGAAGATTTACAGAAGAAATATCTCTTGGATCATATCCGATTGCTTCAATAGCAAGAATCAGTTTTGAAAGATCTGTTGCCTGCCATTTGGATAAATCTGATCCGGAATCTTTTAATTCCTGCAGATAAACTTTAGTATTTGTAAACCATCTGTCAAAATAGGTACTATCGTCATATGGAACATAACCACATCTGGCTGCAGTAAAGATTGCCCAGATATCTGTGTTTTCATAAGAAGGTGAATCTTTAGGTCCAAACGCATTTTTATCTTTGCAGTAATCCAGAATAATTTTGATGGCTTTTTCCGCTTTGGTCAGATATTTTTCCCAGTTAGCCGAATCATCTGCTGCGCTTGCATCTCTATTATCTTTGACTTCACAAGTACCGTTTATTACTTTTATCTTGAAAGTATATCCGTCTTCTTCCGCCTGTGTTTCCTGGCCTTCGTCAAACTGCAGAACCGGTTCTTTAATCCATTTCACTGTTAAAGGACGCTGACCTAAAAAGCTGGTGTCTACAGTAGCTGATTCAATATCTGTTTCAGGATTACATATTGCTTTGATACCATATTTATCAATCAATTCCTTTGTCTCTTCTGTCTGATTGACAATTTTTGCACCATTTATAGTAACTTTGTTATTATCACCATCGTCGTAGATATTAGTTTTTGTGCCATCGATTATTTCAACACGATATGGAAAATGATAATTCGTGGAATAATCTTTGAAACGGTTATAATCACGATCATATTTGGTTTTCCATACTTTGGGTTCTGCATCTGCCTGAACCTCTAAAGTTATTTCAACTGTTCTTGGATCATAGTATGGATAACCGTCATTTACATCTGGTGAAATTGACCATACCTTTTCGAAATCGAAACCGATATAGGTTTCTTTTACTTTCATTTCAGCAGTTGTTTTCCCTAATTCCTCATAATTAGGGAATTCTTTACTGCTATAAAGGCTTTTGGTTTTTTCGGTAACAACACGAATATCTTTGAAAATATCTTTATCATAATAACAATTTGTAATTGTAGATCTTTCGTTGGCACGAAATGAATATACTACATATATTCCTGCTGAAAAATTTGATTCAGGGTCTAATTTCTCAGATATTTTTTCTGCTATTTCAGATATTTTTTCGCTATAGCATCCATGATTTACACAATTTTTATATTGTATACGTGAAGAAGCTTTAATTCCAAGCTGACATATTTCCCAAAGAGTTTTTTTATCAATAATTTTTTGTGCTATTTCGTCAGATGTCATAGTGCTTTCTAAACCATAACTGATGGAAAATTCAGAGTTTTCTACTTTTCCACTTCCTGCTCCTATACCCGTTGCTACATTCCATCTTGTTGTTAAATCATCGCATACTAAAATTACATTTCCAGTAACTTTAAGACCTTTTATAAGACCATTATTACTTGAAAATACTATGCGTGAATAAGTAACATCCCCTACATATAGCTTTGTTTGTTCTATTTTAATTTTTAGATTTTCAAGTACACCATTGGAATCTAGGCTAAATGAAATTACTGAAATTCCTTTTTTATTAAGAGTTCTGTCAGTTGCAGAATATGTAATAGTATGCCCTTGTCCGTCGAAAATTCCTGAAAATGTTCCCAAACCAGTTACTTGATTTGTTATTTCAATGTCATTAGTCAAGATAACTGTACTTGTTTTATATGGAGCATTACTATAATTTTCTACAAAAAAATAGTATTCTTCTGCTGTACTGATGCAGTATTGCCCTTTATCATTTTGTCGTAATTCTGTGGTATCTGCTTTAACTATGCGACAATTTATAAGTATCATTACGAGCGCTATACCGAACAAAATATATTGCCAAATTTTTATACATTTATTATTTTTCATACTGATTTCCTATATACACAAGAAAAAGACTACAATTTCTTGTAGTCTAATTCCTTTAGATCTTGTTTAATTGTTTAACGTGTTAATCTGGTTTAATTCCATCCGCTTACAGGAACCCATGTACCATCAGCAGCTTTTACATAGCTGTCAAATCCTAAATCCAATCCCATCATCATAGAGAAATCTAATGTAAGGGTATGATCTTTTCCATCAGAAAGCACGGTATCTACGCCATTGTTATAAGTACTGTTATCAATTACACACATCCAACCAGAATAATCGTTGTAATCTTTTTCAGATAAATAATTCGCAAAATGTACTGTATTGTTCCAAGTTGAATTTTCAGTTACCTTCATGTCGTTTGTTTCTGTCTGATTTAAATCCAAGAGTTTAAAATATGCACCTCTATTATTGGCTAATCCTTTATTACCCGTTAATGACTCATCAATTGCTGCTCCGTTTTCGCCGAAAAATTTTCCAACTAAACTATTATTATGCCCGTCTAATTTGATTGCAGAAATATAATTTCCGTATTCGCTCTTATACCATTCCAGTAATCCCTTTCGATAATAAGTTCTTTTATTTCCCTCTTCATCAATAACTCTGATATCTTCGACAGGTTTTCCTTCACCTGGTGCTGCTAATTCTTTTAATACGTCCATAGCAGTTACACTTCCAGTGTCAGCAATATCTAATGAGTCAGAAAGGATTGTGTCTATGTTTTTAGAACTTTCTCCCTGCAATCCTGTTGCCTGAATCTTTACGGTAATTTGACCTGCCATAGCCGGTACTGCTGTGCTTCCCACCATTGTTGTTGCCATTAAGAATGCAATCACACTTTTTCTTACTTTCATGTTCATTTTGTTTCCTCCTTGAATTAAATATAGTTTTATTTTTTCGCAGGTTATCCTGCAAAATATATCATTTCGCAGCCTTTTCAGACCACGTTTGATACCTGTTTTCCATAAGAAAGGGTATAAAAAATAAACCTCCGTTATGCCTACAGATATTTGTTTTTTATTTTTACTAAAGTCCGTCTCCTGACTTAAAGTTCCAACCTACTTGCTGCCCTTCTCGGAAAGGATCTTTCCAATGGTTTCGCAGTGTTCGTCCTTATTACAGTGGGGATAAACCGTACCGGTATCTCACCGGATTTCCGAAAACTAAAGGGATAAAAAGCGACTTCCGATATTCAGTTATCAAAGTGCAAAAAAAATCCCCACCATACTGGCAGGGAATATAATGTACAGATTGAACTTTCACTCATATCCTTTGCATTATAGTATTCCCTTTGAATACCATTACAAGAATACAGTGAACTGCAGACTAAATATACTGCAAGGGAACGGAACCCTGTTTGGGATTCTCACCCAACGATTCTTCAATCATTACCGTAGTAATGAGCTGTACATGTGCGCTAAACGCTATTCGTTTTTTACGAAACTATCTTAACATTTTGTCCATAATTTGTCAATATCCCGATTACAAATAATTACTTCCCTTATTATCCCCGGAATACGTCTGAGAAAACACTCTTTTACAGAATCTCCACAATGCGGAATATACATATCAAAGGAATGATCTTCCACACCTCTGTTCTAAAGTCCATACTCATCATAATACTGCCTGCGCTTTTTAGCATCTGTCACTACGATCTGAATCTCATCATTTCTCTTATCAAGAATAAGTTTATTAATCAAAACACTAAGGCGTTCTTCTCCTCTGACTTCGCCAATTGCTTTGCCAATAGATTCGCCAATTGCCTTGCCACGCGCTTCTCCAATAGATTCGCCAATCGCCTTGCCACGTGCTTCCCCTTCCGCTCTTAACCTTTCCGATTCCAGTTCCAAAACTTTTCCACCCATAGCATCACCTATCCCTTTCTGGATCTTCTCTTCATCCTGGAAGATATAGTCCGAGATTTTTACAATCAGTTTTATCAGTTCCTTTTCAAGCTTTACACGTATCTCCTCATACTCATTCAACAATGTCTGAAATAACCGGGGATTCTCCCTCATATCATGGGCTCTTTTCTCATATCTCATGATATAAAACGGAAGCAGCATCAGCAGATTTTTCTCAAAAATACTTTCCGCTGTATAATCAGCCATTTTTACAGTTGGTACGCGGTACATCTGCTTTCTCCCATCCGGAAAAATCACATTCGTTTCCAGAAAATCCGGCGTATTCCCCGAACTTCTCAAAAACAACACGCAGGATCTCGGGAACTCTATCTCATACCTTCGTCCCTGCTTTGCCGCATGTTCAATAGCAATCGCAAAGTCATACTCTATCATACGCACTGCCATTGTCGTATCATCCGTACTCTGACATTCAATATGGTACATCTTCTTCCCGATCAGAAGACAGGAATCCGTGATGACCTCCCCGTCCGCCTGCTGGTGCTCATTGCGAAGCTGCGTGATCTCTACATCTTCCGGATAGGATGTATGAAACACCTCATTGATCAGCGGAACGGTCAGATATGTC
>ENA-OWRC01001877-OWRC01001877.1-human-gut-metagenome-genome-assembly--contig:-NODE-1877-length-18584-cov-23.214151_pt1 | contig 18584 bp, 16 predicted proteins | sample MGYA00248268_ERZ651895 | MGnify/ENA primary metagenome ERZ651895 (study PRJEB26924, sample SAMEA4378242) | human gut metagenome | biome: human gut; feature: human-associated habitat; material: faeces...
GCCTGCGCGCCATCGACCAGAACGGCAACCTGCTGCCCTACTGCGGCGAGGCCGTGCAGCTGCGCACCGAGGGCCCCGTGAAGATCCTGGGGCCTGCCGTCGTACCGCTGCGGGGCGGCATGGGCGGCACCTATCTGGCCACCACCGGCGAGGCCGGGCGGGCCGTGCTGCACTGCCGCATGGAGGGCGCGCTGGACACCGAAGCCTATCTGACCATCCGCTGCCGGGAGTAAAATCCGGTCCCTTTCATGATAGATTTGCAGTCTGTTCAAAGTTTTATCATGGATGACTGGTATGCTAAAGACAAGGAACATCACGGCAGCGCTCAGCCGCTGTTTTGACAACGAAAAGGACTTGATCGTATGAGAGAAAAATTCCGTCAGTTCATGGTCGGCCGCTACGGCACCGATGGCTTGAATCAGGCTCTGAGCATCGCCTCCATCGTGATGCTGCTCATCTCCCTGCTCACCCGCATCAGCCTGTTCACCTGGCTGGGTCTGGTGCTGCTGATCCTCTGCTATTACCGATCCCTGAGCCGCAATATCTCCAAGCGCACCGAGGAGAACTACCGCTACTACACCCTGAAAGATCGGGTGGACGGCAAGTTCCGTGGTCTGAAAGATCAGTGGGCCAACCGCAAGCTCTACCACTACTACCGCTGCCCCAAGTGCCGCCAGAAGCTTCGGGTGCCCCGGGGCCGTGGCCGCATCCAGATCTCCTGCCCCCGCTGCGGCACCCAGTTCATCAAAAAGAGCTGAGCCATGTTTGGATATGTGATCCCGAACCACACCGCCCTCTCCCCGGAGGCGCAGGCGCGCTACCGCACCGCCTACTGCGGGCTGTGCCGCCGCATCGACGCGCTGCACGGGCTGCGGGGGCGGTTTACGCTGAGCTACGATCTCACCTTTCTGGACCTGCTGCTGTGCAGCCTGTATGAGGGTGAGAGCGAACTTTCCACCGGATGCAGCCGCTGCCCGGTGCACCCGCTGCACGGCGTGAACTGGCGGTCCAGCGGCCCCACCGACTACTGTGCCGACTTGAGCGTGGCGCTGCATTACTACAATGCCGAGGACAAATGGAAGGATGACCACAACCTGCTGGGCCTCGGCTATGAAAAACTGCTGTCCGGCTGCCGCACCGACGCCGAAGCCCGCTGGCCCCGGCAGTGTGCCGCCATCCGCAGCTGTCTGGCCCGGCTTGCAGAATACGAAGCCGCCGGCAGCGAGGACCTGGACGCCGTGTCCGGCTGCTTTGGCGAACTGATGGCCGAATTGTTCGACTACAAGCAGGACCACTGGTCGCCGGAGCTGCGCAGCCTGGGCTTCCATCTGGGCAAGTTCATCTATCTGATGGACGCCTACGACGATCTGGCCCGCGACAAGCGGAAGGGCGCCTACAATCCCCTCAAAACCATGAGCGAGCAGCCCGGCTACGAGGAAGAGATGCGGGAAATTTTTGAGTTGCTGCTGGCACGCTGTGCCAAACGTTTTGAGCGCCTGCCCTGCGTGGAGGACGCTGACCTGCTGCGCAACATCCTGTATTCCGGCGTATGGCTGAAGTACAACTGCAACAATGCAAAGCGCTCCGGCCGGGATGCCGAAGCATCCACTTGATTTTTCCACGACGATACGGTAGACTATAGAGTATTGTGCGGCATTGCGGCCGTGCGAAATGAGACGTGAGGAAGTATATCCATGAGAGATCCGTATGAGGTGCTGGGCATTCAGCGCGGCGCAAGCGACGAAGAGATCAAAAAAGCATACCGCGCCAAATGCAAGCGCTGGCACCCCGATTTGAACCCCAACGACCCCACCGCCGAGGAGCACTTCAAGGAGGTGCAGGCCGCCTACGATGCCATCACCAAGGGCGAGACCGGCCCCCAGATGGGCGGCAATCCCTATGGCGGCTACCGTCAGCAGAGCTATGGCGGCTCCCAGCAGGGCTACAGCCAGCAGAACTACGGGTTTGACGGCTTCGATGGTTTTGACCCCTTCGGGTTCGGCTTTGGGTTCAGCGGCTACAGCCAGCAGAGCGGTGCCAGCTACAGCGGCAGCGATTCGCCCGAGATGCAGGCAGCCCGCAACTTTGTGGTGAATGGCCGCTACGCCGAGGCACGCCGCGTGCTGGACGGCATGACCGCCCGCAATGCCCGGTGGTACTATCTTTCCTCGCTGGCCAATCAGGGCCTGGGCAACAGCATCGACGCGCTGCAGGATGCCCGCCGCGCCGTGCAGCTGGACCCCAACAACACCGAGTACCGGATGCACCTGCAGCGGCTGCAGAACCCCGGCCGCACCTACCGCACCCAGACCACCTACGCCCAGCCGGGCGGCATCATGCGCTGGTGCTGGAGCATGATCCTGCTCAACCTGCTGTGCAACTGCTGCTGCGGCGGCTGGGGCTTCGGCTGGGGCTTCGGCCCGCGCTACGGCTTCCGCGGATAACAAAAGCATATAAAACACAACAGCCTCCCTTTGCCCTTGTACCGGGCAGCGGGAGGCTGTTTTTGATCTGTTCAACACTGACAAAAAACGCCCCGAAGCATTTCTGCTTCAGGGCGTTTGAGCTGGAGCTGCTATCCAGATTCGAACTGGAGACCTCATCCTTACCAAGGATGCGCTCTACCAACTGAGCTATAGCAGCGCAATCACAGCTCAGTTATAATACCACAGTTTCCACCGTTTGGCAAGAGGTTTTTGCAAAAAAAACCGGATTTTTGCAAAAAGTCGTTTTTTACGAAAGAACTCCCCCAGTCTGCTTACGCAGACAGCCCCCTCGGAGATGGGGCCTTTGGCAGTACGGACAACTTTCCGGTTTTGCCAAGGGCTCCCTCTCTGAGGGAGCTGGCATCGCGCAGCGATGACTGAGGGAGTTTTACTTTATCACTCGATCAGGCCGTTCAGCAGGGACAGGCACTTGCGGCTGTGCAGCTTGCGGATCGCCTTTGCCTCGATCTGGCGCACACGCTCACGGGTAACGCCAAAGTCACGGCCAACCTCTTCCAGCGTACGGGGACGGCCATCGTCCAGACCAAAGCGCAGGCGGATGACCTTCTCTTCACGAGGGGTCAGGCTCTTGAGAGCCAGATTGATCTGCTGTGCCACCATGGCGCGGTCTGCGGCCTTGCCAGGGGCTTCGGCGTTTTCGTCTGCGACGAAATCGCCCAGAGAGGAATCCTCTTCCTCACCCACGGGGCTTTCCAGACTTGCCGGCTCCTGTGCCATGCGCTGGATCTCGCGCACACGCTCCACGCTCATATCCATGGCCTTTGCCAGCTCTTCCGGGGTCGGCTCGTGGCCGTTCTGGTACACCAGCTGGTTAGTGGCCTGACGCATCCGGTTGATGGTCTCCACCATGTGCACCGGAATGCGGATGGTACGGGCCTGATCCGCAATGGCACGGGTGATGGCCTGACGGATCCACCAGGTTGCATAGGTGGAGAAGCGGAAGCCGCGGTCACAGTCGAACTTCTCGGCAGCCTTGATCAGGCCGATGTTGCCCTCCTGGATCAGATCCAGGAATGCCAGATTGTGGCCCACATGCTTTTTGGCAATGGACACCACCAGACGCAGGTTCGCTTCGCTCAGGCTGCGGCGGGCGTTCAGGCCATCGCGGCGGGTCTTGAGCAGCTCAGCGCGCTTTTCGTCGCTCAGGGGGCCGTTCTCCACAGCCTCCATAGCTTCCTCTTCGGCAGCCTTTTCCTCGGCATCCTCGCTGGGCTTCTCGTTGCCCTCCTCGTCCAGATCTTCGGTATAGCTGCGGCTGTTCTCATCCTCTTCAAACGAGAAGCGGGCGCTGTTCTTTTTGATGTACTCCGGCCCGCCGTACTTCTGGCGGTCGGCCTGCAGGATGTGCGCCGCCTCGGCACCGGCATGGATGCGGCGGCTCAGCTCCACCTCCTGCTCCGCGCTCAGCAGCGGGATCTGGCCGATCTGCTTGAGGTAGTTCTTAACGGGGTCGTCCAGCAGTTCGTCCATGGCAGCCTTCAGGTCTGCAGGGTTCTCCTCGCTCTGCTCTTCCTCGTCCTCGCTGATGCCCATATCATCGTTGTTGTTCTCGGCATTCTCGACCTCGGCCATGATGCTGTCCACATCCAGCGTAGGCTCTGCATCCTCTTCCTGAACCTTGATGCCGCGTTCTTCCAGAAGGGTGTAGAGCGTTTCCTCATCCATTCTGCACTGTGCAGCCAGCGCCTTGGCCTCCTTGGCCGAAATGGTGCCTTCGCCTTTCGTCAACAGTTCCTTTAAAGTCATGCCCATTTTGCTCTCTCCTTCTTGCTCCGGGGATGCTCCCGCCGGGGGAAATCCTGTAATAAAGTGTTCCTGCGCATCAGATCACAAGTCCTCCGTTCACGCCGAACACCTGACCGGTGATGTAACCCGCACCCTCGCCGGCAAGGAACACCAGCAGCTGCGCCACTTCGTCTGCGCTGCCAAGACGGCCCACAGGGGTCTCTTCGGCCAGCGCGGCCTTATCCTCGGCGGTGAATGCTGCCATCATATCGGTATCAATGACCCCGGGCGCAACACAGTTCACTGTGATGCCGCTTGGGCCTTCTTCTTTGGCCAAAGCCTTGGTCAGGCCGATCAGGCCTGCCTTTGCTGCAGAGTAATGCACCTCGCAGCTGCCGCCGGTCTGGCCCCACATGCTGCTCACGGTCAGGATGCGTCCGGCCTTGCGGCGGATCATACCCGGCAGCGCCAGCTGACACAGGTGGAACGCACCGGTCAGGTTCACGTCCAGCATATGCTGCCACTCTTCCGGGGTGATGTCGGTGAACAGCTTCTGCTGGGCGATGCCCGCATTGCTCACCAGCACATCCACACGGCCCAGTGCCTGTTCTGCGGTGCGGAACGCAAGCTCGCAGCTGGCGCGGGACGCCACATCGCACTGCACGGCGGTGATGCCGGGCAGCTGTTCTTCCAGCTCTGCAGCGGCTTTGGCATTGCTGTGGTACAGCACCGCCACGCGGTAGCCCGCCGCATAGAACGCCCGGGCCGCAGCGGCACCAATGCCGCGGTCGCCGCCGGAGATCAGCACACAGCGGCCATTGGCTGCTGTGTGCACGGTAGGTGCCGGTGTTTTCTCCGGCTCTTCCTGCACAGGCTCCGGCATTTCCGGCTGCGGCGCAGGCTGGGGCTTTTCCAGCACCATCACCCGGGTGGGTTCGTCCACCACGGGTGCTGCCGCCTTTGGCTTTGGCGGTACGGGCGGCTCCTGTGCAGCCTGTTCCGGCTGCGGCTCCTCACCCGACAGATTGAACGTCAGTTCAAATTCATCTTCGTACAAGAGTATAGTCCTCCTGTCGTGATCTCTGCACTGCAAAGGTATGCCGTGCAGGAGATGTCTGTGCGGCCCATCGCCGTCCGTTCAGCGTCCATTTCTTATCCGGTCAAAGTCCGGTGCTCGGCGCGGCAGACAGCTGCATAAGATGGGTTTCGACAAAACACCATTAAATAATATAGCACAATTTGCCGAAAAAAGAAAGTGGAAGCCGCCTACTTTTTACGCAGCTTCCACTTTTTTACGGTTTCTTCATATTCCATGCCGGTCATACAGGCGGTTTCCACTTCGGCCGGGCCGCAAGCCGTGCCCGCAGATCCTTGAAAAACGCCTGCAGCAGCTCCTGTGCTTCCTCTGCGCGCAGCCCCTGCTCCACCACCGGGTGGTGGTTGAAGGGCATTGCAAACAGGTCAGTCACACTGCCGCAGCAGCCCGCCTTGGTGTCTGCCGCGCCGTATACCACCCGCCGGATGCGGCTGTTGATGATGGCCCCGGCGCACATGGGGCACGGCTCCAGCGTGACGAACAGCTCGCACTCCCACAGCCGCCAGCCGCCCAGCTTTTTGCAGGCGGCATCAATGGCCAGCAGCTCTGCATGATGCAGGGCGTTTTTTTCGGTCTCGCGGGTGTTGTGGGCCGCAGCGACCACCTCGCCCCTGCGGGCCACTACCGCCCCCACCGGCACCTCGCCCAGTGCAGCCGCCTTGCGGGCTTCTTCCAGCGCAAGGCCCATCAGTTCAGAATCGGTCATAGGTTCCCCTTTATCCTGCTGCAAAAACCAGCAGATTATTCAATGTATGCAAAAGCATCCCCGGCCATACCCTGCCGGTGCGTTCACGAAGTGCGCCCAGCACAAGGCCGCAGCCAAGCGCCCACGCCATGCCCGCCGGGGTGCCGTGCTGCACCGCAAACAGTACCGCCTGCAGCGCCGCGGCCTGCCATCTGCCCAAGGGCTGCGCCAGCTGCTGGATGGCACCGCGGAACACCAGTTCCTCCACGACAGGTGCAGCGATGCAGTGGTGCACAAAACTCAGCGCCCGCACATCCCACGCCGGGGCAGGCAGAAATGCCAGCACTTTGCCTGCCAGCAGGTAGGCCAGTGCGCAGCCGAACGCAGCCAGCAGCGCCCTTGTTTTTGCCTTTTGCTCCATGGCCTAGCCTCCCTGCCGTGCGGTTCTCAGCGCCTATCTTATCATAGGCAGCGGCTTTTACGCAAGTATTTTGCGCTGGGACGAAGCAATTTTCGCTCAGGCAATTGACTTTTCCCTGTGGATTCTGGTATAATGTTTCCCGACGTTTTATTGCAAAGCGTCGGGAAACATGACTTGAATTTGTTTTTTACCGGAAATCCGGAGGTATTTTATGATCCGTATTCTCACCGATTCTGCGTCCGACATCCTGCCCGCCGAAGCCGAGCAGCTGGGCGTGACCGTGATCCCTCTGAACGTGACGCTGGAGGATGGCAGCATCCTGCGGGATGGCATCGACATGACCCCCACCGAGTACTATGCCCATCTGGCCAGCTGCCGCAAGCTGCCCACCACCAGCCAGCCCAGCCCGGAGCTGTTCGAGAAGTTCTATCTGGAAGCCGCTGCCGCCGGGGACGAAGTGCTGGGCATCTTCCTGTCCCACGAGCTGTCCGGCACATGGCAGTGCGCAAAGCTGGCCGCAGACCTCGTCAATGTAGACAACGTGCTGTTTGTGGACAGTGCCACCGTGTGTCTGGGTGAATCGCTGCTGGTGCGTCTGGCCGTGCAGCTGCGTGACGCAGGCAAAACGCTGGTGCAGATCGCCACCGATCTGGAGCACGCCAAGGAGCACCTGCATCTGGTTGCCGCAATCGACGATCTGAAGTATCTGCGCAAGGGCGGCCGTCTGCCTGCCGCTGTGGCCGTCGCGGGCGGGATGCTGGGCATCAAGCCCCTCATCACCATCAAGGACGGTAAGGTAGCCATGGCCGGTAAGGCCCGCGGCCTGCCCGGTGCCTATGTGGCCCTGTTCAAGAAGATCGAAGAGCTGGGCGGCATCAGCCCGGACTTTGCCGCTGTTGCCGGTTATTCTTCCAGCCTGCGGGAAGTGCAGCCCATCGAGAACTACTTCCGTGAAAATCTGCACATGGGCGAACCGCTGGTGCGCCAGATCGGCTGCGTCATCGGCACCCACGCAGGCCCCGGTGCATTTGGTCTGGCATTCTTTGACAACGGGCTGGTGCTGGAATAAGCGACCACCGAAAAAAGATCATCCGAGCAAAGTCGGGCAGCCTGCGGGCTGCCCGACTTGTTTTTTTGCAGCGGGAAACGGGCGCAAACTCCCTCAGTCAAAACCTGACGGTTTTGCCAGCTCCCTCGGAGAGGGAGCCTCTGGCGCACCCGGCGCTCACAGCACTGCGTCCGAGATGAGCTTGCCCAGCAGCAGCACCAACACCACCAGCATCATGGGACGGATGAAGCGCGCACCCTTTTTCAGGGCGAAATGGGACCCCATCAGGTTGCCCAGAATGTTGCTGACGGCGCAGGGGATGCCGATGTGGAACACCACCAGACCGTTCATCAGATAGGTGAACAGGCTGGCGTAGTTGCTGGCAAGATTCAGCACCTTGCCGTTGCCGTTGGCGGTGCGCAGGTCAAAGCCCATCAGGGTGGTAAAGGCAATGATGGCAAAGGTGCCGGTGCCCGGGCCCACGATGCCGTCGTACAGGCCGATGCCCAAGCCGATGCCCAGCGCCAGCAGGATCTTTTTCAGGTTCAGGGTTCCGTCGTCCCGGTTCTTGTCCGGCAGGTCGCGCTGCCACAAAATGACCACCGCCGCCACTGGCAGGATGAGGAACATCATGGTGCGCAGCAGTTCATCGCTGAGCAGCAGCACGATATGTGCCCCCAGTGCACTGCCCGCAAAGCTGCCAATGGCTGCAAGGATGCCCACCTTCAGGTTCATTGCACCGTTTTTGAAAAAGTTGGCTGTGGCAAAAGTGGTGCCGCAGGCGGCGCTGAATTTGTTGGTAGCATAGGTGTAGTGGGGCGGCAGCCCGGCAAACAGATAGGCCGGCAGGCTGATAAGACCGCCGCCTCCGGCTGCCGAATCCACAAAGCCTGCAAAGCCCGTCATCAGAATGAGAAACACCATCATCCATGGCGAGAGCGTGATACCCATTGTTATAATTCCTTTTATTTTTCCAATTTTGTTCTTTGGGAGAACGTGCGTCTCAGGACAGGGACAGTCGGCCCTCACAGGCCAGCACCTGATCCAGGATCATCCGCGAGACGCGGGCACCGTACACCATGGCGGGGTGTTCATTGTACTCGATGATATCGTGAAAACCCTTGTTCATCAGCACGATGACATACTCGCCGTAGGGGGTGTGGACGATGCCGCCGTCGTTGCGGCAGGCGTTCATGCTGCCGCTCTTGCTGGCCACCCAGATGAGCTCCGGCGCACCGGTCTCCTCGCAGTCGAGGTAATACTGCGGGAAGTCGTGGGTCAGCATGGTGTTGTAGTGCTGCTGGCGCAGGATGGAAAGCATCTCCGCGCTGGCTTCCCGGCTGACCAGCTCCCCTTTTGCAATGCGGGCGAACAGCGCCGCGTAGTTGCGCGGCGTGGTGGTGCCAAGCCGGCGGTAGCGGTCAAAGTGCAGCGGATTGTGCAGCACAGTATGCGCAAAGCCCAACTCCCGGATGCAGGCGTTGATGATATCCAGTCCCAGATAGTCGATGATCATATTGGTGGCGATGTTGTCCGAGCAAATGATCATCATGGTGGCGGTGTCCTTTACCTTGAGCTTTGCGCCCACGCCCAGCGCGCGCAGCATACCGCTGCCGTCCACGAACTGGCTCTGCTCATAGGTGATCTCTTCGGCAAGGTCTGCTTTGCCGCGCTGCGCCTGCAAATACAATGCAGCGAGAATGAACGCCTTGATGGTGGATGCCGTCTCAAATTCTTCGTCCGCGCCAACCTCCACGGTATGGCCCTGCAGGTCGTCCACAAACACGCTCATTTTGCCCTGATAGCAGTACAGCTCCGCAGCAATGCGCTTTTCCAGCGTCATGTTTTTATCCATATCGGCATATTCTCCGTTGTTATTACAAATTTTCCTCAAAAAAGCGCATGGCGTTGCGGAAATAGATACCTTCCACCTCGTCCTCAGTAAAGCCCTCTTTGCGCAGGGCATCCGCCAGCAGCGGCAGGAAGGAAGCATTTTCCAGCTGGTGGGGGCCATCGATGCCATCAAAATCGCTGCCAAGGGCGATCATCTGCGCACCGCCCAGCTGTTTATAGTGGGCGGCGTGTTTGGCGATCAGCTCCACGGTGCTGCGGCAGCGTTCCGGGCGGGTGGGGTCGGCATCGAGGAAAGGCGCGTAGTAGTTCAGCCCCGCAATGCCGCCTTTTTCCGCAAGGGCGCGGATCATCTCGTCGGTCAGGTTGCGGGTGTGGGGTGCCAGTGCCCGGCAGTTGGAGTGGCTCGCCGCAAAGGGGCGGGTGCCGTGCTCCACAATATCCCAGAACCCTTTATCCGAAAGATGGCTCACGTCCACGATCATGTGCAGCCGTTCCATCTCTGCAAGGAAGGCAAAGCCGGTTTCGGTCAGCCCCTTTTCGGTCTGGGGTGCCAGCACGCCGCCTGCATTCCGCTGCGGGCTGGCCAGCTCGTTTTCATGGTTCCATGTCAGGGTCATCATGCGCGCGCCCAGCTCGTACATCCGGCGCAGCACGCCGAGACTGCCCTTGCAGCAGGCACCCTCTTCGATGGTCAGCATCCCGCTGATCTTTCCGGCCGCAGCATTCTTGCGGATGTCTGCCGCCGTGTACACCGGGGCGATGGCGTCCGGGTAAGCCGCCATGATGCGCTTGAACTGGTCGATTTCTTCCAGCGCCGTCACAAGCGGGTCGGCACCGGGCGCTTCGTCGCCCAGATTCACGAACGCCGCAAAGCACTGCAGCATGTAATCGCCTTTCTGCAGCTTTTCAAGGTCAATGTGCAGGTCATTGCGGGCAAAACTTTTCGGTCGGCCCGCATTTTCCGCCTTGCGCAGCTCGCTGAGGGTATCGCAGTGCAGATCCCAGACTTTCATACAAAATCCCCCTTTATTGTGTTTCCAGCAGATGCAGCAGTTCTTCCGGCTTCATGGAGAGGATGGCCCCGTCGGCGGAGCCGGTGACCGTCTCGGCCAGATCCTGTTTTGCCTGCTGCAGTTCCACGATCTTTTCCTCGATGGTGTCCTGTGCGATGAGTTTGTACACCTGCACCGGGTTCTGCTGGCCGATGCGGTAGGCGCGGTCGGTGGCCTGATTCTGCGCCGCCACATTCCACCACGGGTCGTAGTGGATGACGATATCCGCCGCCGTCAGGTTCAATCCGGTGCCGCCTGCCCGCAGCGAGATGAGGAACACGTCCGCTTCCCCGCTGTTGAACCGGCGCACCAGCTCAGCGCGCACGGGCTTGGGCGTGGAGCCCTGCAGGGTGAAGTGGCTCACACCGGCCTCGTCCAGCCGCTTTGCCAGCAGTTCCAGCATGGAGGTGAACTGGCTGAACAGCAGGATGCGGTGGCCGCCTTCCACGGCAGCTGTCACCAGCTCCATGCAGGCTTCCAGCTTGGCGCTGCCGCCCTCCCAGTTGTCCGCCACAAGGCGCGGGTCGCAGCAGATCTCCCGCAGGCGCATGAGCACCGCGAACACCGCCATCTTATCCTCGGGTTTTGCGGCGCGCAGCTTTTCGCGGGCGTCCACCACAGCGGCAAGGTAGAGCTTGCGCTGCTCGGTGTCCAGCTCGATGCGGTGGACGTTCTCGGTCTTGGGCGGCAGCTCCTTGAGCACCTCGGACTTCATGCGCCGCAGGATGAACGGCCCGGTGAGCTGGTTCAGCCGCCGCAGCACGTCCTTGTCGTCCTCCTGCACGATGGGCTTTTCGAACCGGGCGCAGAAGGTGCGGTAAGGCGGCAGATAGCCCGGCATCAGGAAGGAAAAGATGCTCCACAACTCGCCCAGACGGTTTTCCACCGGGGTGCCGGTGAGGGCGAACCGCACCTTGCTGTTCACCCCGCAGACGGCTTTATACTTCTGGGTGGTGTGGTTCTTGATGGCCTGCGCCTCGTCCAGAATGCAGGCATAGAACGGCTGTTCTTTGTAAAGTTCTTCATCCCGGCGCAGCAGGTCGTAGCTGGTGATAATAAGGTCGGCGTTTTCCCACTGCTTTGCCAGTTCGGCACGGTGAGCGGCGTCGCCGTCCACCGCGATGCAGGCAAGCTGTGGCGTGAACTTTTTGCATTCTTCCTGCCAGTTCAGCACCAGCGACGCCGGGCAGACGATGAGGCTGGGCAGCGCCTGCCCGCCCTCCTTCATGGCCAGCAGATAGCTCAGCACCTGCACCGTCTTGCCCAGGCCCATATCGTCGGCCAGAATGCCGCCCATGCCGTAGCCGTCCAGCGTGCGCAGCCAGCGGTAGCCGTCCCGCTGGTATTTGCGCAGGATGCTGTACAGGGATTCCGGCGGGGTATATTCGCTGTCTTTTACGGCGTGGAAGCTGCGGCTGATGCGCCGGAACGCATCGTCCCGGTTGAAGCGCAGGCTGTTCTGCCCCGAAAGCGCCCAGTCCAGACTGGGGGCCCGGTAGAGCGGCAGTTCGGCGTGGCCGTTTTTCAGCTTTGCATCCGAAAGTTCCAGCGTATCGTTCAGCTCGTCCAGCCCTTCCAGACTGTTGTCCAGCCGCAGCAGGCGGCCGTCCCGCAGGCGGTGGTAGCGCTTTTTCTGGTGCAGGGACTTCAGCAGCTCTTTCAGCTCGCCCACCGGGAATTCGCCGGTGTCCACTTCCAGATCCAGCACGCTGCCGTGCACCGAGACCCCCACCGTGATGCGGGGCGGCGCTGCCTGCAGATTGCGGAAGGCATCGGTCAGGTAGACTTCGCCCTCGGCCATCAACGCCGGGATGCCCTCTTCCAGCAGCTGATAAATTTCCTCTTCGTTAGCGGTGCCGTATACGTCCGGGTTGCCGTCCACGCCGGGCTGCAGATACGCGGACAGCAGCTTCCGGGCGCGGCTCTCGGCGCGGACGTCCCGCAGCAGCCCCGCCGGAGCAGGCGCAAAGGGCGTGACTCTGTCCTCTCCATAGAGAAATTCCGCATGGGCTTCGATGCGGGTGTTGTCCGGCGCATCCAGATAGAACTGCACCACCGGTTCCAGCGGGATCTGGTTCAGCAGCAGCCGTTCCGGATCCACGATGTTCAGCCTGCCGCCCAGCTCTGGCAGCACATAGCTGCAGAACGCCGATGCGTCCGCGCTGGTAAAGAACAGGCTTTTTCCGCCCAGTGCCTGCAGCGCCGGCAAGATCCGCTCACACCCGGGCCGCTGCAGCCGCCAGAGGGTATCTTCTGTGAACAGATAGCCGTAATCCAGCCCCTGCACGCTGCAAAGCGCCGGGTCGCCTTCCAGCTGCACGCCACCCCGGCGGCGCTCCACCGCGATAGTGACCGTAGGCAGGCCTTCCCGCAGTTCATACCCGCCCAGAAAGCCGGTATGCTCGTACATCTGCACCAGCGCATCAAAAATTTCGCCGGTCAGCCCCATGCCGCCCGCCGGGCCGCGCTCAGCTCCGCCGTACACCCGCACGGCTTCCCGGTCAAGGCTTTGTTTTGCGTTCACCTGACGGCGCAGCAGCTGCAAAAGCGCACGGGACTCTTCATCAAAGGCATCCCACCGGTGCACAAAAGCCAGTGCCTTGCCGTAGCTGACGCTTTTGCCCATCTCGACGGCTTCCATCAGGTTCGGGATGCTTTTTACCACATACTGCCGCCCGCCGTCCGAGATGCGCAGCCGCAGCCATGGCTGTGCGCCGGGCACGAGGGTCAGCTCCGGTTCCAGATGGGCAAAGCCGGTGCGCTGGGCGGTCTCGTCCACGCCAAGGTTTTCAAGGGCTGCTTCCTTATAGGTATCCAGCAGCCTGAGGGCCTCGTGATCCGACACCGGCGTTTCGCCGTGCCACTTTTTGCCAAACAGCATTTCCAGCCCGGAGGCATAGCTGTCCCGCCGGGCCGGTTCCGGGGCAATGCCCGCCGCGCCGCGCACAACACCGGGAATCGCATCCGGCTTTGCCGCCGGTGCAGGGGCATTCTTTTCGGCATCGTCCAGCAGCAATGCGCCGATATGCTTGCAGTAGGTGCCCTCGCCGTTCTGGTTATACGGGCAGCTGCAGGACGCACTGACAAAGCTGCCGTTCTCCCGCAGCCATGCCTGCGTATAGTAATAGCTGCCGCCGCTGCCCTGTACCATGGCCGAAATATGGCGCACGCCATCGGCGTTCACGGTGCAGGTGCTCTGCTGGATGCGCTTGCGGTATTTCTTGGCCCGCTCAAAAATGTTATCGCCCAAAAGCGTGCGGATCTCGTCTGCATCCATGGCTGTTTCCTCCCGGTTTGGCTGTAAAACCTTCTTATCTTATAAGAATACCGCACCCGCACCCCGGATGCAAGAGGGATCTGCCGCCCAATTTCCATACAAAAAAATCCCGCTCCTTTTCAGGAACGGGATCATTTTACGATCTTGGAATGCTGCCGGGATCACTTGACAGTCTTGCCAAGCTCAGCATCCGTCTCAATGGCGCGCTCACGGATCTTTTCCAGCGTCTGCTCACTGAGGATATGCTCTGCCTTACAGGCATCCTCGGTGGCAGTCTTTTCGTCCACGCCCAGCTGCATAAAGAAGTGGGTCAGCAGACGGTGACGGCCATAGATGCGCTCTGCGATCTCGCGGCCCGGTGCCAGCAGGGTCAGGTTGCCCTCGCCGTCCACCGCGATATAGCCGTTCTCGCGCAGCTTCTTCATGGCAATGCTGACGCTGGCTTTGGTAAAGCCCAGCTCATTGACCACGTCGATGGAGCGCACTTTGCCCATACGCTGACTCAGCATCAGGATCGTTTCAAGATAATCTTCTGCGGATTGGTGGATCTGCATGGTTTGTTTGCCTCCTGCCTTGCCCCGCCCCACGGCGGGAAGTTCTCTGCCGGGATGCAAAGCACCACGGTTTGTATGTTACAGAATATCACACTTTTGCCGTTGATGCAAGCAATTCGCAGGAAGTTTGTAAAAACAAACCAACTTTCTTCTGCACAAAACAGCGGGTTTGCCAATTCCAGGCCGGTTTTGTTTTGTGCAAAGGGGACAAAACCCGTTAGTTTTCGCTTTCCAGATACGCCGCCGGGCCGGACTGGTACAGGTCGCCGCCGTGGGCGTCCAGGATCACGGTCAGGGGCATATCCCGCACGGTCAGGCGGCGCACCGCCTCACAGCCCAGGTCCGGCCAGGCGATGACCTCCAGCGTCTCGACACTTTTTGCCATCAGGGCACCGGCACCGCCGAGAGCCGCCAGATACACGGCCCCGTTGCGCACCACGGCTTCCTTGACGGCGGCGTCCCGCTTGCCTTTGCCGATCATGATCTTGTTGCCCAGATCCAGCAGGCGGGGGCTCATGGCGTCCATGCGGCCGCTGGTGGTGGGCCCGGCCGAGCCGATCACCTCACCCGGACGCTCCGGGGTGGGGCCGACGTAGTAAATGGCGCTGCCGGTCAGGTCAAAAGGCAGCGCTTCGCCCTTGTCCAGCGCCTCGATCATCCGCTTGTGGGCCTGATCGCGGGCGGTGTACACCACACCGGACAGCAGCACGGTATCGCCCGCCTTCAGCGGGGCAAGGTCCTGCGCGGTGCAGGGAGTGGTCAGTCTGTATTCCATGCTTCTCCCTCCTTACAGTTCCGCGCTGGCGCGGCGGGTGACGTGGCAGGAAACGTTCACGGCCACCGGCAGGCTCGCCACATGGGTGGGCATCTGCTCAATGGCAAGGCCCAGGCAGGTGGTCCGGCCGCCAAAGCCCTGGGGCCCGATGCCCAAGCCGTTGATGGCGGTGAGCAGTTCCTGTTCCAGCTGTGCGTAGTAGGGGTCGGGGTTGGGTACATCCAGCGGGCGCAGCAGGGCCTTTTTGGCCAGATACGCCACCTTATCAAAGCTGCCGCCCACGCCGATGCCCAGCACGATGGGCGGGCAGGGGTTGGAACCGGCCAGCTTCACGGTCTCCACCACGAACTTCTTGAAGCCCTCCACGCCGTCGGCGGGTTTGAGCATCTGGATGCGGCTCATGTTCTCGCTGCCAAAGCCCTTGGGGGCCACCGTGATGCGGCAGCCCTCGCCGTCCACCAGATGCACCGTGATGGCGGCGGGGGTGTTATCGCCGGTGTTGCCCCGGCGCAGCGGGTCGGCCACGATGCTCTTGCGCAGATAGCCGTCGGTGTAGCCCCGGCGCACGCCCTCATGGATGGCGGTTTCAAAGCTGCCGTCAATGTGCACATCGGTGCCCAGCTCCACGAACACGCAGGCCATGCCGGTATCCTGACAGATGGGCAGGTCCTTCTCTTTGGCGGCGCTCAGGTTCGACCACAGCAGGTCGAGGGTGTTCCTGGCCAGCGGCCAAGGCTCTTCCTGCCGGGCATTGTCCAGTGCGGCCTGCACATCCTGCGGCAGGCGGGTGTTGGCCTCGATGCACAGCCGTGCAACGGTATCGGTGATCTCCTGTGCAGAAATCGTTCTCATGGGCAGTTCCTCCGGTTACAGGCGGGCCACGCCGGTGTCCCGGGCAGCCTGGGCCACGGCGTCGGCCACAGCCTGGGCCACACGGGGGTCGAAGGCACCGGGGATGATGTTCTCCTCGCTGCGGTCATCGTCGGTGATGAGGTCCGCGATAGCATAGGCGGCAGCCAGCTTCATCTGGTCGTTGATGTCGCGGGCACGCACGCTCAGGGCACCCTTGAACAGGCCGGGGAAGCACAGCACGTTGTTGACCTGATTCGGGAAGTCGCTGCGGCCGGTGGCCATCACCCGCACGCCGCCGGCCTTGGCCTCGTCCGGCATGATCTCCGGGGTGGGGTTGGCCATGGCAAAGACGATGGCATCCTTATTCATGGTCTTGCACAGCTCAGTGGTCAGGATGCCGGGCTTGGACACGCCGATGAACACATCGGCACCTTCCAGTGCCTCCTTCAGGCCGCCCTTGACCTGACGGGGATTCGTCACCTCACCCAGCCAGTTCTTGTGGGCCTCGGCGCTGTTGCAGCCCTTGTACAGGGTGCCGAACTGATCCACGGCGATGATGTCCTTTGCACCGGCGGTCATAAGCATCTTGATGATGGCCGTACCGGCAGCGCCGGGGCCGTTCAGCACGATGTGCACATCTTCCATCTTCTTGCCCACCACGCGCAGGGCGTTGATGAGGGCAGCGGTGACCACGATGGCGGTGCCGTGCTGGTCATCGTGGAACACAGGGATGTCCAGCTCTTTTTCCAGCGTCTGCTCGATCTCAAAGCACTCGGGGCTCTTGATATCCTCCAGATTGATGCCGCCGAAGGTAGGCGCAATGGCCTTGCAGGCTGCGATCACTTCTTCGGCACTGTGGGCGTTGATGCAGATGGGGAAGGCATCCACCCCGCCGAACTCCTTGAACAGCACAGCCTTGCCTTCCATGACCGGCAGGCCGGCCTCCGGGCCGATGTCGCCCAGGCCCAGCACGGCAGTGCCGTTGGAGACAACGGCCACCATGTTGCCTTTGAAGGTGTACTTGTACACGTCCTCCGGGTTTGCCTTGATCTTGCGGCAGGGCTCGGCCACGCCGGGGGTGTAAGCGGTGGACAGGTCATCGCGGGTGGCGACCTCCACCTTACTCACGATGCCCACCTTGCCCTTGTGGCTCTCGTGCATTTCCAGAGCGGCTTTGTTGTAATCCATGGGTTTTTCCTCCATTTTTATCAGGCTCCCCCTGAGAGGGAAACGGTTCAGGTCACATAATTTTATTGTAGCAGAACCGCCGGGGCATTTCCACCGGTTTTGCACCTTTTGCAGGGGGCAGGCGGGCAAAAGTGCGGCGCTGCGGCGGACCGGATTTGTGGAAATTTGGCAAAAAACTTTCCTTTTGGCGTTTTATCCGATATAATAGGAAAGCACACGATCCGATCCGGCCGTGCAAACGGTCTTTTTATTTAGGAGGTCTATTCTTGAAACATTCAACCAAAACCCTGCTCTGCGTGCTGTGTGCGGCAGCAGCCGCCCTGTGCGTGATCTTTGCCATCTTCACGCTGACCAAAAAGCAGAGTGCTTCGTCCGCATCTTCTGCGGCCGCTTCTTCCAGTGCGGCTTCTTCCGCTCCTGCCGTCTCGGAGTACGGCACGGTGGACAGCTTTGACTACCAGAATTTCACCTACAGCGACGGTCTGGATGCAAACGGTTACCGCACCGGCATCACTGCACAGGACTATGTCACCCTGCCGGACAATGTGGCCGCTCTGCCCATCAAGAAGGCAGACATCACCCCCAGCGACTCGGACGTCCAGGCCCGCATCGACAGCCTGCTGAGCCAGTACAGCACCACCCAGGCCGTGACCGACCGCGCCGCGCAGAACGGCGACGTCGTGAACATTGATTATTCCGGCACCGTGGACGGTGTGGCGTTCAACGGCGGCACCTACCAGGGCTACGACCTCACGCTGGGCAGCGGCAGCTTCATCACCGGCTTTGAGGACCAGATCGTCGGCCACAACACCGGCGACACCTTTGACGTGACCGTCACCTTCCCCGACGGCTACGACGCCACCACCGATTCCGACGGCAACACCGTTGAGCTCAGCGGCAAGGAGGCCGTGTTCCGCGTGACCGTGAACTCCATCTCCGAGCCGGTGACGCCGGAGCTGACCGACGAGTGGGTGGACAGCACCTTCGGCACCGGCGACGACGTGCACACCGTGGAGGCGCTGCGCACCTACTTCTCCGATGCGCTGTATGACCAGAATCTGGAGGATGCCATCATGGACAGCCTGCTGGACAACGCCGCCTTTCAGGATCTGCCCAGCGAGGTGCCCGGCTACTACGCCTGCATGTTCCTGAATTACTACTACCAGCTGGCCAGCTACTACAGCAGCGATCTGGACACCATCGCCCAGGCACAGGGCTACACCGACGCCAACGCCATGCTGGGCGCTTCGGACAGCGTGATCACTCACCTGGCCAAACAGGACCTGCTGTATCAGGCCATTGCCGAGAGCCAGGGCATCAAGCCCACCCAGGAGCAGCTGGATGCCGCTGCCGCTTCCTACTCCGGCAGCTCCTACGGCGACAACTTCGTCCATCAGACCGCCCTGCAGACGGCTGTGATGGAGTGGCTGAAAACCAACGCCGTGGTCTCCTGATCCTGTTTCCCAATACGCAGCAAAGCCCCGCTCTGTGCGACTGAACTGCACCCCATTTGTTAGACAGTATGGTATACTGTTTAGGAAATGGGGTGT
>ENA-OWRC01001884-OWRC01001884.1-human-gut-metagenome-genome-assembly--contig:-NODE-1884-length-18470-cov-3.952267_pt1 | contig 18470 bp, 14 predicted proteins | sample MGYA00248268_ERZ651895 | MGnify/ENA primary metagenome ERZ651895 (study PRJEB26924, sample SAMEA4378242) | human gut metagenome | biome: human gut; feature: human-associated habitat; material: faeces...
GTAAGACCCCGATCACCGAGGTCAATTCTTAGTACAAAACGCTGCAAAACTCAGGATAATTAACACTGTCTCCCTCCTCGAGAATGAAAGTGACCGTTCTTTAGGAAGCTCTTCAAAACCCCCATCTCTGAGCGATCGGGCAAGCAGTTTTATTTAAGGGCTACTGACTAGGGGCTGAAAAGCGTCGAAAGTTCCCCTGAACGGTAGCGGTATTTGTCAAGCGATCTTTCCGAAAATGTTCAACTGTTCTGAGCCATTAAAACTTCGTACAGGGGCTTTGCCCCTACGCTTCGCTACACCAGGATATTTTCAAAACATGAATAGGGAGGGCTCTGCGTGCGCGCAGGGCCCTCCCTATTCAGTCTCGGGCGCGTCGGGCTTGTCCGGGTTCAGCCACTGGCTTCCAGAGGGCGTGCAGTCCCATACGCGGCCCCTGATCCAGCGATCAGGGTGACGCTCACGTGCTCGTTCAAGCACCTGCTTACGAGCCTTCAAGACGGCTTCATCGGTCCCGTCGAAGCGGCTCTTGGGAGTGACCCAGTTGACGCCGCTGTGATAGCTCTGTTCGTTGTAACGCGACAGGTAACCTTCGAGCCACTGCTGAGCAACCTCAATTGATTCAAATCCCTTGCGAGGGTATCGACCAGTGTACTTCAGCGATCGGAAGAACGACTCCGAGTAAGGATTGTCGTTGCTGACACGTGGCCGACTGTGGGAGCTGATGATGCCCCATTGCTCGAGTAATGCCTTCGTTTCATTGGCCTTCATGGAGGCTCCGTTATCGGAGTGAACGACCAACGAGCGCGGTCGTATACCGTACTTGTGGATGGCCTCGTTCAAAAACGTCCTGGCGTATTCAGCGTTGTCCGCGTCGTAGACCTTGGCGTGCACGGCAAGGCGGCTGAAGACGTCCACTATGGCATAGGCGTAGAAGAACTTCCCTTTGTAACGTGCGTCCCGGAGATAGGTGATATCCCACGTCCACACCTGATTGGGGCCCGTTGCTTCGAAGCTGGTCGGCTTGTGACGCTTTACGCCCTGGCGTGTGCCGTCGCGTCGCGCATTGAGTCCCGCGTCTTTCATCACGCGGTAGATTGTCGAGAGCGAACCGTAGTACTCGCCCTTGTCGAGCAGGGTCCAGAAGGCTTGCGCGTAACTCAAGTCGACAACGTCGGGGCGCGTCAAACGCTCGACCAAAGTCTTTCGCTCTTCCTCGGGCAAAGCGTTGCGCGGCTTGAAGTTGGAGCGATCCTGCCGACCGTCCTTGAGTTCCTTGCCCTCAGTAATCTGCCTGCGCCAGTTGCGGAAGGTACGGTCGGTCAACCCAAGGCACTGACATGCCTTCGGCAACGAAGCGCCGTTGTTCACAGCTTCCGTGATCAGCTCGTAGGCTTCGCGGCGATCTTGGTCACTGATCAGTTTTCCTTGTCCCCCCCCCCAGATCGCCTGCGCTTTTTTTCATGAAAGTCGGGCGTCGAAGGCGCGTCCTGGCCGGGGAACGGATGCAAAGGGACGAAGTGCCTTGAAACTCGCAGCTTCAAGCACGATCTGACGTATAGGAATTTAGCTCAGAGGCCTATGTTTTAGGCTCTGGCACAATCTTCTACGTCTACTAGAATTTCTCCGGTCTTTTCAACCACAAGCAGGCCGTCGCGGAGCGTCAATCCGGCCGTTCTGATCGCGGTCGTCATCGCAGCGGTCACTTTCTAGACGTTGACGTCTCTCAGCGTCGTTGAAGAGACTTCGCGGTACGGAGTGCGACTTTTGAGGATCGAGAAGATGATTCGCGCCAACAGATGAGCCATCGCCATAACCCCTCTCAGCCTGCCTTTCTTGATCGCGAACGCCTGGAATCTTTGAAAGAGTGCATAATCGGACGGGGTTTTCGGCATTTCTGGTTTTCCATATCAAAAAGACTCGGGGGCTCCTCTATGTTGCCTCACAGGAGGTACCGTTTCGCCTGACGCAGAACACCGGTGCGCGAGAAAGAACGTCGGCGGCGTCCAACCTGCACCATCATCTCGGAGAACCCCGGTACTCGGTTTCCAACGAATTTTGCAGCCGCAAGGTTCCTGTATGGGGACTTCGGCCTGTAGGCCCGCGACCGGCAGAAATGCCGATTGCGAAAACGACAAGGCCCGGTGCGGGAACACCGGGCCGAGTCATTTCTCACAGAGAGGTGATAATGGTTCGACTACCTGCCCTCTCGCAAGAAATAGTACTTCCGATTGACTATCAGAAACTGTAGCGCACGCCCACACGGGCGACAACAATTTCTTCGACAACACCGCCAACGGCGAAGCGAACGACATCCAGAACGAAGGCAAACTGACGGTTGCCGACGGAACGACGACTCTCAACAGCGGCATCGTCAGCAATGGTTCGCTCACCTTGACGAAGGCGACGCTTGGTCTTGGTGACACCTCCTACATTGAAACGTTGGACGGTACGGAAGCTACGCTTGCTCTGGATACGACGGACTTCGAAGTCGTCGACAACCAGATCCAAGATTTGTCTCTAACGACCACGGGTAGCGTCAATGATGCACTCAACGGCGATGTGGACGCGCTCAGGGCAAAGATCAGTGGAGAAACAAAGAGCCTAAAAAAGCTTCGACCGATCGGAAAGAGTTCGAATGAAGAACGATCGTACGGGCATGAATCCTATCGGAGGTAGGATGACACTCACCCGAGACCGACGTCGAGGGCCATCATGAGGACGAACCCCGCGACGACCGAGAGCGTCCCCGCGTCGGAGTGTTCGGTGAGATGCGCCGACGGAATCAGTTCCTCGACGACCACGTAGATCATGGCCCCCGCCGCAAAGGCTAGGAACCACGGCAGAAGCGCTCCGGTCGTGCCGACGAGCAGCACGGCGAGCACGCCGAATACGAGTTCGGCGAGCCCCGAAACGGATCCCGCAAGGAAGGCCTTCCAGCGGGGCATGCCGTCCTGCATCAGGGGCAAGGCGACGGCCGCGCCTTCCGGAATGTTCTGAATCCCCATGCCGAGCGCCAATGCAAGGGCGCCCGCTAGAAGCGACGGATCGTCCGCGGCCATGCCGATCGAAAGCCCCACGGACATGCCTTCGGGGATGTTGTGAAGCGTAACGGCGAGAAAGAGAAGCGTCGAGCGCGCCAGTTTCGTCTTCGGGCCTTCCGACTCCTTGGCGCCCGGGTGTAAGTGCGGAAGCAGCCGGTCGAGCGAAAAGATGAAGAGAACGCCCATGAGAAAGCCGCCGACGGCGGGTAAGAGAGGAGAGTCGCCGCGCGCCTCCACCATGTCCATCGCCGGGATGAGGAGCGACCAGACGGACGCGGCCACCATTACCCCCGCGGCAAACCCGAGCGAGACGGTCTGCATGAAGGCGTTGTGCACGCGTCCGGGAAGAAGCACGACCGCCGCCCCCACGGCCGTCATGAAGAAGGTGAAGCCCGTGGCGCCCGCCGCCGCGGCGACGGGGGAGGCGTGCGAGAGAGTGTCGAGGAAAAGCGAATCTAGCATGCGGGAAATTTATTGAGAAAGATTCTTATCTATAGTGTATCGATAGACTACCGCAAAGACGGGCGATTCGGTGGAAAGGACGTCATCCGCCTTTTTATCGAAAAGATTGAAAATAACAAAGTCGACGACGGGGACGTGGACGGGATTCTCCGTCTTTCGCATCCGGCTCGATTCCGGGGCGTCGCATGCCGTCTCCGCGTCGACGAGACCGGCAGACCTGTCTCATCGGACCTGCCGTGTCCCGAGCGCAATTCCATTCTTTGAGGCGGACCGTGCGCGAAGACGCGGTCCGTCCTTTGCACGTCCTTTTCTTCTTTCGTCACTTCTCGATGACGGCGGCGTTCTTGAGGATATCCTCGGGAATCGTCAGTCCGATCGCCTTGGCGGTGGCGAGGTTGATGAGGGGCTTTTGCGCGTCCTGCGTCTGAATCGCCATGTCGGCGGGCTTCGATTTCCCTTCGAGAATGTCGGCCGCCATCGTGCCCGACATTCGCCCGAGGGTGTAGTAGTCAACGGCGATCGTCGCGAGACAGCCGCCGCGGATCAGGGCTTCGTCGCCCGGAATCGTCGGGATCTTGGCGTCCTTGGCCGCCTTGGCGAGGATGGACGTGCCCGCCGCCAAAACGTTGTCGGTCGGGAACCAGAGACCCGCCACCTTGCCCGAAAGGCTCGTCACCGCCTGCTGAATGTCGTTCACGGACGAGACCGTCGCTTCCAAGACCTCCACGCCCTTGGCGGCCGCGGCCTTTTTGAAGATTTCCACCTGGAAGGCCGAATTCACTTCGCCCGCGTTGAAGAGGACGCCCACGGTCTTGGCATTGCCGGTAAGCGCGAGGAAAAGGTCGAGCTGCCGCGCGATCGGGCCGATGTTGGAGACGCCCGTGACGTTGGTGCCGGGCTTCTCGTTCGTCTTTACGACCTTGGCCGCTTCAAAGCTCGTCACGGCTGTCGCGACGATCGGAATGTCGCGGGTCGCCCGCGCCATCGCCTGCGTGGCGGGCGTGGAGACGGCGAAAATGAGTTGAGTCTTTTCGGAGAGGAAGCGCGCGCCGATGTTCTGCAGCGTCGCCTGATCGCCCTGGGCGTTTTGACGGTCGACAGCGATTTTCTCGCCGTCCTTGAAGCCGCGGGCGGCGAGTTCGTCGAGAAAGCCCTTCACGGACAAGTCGAGCGCTTCGTGTTCGACGAGTTCGCAAATCCCCACGGGGATTTTGTCGGCGGCGCCGGCGGCGCTCGAAGCGGCGGGTGTCGCTTGCTTGTCGCAGCCTGCGGTGAGGCCCGTAACGAGCGCGGCGCAGCAGAGAGCGGCAAAGCGGCGGCGCGTAAAGGCGAAGGAAGAAAGAGAGGAAGGAAAGTCGTGCGTCATGATCTGGTTCCTGGTCGATGGAGGCTTCCCGAAGGAGGCCGGATTGGGAATCGAAGGACTTGCGCGACTTTTCGCAGATCCCAAAAACTGAAAAACCCGCTCAAGTCGCGGGTCGGTTTCGAATCTTTGGGGACGAACGCGTCCAACCCGCTCTATTGGAAGAGAGGGTAATAGTAATAACCGCAAACGGGGCGTGTGATCGTGTTCGTCATCATGACAGACAAGTTAGCACGAGCCGTTCCTTTTCGGAATAGGGCGATTTGCGTAGAGACGCGAAAGCCCGGCCTTCGGGGACCGGGCTTTCGATGAGGGTTATTCGGAGGATCAGCCGACGAGGAGCGCATTGAGGCGCTTCACGAACCCGGCCGGGTCCTTCAGGGTGCCCTGGTCGGCAAGGAGCGCCTGGTCGAAGATCACTTCGGCCCAGGAGGCGAAGCGGGCTTCGTCCTTTTCCGCAAAGGCCCGCTTGATGAGCGGATGCTGCGGATTGATTTCGAGCGTGTAGCTGTCTTCGGGCAGAGCGTGGCCGGCGGCCTCCAACATGCGGCGCATCTGCGGCGTCATCATCTGGTCGGCATCGCCCACGACGCAGGAGGGGCTGTCGACCAAACGGTTCGAAACGCGCACGTCCTTCACTTTGTCTCCGAGGACCTTCTTGAGGCGAGCCACGTCGTCGGCCGCTTCCTTGGCGGCTTCTTCCTTGGCCTTTTCCTCTTCCTTGTCGGCGAGGTCGCCGAGTTCGAGGTCGGCGGCGGTCGCGCTCACGAAGCCGTGGCCCTCGAATTCGCGCAGTTCCGACATCATCCACTCGTCGATGCGGTCCCAAAGGAGAATGACTTCGACGTCCTTCTTCTTCAGAGCTTCAAGGTAGGGCGAGTTGACCGCGCCGTCGCGGTTGCCGGCGATCAGGTAGTAGATCTTCTTCTGACCTTCGGGCATGCGCTTGACGTAGTCGGCAAGCGAGACGAGCCCCGGCTCCTCGGCGGTGCCGAGTTCCTTCGTCGTGGCAAAACGAAGAAGCTTCACGATCTTTTCGCGGTTCGAGGCGTCTTCGACGACGCCTTCCTTCAGAACGCGGCCGAACTGCGTCCAGAAGGTGCGGTACTTTTCGCCGTCTTCCGCGAGTTTTTCGATCATGTCGAGAGAACGCTTCGTCACGGCGCGCTTCAACTTCGAGACGACGCGGCTTTCCTGCAGGAGTTCACGCGAGACGTTGAGCGGAAGGTCGTTCGTATCGATCAGACCGCGAACGAAACGCAGGTAGTTCGGAAGGAAGGCGTCCGCCTTTTCCATGATGAAGACACGCTGCACGAAGAGCTTCAAACCCTGCTGATGGTCGCGGCTATAAAGATCCCACGGCGCTTCCGAGGGGAGGTAGAGAAGCGACGTGTATTCGAGGTCGCCTTCCACGCGGTTGTGGGCCCAGGCGAGCGGATCCGAATAGTCGTGGGCAAGGTGCTTGTAGAAGGCCTTGTACTGTTCTTCCGTCACGTCCTTCGGGGCCAACGTCCAGAGGGCCTTGGCGTCGTTCACCTGCGACCATTCGCCTTCGGGGACGACTTCGTCCTCCTTTTTGTCGGCGGGTTCGGGCGCCTTCGTCCAGAGATAAACCGGCGTTGCGATGTGGTCGGAATACTTCGTGATCGTGCTGCGAAGAGTCCACTCGTCAAGGAAGGACTTGTCTTCGTCCTTGAGGTGCAGGATCACGTCGGTGCCGCGCGCGTCGCGGTGGGCGGGTTCGGACTCAAAGGTGCCGTTGCCGTCGGACGTCCAGCGGACGGCTTCGTCGGCGCCCGCCGTCGCGCTGCGGCTCACGACCGTAACGCGGTCGGCCACGACGAAGGCCGAGTAAAAGCCCACGCCGAACTGACCGATCAACTGACTGTCCTTGGCGGCGTCGCCCGAGAGCTTCGAGAGGAACTCTTCGGTGCCGGACTTCGCGATCGTGCCGAGGTGCTGGTTCGCCTCTTCAAGCGTCATGCCGATGCCGTTGTCCGACACCGTGAGCGTCCCCGCTTCTTTGTCGGCCTTCACGCGGATTTGGAGGACCGGATCGTCCTTCGTCAGGTCCGGATTCGTAAGGGCGAGAAAGCGCAGCTTGTCGATTGCGTCGGAAGCGTTCGAGACGAGCTCGCGCAGGAACACTTCCTTGTTGGAATAAAGAGAATTGGCCAAAAGCTTCAGAAGTTTCGAAACTTCCGTCTGAAAACCATGGACTTCGGCAGCCATTTTCGTTTGTTACTCCTCATCGGACGACACGTCGTCCTTCATCTATGACAAGGAGAAATATGGGGGCGTTTTGCCGAATTTCAAGAGTCGCCGACGCGAGTCGTCGTTTTTTGGGCGACCGTTTCTGTCGCATCCTCGTGCTAGGATGTCCCGTCGGGTGGTGAATCCGCGAAATGTCGGAGATTTTCATGGACGAAAAGGAAAAAGAAGAAACTGCAGCCCGCGCGGATCACAGCGAATCGGCGTCGGATCTTGAGAAGACGGAGGCACCGGGCGCTTTCGCCAAGATGGAAGTTGCGGCGTCTTCCGTGCGCTTTCCCGAAGAAAATCCCTTTTCGTCATGGGGATTTCAAGGGGCGCCGTTCAACGCCTTCGCCTCGCGGTCCTGATCGACGGCGACAACCAACCGCCCGCACCCGTCGAAAATTTCCTCAAGAGACTTCCCGCCTACGGCAACGTAACCATGGGACGGGTTTTCGGCAACTGGTCGAAGCCTTCCCTCGCACCGTGGTCGGATTTTTGCCGTCGAACCGGATTCGGCGCCCGACAGCAGCTCGACTACGCGAAGGGGAAAAACGCTACGGACATCGCGCTTACGATCGATGCAATGGAACTCGCCTTCGACCGCAACGTGGAAGGATTCGTCCTGATCTCGGCGGACAGCGACTTCACGCCGCTCGCCGTGCGGCTTCGGGAGCTGGGATTCGTCGTCAACGGCGCGGGCCGCGCCGGGGCGCCGTCGCTTGCGGCCGCCTGTACGCGATACCACCATCTTGAAGGGGAACTGGTCGTTTGCGCCGATTCCCCGGGGCCCGCCCCGGGACGCATCGCGGACGCATCGACAATCTCGACGGTGCCGCCGGAAACCCAAGCTACGCAGAAGTGGTGCATGGAGCGTACGGAGGAAATCGCACGGCAGCTGAACGCACGGAAAGCCGTTGATTTCCAGAGGTTGACATCGGGATCGGACAACATCCGAAAACTTGCGTATCACAAGGTTTTGGGGGAACTCTGGGCGCACTGTCGGATTGACGGATGGACGCCCGTTCAGGCGGTTGGTTTCTACGTCTGCCGGCGGCTGGGTTCCTTCCCCAACAAGTGGATCGGCGTGAAAAAGATCACGCAGTTCTTCAAGAGGAATCACAAGTTGTACGAAGTGCGGGGGGCTTACTACCGCCTTCGCCCGGCTTGGTACGATCTTGCGCTGCTCGAAGACTTTCCTTTCGTCTTGCCGCAGCGTCCCGTGGAGGAAACAGGGGGGCCGGCGGCGTGCGGTCACCCGGCGCCGGCGGTGTGCACCGAGGCTGCTGAACCTTGCATCGTTCCTTTCGAGTCTGCCTCGGTGCAGGCGACGCTTTTTGAGTTTCCCGAGGAAACGCCCCCTGAAGCGGCAAAGGTGAAGCGGTCGGTCCATCGGGCGTCGCCTCCGATGATCGAGCCCGTCCTGCCGGGATTGGGTTTTGAGAGGGAAGTACCGGAAAGCCTCCCGACTTCGCCGGCACCTGACTGACGCCTTCCCGCCCGACCTTGTCGGAAGGGAAGGCGAAGGACTATGGAAAGAGGATCCTTGAGGACACCTCTTCGGGACGTCATGGTTCAGGCAAAACCGATCGTATTCCGGGGACCGTTGACGGTCTTCACTTCTTCCTCGGCCTTGAGCCGCACCACCAGGTCATCGGCGTCGCAAAGCGGACGGAAGCGCGCCTGGCGGGCGACGGCGCAATAATCTCCGGGGGTCAGCTTATCAAGCGTCGCCAGAAGCGCTTCGGCGCTTTTCGTCCACGGAAGACTGAACTTCTCGGCGTAGCGCTTCGCAAGCGTCAGACGGGCTTCGGGGAGAAGGAACCCGAAGGAAACCTTCCAGTCGAAGCGCCGCATGGCCGCTTCGTCGAAGTCGCGCATCAGGTTCGTCGTCGCGAAAAAGACGCCGTCGAAATCCTCGAGACGCGCGAGCATTTCGTTCACCTGCGTCGTTTCCCAAGAACGGGTGCTCATCTCGCGCGAGCGGAAGAACGAATCCGCCTCGTCGATCAAAAGAACGGCTTTGTCGCGTTTCGCTTCCCGAAAGACCTTCGCGATGTTTTGTTCCGTTTCGCCCACCCAGCAGCTCGCAAGATCCCCGTAGGTGCGGCGAAGAAGCGGACGTCCGAGTTCCCGCGCAACCCACATGGCGAAGGCGGTCTTTCCGGTCCCGGGCGGTCCGTAGAGGCAAAGCCGTGCGGACCCCGCACCTTCGATGCCCTTTACGAGTTCGTCGGGACGGATTTCGGACGTGATGAGCGTCGGATCGTAGACTTCCGGCAGAATGCCGATGCCCGGCGCCACGTCGCCGAAGCGCTGAGCGCGCAGCGTCTCGGAAACGAGCGAGAGAACCATCTCGTCGGACGGCTTCCCGCCCCACGGTCCCACCGTGTCCACGACGCGGGTGACGCGGGCCATGACGCCCGGCGTAAGCGCACTCGTCTGCACGAGCCGTTCCTCCGCTTCGTCCGTCAGACGAAGCGCCGTCATGTCCCGTATGAAGCGGCGACGGCCTTCCATGTCGGGGCCGGTCATTTCAAGCACGATGTCGAAGCGGCGGACGGTGGCGGGATCGATTTCGTCGATCGAATTCGTGATCCAGAAGGTCGGCACCGGACAGGTTTCAAGCCAGTGGTGCAGACGGCCCTTGCGTTTCCCGTACGAAACGCTGACGAATTTGTCCGAATCGCCCTTGCGCGCGGACATGCGTTCCGAAAAGGCGTCCTCCGCTTCGTCGAGCGCGAGGAGCGTACGACCGCTGCGTTTCAGGTAGACGGAGGCGGTGCGCCAGGAATTGAGACGTCCCTCGTCCGCATCGGTTTGGATTTCGTAGAGATGGGCGTCCAGTTCCTCCGCGACCAGACGCGAGAGTTCCGTCTTCCCCGTCCCGGGCGGCCCGTAGAGAAGAACGTTCACGCCCGTGCGCTTCTCTTCGAGTGCGGTGCGCAGATACGGCAACAACGTGCTTTCCACGAGCGGAAGGTGGCGAAAGTCCTTTTTCCCGAGTTCACTCATCGGAGCCGCGCGCACGAGGTCGCCGAAGATCGCCTCTTCGGAGAGCTCACGTTCAAAGAAGCTATTCCACGGAATGCAGCCGCTAAACTCAAGAAAGTCGAAGGTGATGCGGTCGCTCTCCGTCACGCAGCGAATGAGTCCCGATGCGACGAGCGGACCGTCGTCAGCAAAGAGGGCTTCGACTTCGGAACGTTTGACGTCGAGTGCGCAGGCGATCGTGTCGAGTCCCTGTGAGTAGGCCTTATAACTGGAGTTGTCGAGATCAAGCACCGCCTGCAGCGCCTCCGACTTTTCGGCAAGATGAAGAAAGGCAATCGCCTCCACCATCAGGGGCGAGAGCAGAAAGGCTTCGGAGACGACGGAAAAGTTCTTGCGCAGGAAGGGCGCAAGCGCTTTTTCCAAACGGGTTTCCGAGGTATTCCCGTAATCGCGTTCGAGTCGGGCAAGCCAATCGGTCAGGGCCTTGGGCGTTCCGCGTCCGTGAAGTTTGAGCCAGAAGTTTCCCAGATTGTCGGCTCTGCTTTGGTTGAAGAGGATTTGTCCGGATTCCAGGTACTGCCGGTGGTCACTGAGAAAGGCCTTGAGAAACTTGCTGCGCTCGGATTGGGCGAGCGGGGGAACGAATTCGGTTTCCGAACCGTCATCGTCTCGGATCCGGGCGCCGGCCGAACGCGAGCCCTTGATGTACTCGCTGGCGTCTTCCTCATCGCAATGGAAGAACTCTTTGACGAACTTTCGAAACGACGGGGCGGAGCCGTCTTTCAGAAAGGCCTTGGCCTTGCGGTCGGAAAAAACTTCGGTGATGTTCATGACGAGAGAACGGACGACGACGGAGGTCGTGATGTCTTCGGTCACCATGCAGCTGCGAAGTTTGATCTGGCGCCACAATCCGTTTTGGAGGAGCAGACGTGCAATCCACGTTTCAATGAGGGGAGAATACGGATCCTTGAACGTTGGTGTCTTTCGAGTCGCGGCCATTTTTGTGATCTCCTTGCTTGTCGGTAAGAAGATCATAATCGGATGGTGCGTCAGAAATTGACGCACTGAAGCGGAGCCGAGATCTATCGGCATCATTTAGAAGCACAATCGACAATCATTTGCATCGGTTGAAAAAACGCGGGAAAATGACGATTGGTGAGGTCCTCGGAATGCTTTGCATCCGAGACACCGGAGGCGTTCGTTCTCGGAGGTTTCGGCCAAGGAGAGCGAACGCCTTCTTTTGGACGCGACCGCCAGGAATGGAAGGGACGGCGCGGTTTTATTCTTTAAGATCCCGCTCGGAAACCCTCTGCGAAGTGCGGCCTCCTTATGCGGCGACGGAATCCGCAGCTTGGTTGGTTGTGGCGCACGCAAGCTGCCGATGAACCTCGTTGACGACGACGTCTGTCGGAAAGGTCTGAAGGCACAACGCCAACGAGGCGTCGGCCGATCGCGGGCATCGCGTGAGATGTCCACGCCGACACTGACGGCAGTCGGCCATGGAAGGATTTTTCAGGATCGTCACGCAATTCGAACGCTGCAACACCGCGATGTCGCTGTAGAGACGATGTCCTCGGTTCGGAACCGGTCCCCAGCGCGAAATCGAACCCGGGCTAAGAGCGCGATCGTCTTGATGCCGACGGCCGCCGCCACGTGGGTCGCCGACGTGTCGACCCCAACGTAGAGAGACGCTTGGCGAAGCAGGGCGCCCGTGCGGCCGAACGAAAGCTTTCCGGAGAAGTTTCGCCATGAATCGGGCGGCAGTTCCGAAGTTGCGTCCTTGATCAACACCTCCTCCTTTGTGGAACCGCCGCCCGTGAAGGCAATGCGAAAGCCCTCCGCGACGACTCTTTTGGCAACCGCCCGCCAGACTTCCCGGTTTATGTCTTTGCCGGAGCATTTCCCGGACAAATGGAGGACGACGAAGGGATTTTCCCGGCACCACGCCGAATCCTCGTCAGACAACGCGGCGTACGGTGCGTAAGGATGAACGGCGGGAAGGCTTTTCCCGGTTTCCACGGCGACGGGTGCGAGGAGGGCGGCAAGTCGGTCGAGCTGATGAGCGGAATCGTCGAGCGCGACCAGGTTGGAGAAGAGCGTTCTGCGCAGCCTGTCTTGCGTTTCGTGCATGACCTGTTTCCTGCCGGCAGCGTAACCGTAATAGAAGGCGCGGTCGCTCGTGAGCCTGCAGAGGAACCATTCGAAGCGATTCCAGAGACGGCGCAGATCCGAGAGAAGTTCGGGTAGATTCGGCTTGTCCTCGACCGTGATCACGCCGTCGAGCCCCGGGATGCCTTCAAGAATCGACGCGTTTCGCCGAAAGGTCAAAAGCCAGATCTCGGAGTCGGTGCGAAGAAAGCGGAGCGCCGGTCCGAGGGCGGCGGCAAGCAGCGCGTCGCCGAGATCGCGTAGCGTTACGACCAGAATCCGGGGTTTGCTCGCGGGAAGGGTGGAGAAGACGGCGGGGGAAAGCGTGGGGGATCACGGTCGGCTCCGTAGACAAGTTCTTTCACTGTTTCGAAGCGAGTCTAGGAAGAGGATCGCGAAGAAGTCGTGACATAAGCAAACAGCTTTGCAACTCAACTGCCGTAAGGAGAATAAGATTTGAGCGGCACGAATTTTTGTCACGAAGCGTTGACGGCGACGTCACGGAAAAGACACGCGGAAGAGGGGACGATCGAGGCGGTTCTTTCTTGCCGATCAGCGTCAGAGTCGACCCCGTACGGACGTTATTAAAGAAATCGACTAAAATCTTTAATAACGATCATTCCTATTAAAGATCTTGATGCCGATGAAGCACGAATCCACGCGATCCGGTTGGGTGCGGACCAATCTCACCGGGAAACTCGCATACGCCTCTTTTGTGCCGGCCGACCTCCCGCCGGTGCCTCCCGTGGCGTTGGACCGGGACATGCAAAAGCTTCTGAGCCTGTCCCGCGAGAAGCTCGCCGCATTGCAGGCCGAGGCCCGGCACATCCCGAACGTTGAGATTTTCCTTTCCATGTACGTTCGAAAGGAGGCGCTTTTTTCCTCTCAAATCGAAGGAACGCAGGCCACGCTCGACGACATCCTTGATCCGAGCATCGACGAGAACGGCAACCGCGACGTGGCGGAAGCGTCCGACAATGTTCGAGCCGCACTCTACGCGATAGGTCAAATCAAGAGCCCAAACGGTCTCCCGCTGAGCCTTCGCCTTTTGAAGGAAACCCACCGCGTATTGCTCACGCATGCCCGCGGCGCGGAGAAAAGTCCGGGAAGCTTCAGGACAACGCAAAATTGGATCGGCCCTGCCGGCTGCGGCTTGCGGTCGGACTCCTATGTCCCGCCGAACCCCGAGGACATGACAGAGGGACTCTACGCTCTGGAAAGCTACATTCACGATGAATCCGGCCTGGATCCTCTGCTGCGCGCCGGCCTGATCCACTACCAATTTGAAACGATCCATCCTTTTGCCGACGGCAACGGACGAATCGGGCGGCTTTTGATTCTGCTCTTTTTGCTTGAGCAAGGCGTAATCTCGGAACCGTATCTTTACGTCTCATACTTCCTGAAACTCAATCGAACTCGATACTACGACGCCCTGATGAACGTACGGGAAAAGGGCGATTACGAGAGCTGGCTGAAATTTTTTCTCCATGCCACATACGCAGCGGCAGAGGACGCTTTGCATACCATTGAAAAACTTCGTGACGTGAAAGCGAAGTCCGCGAATGCCGTTCTGGCCGGGTGTTCGGGAACCGCCCGCCGCGCCAAGCGCCTCGCGTTTTTGGAATATCTTGAGAAAAGGCCGATCATTGAAATCGGTCGGACCGCCGAGGAGTTGGGTTGGAGTTTCCCTACCACGTCCAAATACGTGAAGGACTTCATGGCAGCCGGGATTTTGACCGAGACCACCGGACGGCGAAGAAGCCGTATCTTCTCATACGAGCCGTATCTGACCGTTCTGCGAAAAGATACCGAACCGCTCCAGCTAAGGCATTGAGTTGAAGGATCGCCGACCGTACGGAGTTTGATGCCGGTTATTAAAGAAATCGAATGAAATCTTTAATAACGTATTGGCTTATTAAAGTTTTTGAGAAGAAGGAGAGGGCGATGTTCCAGCACGAGAGCGATTTCAACGAAGAGATCTACGCGTCGTTCTACGTGCCCAAAACCGGTGCGGATGGCGTGTGGGAACTGCCGTTGGTTCTCGAAACGGTCTCGGAGGCGAGCGGGACGACGATTCCGTTGCCGCTGCCGTACCGCAGACTCAACGCTGAGGTACTCGAATATCTCGAGGATGTTGCGCAGCTGGTTCCGAAAGACGAAGAGGCGCGGATCGTCGTGTATCTGCCGATGGAGCAAATTCAGCCGGGGTTCGAACAAAAACTCAACAAGGTGTTGAATATCTACGGAAGCGTTCGGTTCGCGAAACTCAAACGAGAAGAAAAACGCGCCATGGGGGCTTCGTTGTCCGCCTTGGCGTGGGGCTTTGCCTTCATGCTCGTCTGCCAGATCATCGGCGTTCTCGCGGATTTTCCCGAACATCCGACGCTGACGGACACGATCTCGGAAGGGTTTCTGGTGTTGGGTTGGGTGGCGCTCTGGAAACCGTTTGAGACGTTGCTTTTCGATTGGAGACCCTCGGTGGAGCGCCGAAAACTGCACGAAAGGCTGGCGACATTGCCGGTCGTGTTGCGGCCGCTGCCTGCGACGCTCAAAAGTCGGTTGACGATCGACGGATTCTGAATGAAGCGGGAACAGAATCCGGGACTGGTCAAAGGCGAAAAAGCCAAAAATTTAATTCAACATAATAACAGTTATGAAGAATAACGAGCAAAGAACGCAAAATCGGGCCTGATTTCCGGATCCGATCCACAGCATTTTGTTTACGGCTTTTTAAGTGTCCGTTCGGGAATCTTTCGATCGCCTGACACCGTTGTCCCGTGCTTGGTTCGTCGAATCTTCGTCCCGCGTCGATCTCTCTCATTCTTCGGCTCCCGCAACGCCCCGACTCTTCGGCGGGTCTTCCGTGCGACCGACAGGAGTCTTACGTCTTCTTCGTTATTTCCGGATCGGGGCCGTTCGGTTTTTCCCATAATTCGACGGATCTGCGGGTTCGCGGTCTTGGACTTGGCAGCCTCCGGATCCGTCGCACCACGAGATCCGCGAATACGCCGTTTCCGGCTGCCTCTTGTGTCGTGTTCCGCGCCGTTTACGCGGTTCGATTGACGAACGGTCCGTTTGCGTCGGACTGTTTCTCTCTTGTCCGTTCACGGCCGACATCCAATGCCGTACGGTTCTTGCGTCCCGTCCGGTCCGTTCCAATGCGTACGTCGTCGACGCGACGGCGCGTCGTCCTTGCGCCGGTCGTCGGAACGAAGCTTTGCGCCCTCGAAGATCTCTGCGCTGATTTCCGGCCGACCACCCTTCCCTACATTTTTGGACGTCGTTTTGAATAGGCTGTGTTGCAATGAATTTCCGTATTAATGGATTGAAGAAGAGTTATTCTGCCATCGGAACGGCAAAAAGGCCGCTTCCTCTCGGGAACGCGGCCCTTCAACAAAAGCTTCGCCGGAGCGCGAACGCGGCGTCATCAATAGGAACTGCTTCGCTCGATCCAGAGCTCGTGAATCTCCTCCATCGTCTTACGCGAGAGCTTTCCTTCGAATTCTTCCCGCGTGAGCTCGTAGGCCGTCCAGACTTTGCGTTCGTTGCCGAAGAAAAACGAGAGTTCGAGCGGCGTCAGATCGTCCGAGCGAAGTGTGCCCACCCAGGCGGCGAGAATTTCCGGATTCGGCGTCAGGGAGATTTGCTCCCATTCATAGATTTCCTTTTCGTCCATCTCGCCGAACTCTTCCTGCTTTTCCGCCGGAATCCAGAAACCGGGCTGTTTGTACTGACGCGTAAAGACGCTCAATTCCAGAGATTCGTCCTCCAGTCCGTACGGCAAGGCCCAGACACCGCGCAAAGAGCGAATCGTCTTCGAGACGGTGAGCGGCCCGAAGAGCGCGAAGCCCGTTCGCCAGGGAACGGGAATGCCGTTTCCCCCTACTTTCCTCGGGTACTTCGCGGCAAAACGAAGCATGGACATGGCAAGGAAAAGAATCTGCGGAGAACGTACGTTGAACTGTTGCGCGACGATGGACATGGAGTTTTCGAAGTGATGTACGGAACGATCGGGGCAAACGCCCCGGCAACATATCAAGAGGGAACCTCAATTATGCCGACTTGCGGAGCGTTTCGGGGACGAGACTGATCTTTCATCACACGTACTTTGGGCGGTCTGCCGAACGAAACTGTCTGTGCGGAAGCTTCCAAAAATGACGAGGGGCACGAACCCCATCAGGTTTGTGCCCCTCGCTTTTGGAAGGAATCGGGATCAGTCGACGGCAACCATCACGCTCGAGGCCTTGATGACGGCGTAGGCCTTGTCGCCGACCTTCAGGCCGAGGTTCTTGGCGGAGTTCGTCGTGATCGAAGAAACGATTTTCTCGCCGGCCGCCGTCTCAATGGTCACTTCCGTGGTGACGGGACCTTCCTTGATGACGACGATCTTGCCTTTGAGGCAATTGCGGGCGGAAATTCGCATGGCTTTTACTCCTTGAAAAAATGATGCGGACCCAACGGTCACGGGATAACTGTATTGATTTCGGACCTCTCTGACAACAATCGATTTCCCTATGCGGAATAACGGAAGGCTACGGACTGTCGTTTACACTATGCCGCAACGTAAACATTGCAACCGTATTACGGTTTTGAAGAAGGACGGGTGCGTTGCGCCGACCGTACGACAAGTTCCCGTCTCGGAAGAGACCTCTCTTTTCGAAACAAGGGAATCGCTCGGAAGGACTGCGGTTGCGATCTTTTGCGTCGCCACAACGCCGCTCCATGGAAAGCCGTTGACGGCGCTACACTTGTCGCATCATTTCCGGACATCGAGAAACGCTCGGCGCCCGGTCGGAATCGACAACAAGGAGAAGAATCAATGCAGTACGACTTTGCAACGCTCACGCAACGTCGCGGAACCAATTCGATGAAGTGGAACGGGCCCGAAAACGAACTTCCCGCCTGGGTGGCGGACATGGATTTTCAGACGGCGCCAGCGATCACCAAAGCCGTGATGGAGAAGGCCCGCAAGGGGATTTTCGGATACTCCTGGATCCCCGAATCACTCCTGGGGACGGTCGCCTCCTGGTGGACCCGCCGTTACGGCTGGACGATGCGGCACGAGTGGATGCACTTTGCGACCGGCGTGATGCCCTCGATCCACTCGATCGTGAAGAGCCTCACGGCGCCGGGCGACGGCGTCGTCGTCATGACGCCCGTCTACCACTGCTTCTTCCATGCGATCGAATGGAACGGCCGCGTTGTGCGTGAAGCGCCGCTGGCATTTGAAAACGGCGCCTATCGCTTCGACCCCGCCGTTCTGGAGGCGGCTCTCAAGGAACCCTCGACCACCCTCCTCCTTCTGTGCAACCCCCACAATCCTACGGGTGAACTCTGGACGCGCGAAGAACTCGCCGAAATCGGACGTCTCGCCGCACAATACGGCGTTCCCGTCGTGTCGGACGAAATTCACTGCGATCTCACGGATCCTGGCTCGGTCTACACGCCCTTCGCGTCGGTCAATGAAGAGTGCGCGCAAAACGCGATCGTGACGATCTCTCCCTCGAAGACCTTCAACATCCCCGGGATCAACACGTCCTTCGTCGTGATTCCGAACCCGGCGCTTCGCAACCGCGTCTTCTGGGGACTGGACCGCGACCAGGTGGGCTTCCCGAGCGCCATCGCGATCGAGGCGACCGAAGCCGCCTACGGCGAAGGCGAAGCCTGGGTGGAGGAAGTCCGCGAAGTGCTCGCACGCAACAAGGAGCGCGTCGTTTCGTTCATTCATGCGGAACTGCCGCAGCTCAAGGCGACGCACCGCGAAGCCACCTATCTCGTCTGGGTCGACTGTTCCGCCGTGACCGACGACGCAAACAAGCTCGTCGAGCACATCCGCAGGACGACGGGCCTTGTCGTTTCGCCCGGAAGCCAGTTCCGCGGCAACGGCCGCGCGTGGATCCGCCTCAATCCCGCTACGCAGCCCGAACGTCTCGAAGAAATCCTCCGGCGCTTTGCCGAAGGCGTGAGGACCTTTGCCGCCTGATCTTCGGGCGACCCGATTCGAACCGAAAGGAGAATTTGCATGACCCATCGTTTCGATTGTCAGTACATCAACGGTCAGTGGATACCGTCCACTTCCGAGGCCAAGATCGAAGTTGAAAACCCCGCGACACGTGAGATCTTCGCGACCGTCCCCGACGGCACCGTCGAGGACGTCGACCGCGCCGTTGCCGCCAAGCTCGGCGAGCAGGTGGGCGTCGACCCGGTCA
>ENA-OWRC01001893-OWRC01001893.1-human-gut-metagenome-genome-assembly--contig:-NODE-1893-length-18418-cov-5.278930_pt1 | contig 18418 bp, 18 predicted proteins | sample MGYA00248268_ERZ651895 | MGnify/ENA primary metagenome ERZ651895 (study PRJEB26924, sample SAMEA4378242) | human gut metagenome | biome: human gut; feature: human-associated habitat; material: faeces...
GGTCTTGCGTGAATTCCCACTGAAGTTTGCACTACAAAATCAAATTGCTTCATGACCGCCTCCTTCTGTCCCTTCATATGATGTCAAACGTTTTATCTCTTGTTCAATCTTCTTTGCAAATTCCAAATTTTCTTTATAAGAAAACCTTTCGATCACACCTGTAACAAACGGATCCTGACTCACCTCTTTGGCATATTCAATATTATTAATCCCCTCAAACACGATCGGAGTTTTGTAGAATAATTCATCCTTATATAACATAGCAAAAACAAGTGCCGCATCATCACCTGCGATCACCGCATCATACTCCCCGTCATGCTGCTCTTTATAGCGTAATTTATCATAAAGCAGTTGTTCCGCCATTTCAGTGTTTATTTGTTTTGTATCCATAAATTCAATATCCAAAGAAATATTTAAATCCAACTTCGACTGAATTCCTTCTATCTGTAAAGGAACCGTAGACCAATTATAAGAATAAGAACTGATAAACAAAAGTCTGTGATTTTTCTGCGCACTTAACGAATTTTTGTTTTTCGCTAAAACGGATACAGGACAGCACATAACAATCAAAAGTAATGCCACCATTAAAATCTTGCTGTAATTTCGTTTTTTATGCATCTTTTTTCCAAAGCTGTCCATCCGAAAGCACCTCTCTCACTATAATAAGTTGCAATAATATAAAGCTTCTCTGTTCGTAAAAAATTTGCACAATTATCTTTACACATAAAGCTTTTTATTCTTGATTCTATCATAACACAATTCTCTTTTTTTGTGTAAAAAGATGTTGTAAGTTATTATCAAAACGCATTGAATATTGTACATAAATATGTTATCCTATTTCAAAGCATATTTTCTAAAACATCTAAATTCATATAAAGGTTTCATTACAGGTAGAACATACCTGTCAAATCAGGAAATTCATGCTTTTAAAATCCATTATTTAAAGCAGAGGTTTTCTGATAGAGAGAACTTCTGTGAAAATCACATAAGGAGGTCTCTTAGATGAAACAAAAGAGAAAGCAATTGCCGGAAAAACAAAAACCGGCAAATGGAAAGCTGCTTCAGTGGCATCCTGCATTTTATGCAGACTTGCAGATTGAATTCAGAGAAGAAACGGAAAAATTAAAGTTTGAGCGGGAGTATCTATTAAGTTCAAAGCCAATGGCAATTGATGTGTTGATCATTAAAAAGAAGGATACGGAACCGATCCATAAAAATATTGGGAAAATATTCCGCAAGTATAATATTATCGAATATAAATCACCATCCGATTCACTTTCCGTGGACGATTTCTATAAGGTATATGGATATACGAATTTTTATAAAGCAGATACAGGGAAGGTAAATGAAATTCCGATTCAGGAGCTGACGATCACCTTAGTGTCAAAACGATATCCAAGAGAACTGATCCGACATTTGAAAGAAGTACGCCACTACACTATTGATAATCCGGAAGAAGGGATTTATTATGTAATTGGAGATATCTTACCGATTCAGATTCTTGTAACAAATCAGTTGTCACCGGAGAAAAATCTCTGGTTATATAGTTTGACAGATACCCTGAAAGATATGTCTGTTACCAGACAGCTTTTAGAGGATTATAAAAAGAACAAAGAAAATCAGCTGTATCAGTCTGTTATGGAGATCATAGTAAAAGCAAACGAGAATCGACTAAAGGAGGGAAAACAAGATATGTGTAATGCGTTATTAGAATTAATGAAAGATGAATTAGATGAAAAAAGAGAAGAAGGGATAAGAGAAGGCATAAAAGAAGGCATAAAAGAAGGGATAAAAGAAGGGGAATCTTAAAATATACCCTATAAAGTGGACATGATAAGAAGAAGGGTTCCTGAAAAATGGACATAAGAAGAAGGGATAAAAACCCGGATTATGGACAGTAAAAGGCGGGGATTTCTTCTGGTAGATGATGTATAATAAAAATGTCTACTGGAGGGAATATGAGAGAATATACAGCGAAACAAATCAAAGAACTTAAAGCGAATCCTTATACATTAAAAGTAACCAAGAACAAGCTATATTTCACAATTAAATTCAAAGAAGATTTTTGGACCAGCTATCAGGCGGGAAATGCTCCTAGAAAAATCCTTAAAGATTTTGGGTATAATCTGGAATATTTTGAACAAAAGCAAATTGATAGTCTGGTACAAAGAATAAAACATCAGGCATTGTCAGGTAATGGTTTTACAGAAGGTGAAAATAGAAACAAAAGAATTCCTATGAAAGCAACCTCTGAAGAAGACATGTCGTCACCACAGTCTATAGAACGTATGCAAAATGAACTTTTATATCTGAGACAAGAAGTAGAATTTCTAAAAAAAATTATTATTGCGGACAATTCGAGAAAGAAAAAGTAATCATGGAAACAGCAGAAAATAAATTTGCAATCATCCATGAAACCCTTGGTAAAGCCAATAATACATTGTCGGTAAAAATGCTTTGTGAAATCGCTGGCGTTTCGAGATCTGGTTATTATAATTGGGTAAAAGCAGCAGATAAACGGAATGAAAAGGAAAGGCAGGACAGAGCTGATTTCGAACTGATCTTAATGGCTTATAGCTTCAGGGGATATGATAAAGGAGCCCAGGGAATATATATGAGATTGCTGCATATGGAACCACCTGTAATCATGAACGTCAAGAAAATAAGACGATTAATGAAAAAGTATGGACTTATATGCAGTATACGAAAAGCAAATCCTTACAGACGGATAGCAAAAGCAATAAAGACAAATAATGTTGCAGAGAATCTTGTAAAGCGGGAATTTGAGAAATATGGAGCAAGAAAGACACTGCTTACGGATATTACGTATATTCCATATGATGGGCGTTTCTGCTATTTGTCAACGATCATAGATGCTTTTACGAAGCAGATATTATCCTATGTGTTGAGTGAATCATTGGATGTTGATTTTGTACTTGAAACAGTGAATCGGATGGTTGAAAAACACGGAATTTCTCTTGCAACAGATACTATCATACATAGTGATCAGGGATGCCATTATACAAGCTGTAGCTTTATTCAATTGGTAAAGGATAAAGGGCTGAGGCAGTCCATGTCCAGGAAAGGTAACTGCTGGGATAATGCACCGCAGGAAAGCTTCTTTGGACGTATGAAAGATCATATAGGAGAAAGAATACGAAAATGTACAACATATAAAGAAATACAAAACGTTATAGATGACTGGATGGATTATTATAATAATGACAGATATCAATGGAGGTTGGCCAGACTATCCCCCAATGAATACTACCAGTATATAATAACAGGTATATATCCGATAAAAGGGCGAGTCCCTTTAACAGATATAAAAGATGAAGAAGGTAAAGAAAGGTAATGATATAGCCATCTACTGGCCGGAAAATAAAAATCCCTTCTTCTTAATTTGTCCTTGACAAGGGGTACACTTTAAACAGAATTAACCAGTTAAATATTGAATTATCAAAACTCGGGCGTACAGCAGATATATTGAAAGCGGCGGTTGATAAGGAGTATCAGGAAAAGCTATTGAAAGAGTTTGAGTTATAAATATTAATGGAGCAAAGCATACTGAGGCAGAGCAGTATTGTAATAGTGCCAGAAATATAAATAGTGCAAGAGATATCAATAATATGTAACGGAAGTGCAGGAGAGATATGATCACAGAAGAATATAGTAACCGTTTACAAATTAATTGCCAAGGGAACAATAGAAGAGAATATTGTAAAATTGCAGGAAAAGAAGATGGCTCTTGCTGATCAGATTATTGGCGGAGAAGAAATGGGAAGTGGAAGTTTCAGTAAGGAAGAACTGCTGGAATTATTGAAAGAGCTGTAGATTTAAACATGGAGATGTTATCTTAGAATTGTCAAAGATTGGGCGTACAGAAGATATATTGAAAGCGGTAGTTAAGAATCATAAGAGGCAAGAGAATTATTATTTTCTCTTGCCTCTTGCCATCCGTGCAGGATACCATTTTTGAAACCATGCTGTGAAAAGTCCCATCAATACAGGAATCAGATTATTCACAAGGATAAGCACATTTCCAAGTCCGGCTTTCTTAAGCAGAAAGGTCCAGATTGCTGTCAGCACATATAACACTCCCCATGCTGCTGCAAGAATATAATTTGTCTTCATGAAGAGAGGGTTTTGATGTGCACTTTCACCACCATAATTGTATTTTACATAAGCAGCGCATAAAGGTTCTTTTGTCAGGCATGAAAGCAGCCAGAACAATCCAAACACAAGATATCCTATATTTGTAGGAATATCGCCATTCCCGGTTACATTTGCTGCTGCGGAAAGTACAGCAACGGCTATCATAGAGAGTTGATCCCAGATCACAAATTCATGATTTCTCATAATAAACGGTATACCTGCCACTACGATAAGAGTTATCAAAGCCCCCACTTTAGGAGCAATAGAAACAGCAATCCAAAAGGCAATCCATGGTATAAGCATTGTCATCATAGAAGGATTTTTCTTCTCAATCATGTTTGGAGATTTTTTCTCAGGATTTTTGACTGTAGATGTGCTTCCAAAGAATTTATCCCAATTGATCATCAAGGAGAAATCACCGGATACCGTATACATCTGTTTCCCCAATGCCTCTGCGCCACCAATTTCTCCACGAGAAATAGCTGACCATACAGAAAAAGGTGTATCAATGCGAGTAGTTGGAGAAAGGCTTCCATCTGTAAAAATCTGGCTTCCGGTCTTGTTAAGTCGAATCTGATACGTATGATCCAAATCGGTAAAATGTATCTCAAGTACGCGTTCTTTTCCGTCATAGGCGTCTTTATTGTAAAGAGCGGCCATTTGCCGGGTAAATATAAGATCCTCAGGTTCTTTCTCTCCGGTCGTTTTGTTAATACCCCAGCTGGCATCTGCCATTTTTTCAAATACATCTCTGGGATATAAAAGTGTATGGAGTAAAGCATCTGTTTCTTTTGATATTGCTCCTGTCATTGAATATTCAGAGCCCGCACATTTTACTGCAGCAAGATATTCATTTGTTCTCACTGACAATTCCTTTACACGAAACAATTCTCCCTGACCGCAAAAAATGGTCGTATAATTTCCCCTGCCAAGGAAATGGTCAAACATCCGCAATACACTGTCATAATTTTCGTCTGCAGAATAAAAGCCACAGGTAGAGATTAATACGTGTCTCTTGCCTTCCATATCATATCTGGCATCATGACTGCCGCTTCCGTATCCGTCCTGCCTTGAACTCATAAAAGGAAGACTCATAGGAAGCTGACGATCAATCAAATTCTTTAACATACCGGGAACATTAAAATAGTACAGTGGAAAAGACCATAAAATTAGATCAGCACGAATCAGTTTTTTAATGACTGTTTGCATATCATCATTTATACAGCATCTCCCGGGTGTTTTCTGCCAGCATGCAAAGCATCCCTTACACGCACCTATATTCATTGAAGCTATATGCAGTTCATCAACAGATAACTCTTCTTTATTACTCGTACATCCGTTTTCCAAACCCTTAATAAAGCTGTATGCAAGCTTTAATGAATTACTCCTTTTGCCTTTTGGGCTTCCGTTGATCAGAAGTATCTTCATCTCTATGCCCTCCATTCATTTATTTCTGATAATGAAAGTGTACCCTTTCATACATGGATTGTCAACAAAACGCTATACTAGAGGGGTATGAAAAGATTGGCGAAAAACGTGGAATACAGATTGGTGAAAAGCAGGATGAATTGGATTTTACCTGCGTATTCCTGACAGTTCGTCTTCTATCCACTTATCTGTGTTGAAGTTGCTGTCAAAGAACCTGACGATCACGCCGTAAGGTTCTGTATCACTGTTGAATGCGTTGGCTTCATCGGTGTCAACGTGCATTGCCAGGTGATAATTTCTGTGGACTCTGACTACTACATCTGCGTAAATAAGTGCGCGTCCATAGCTTTTAGTCAGGACGAAGACTTCGTCGTTGTCTTTGATATGCAGGGCAAGTGCTTCATCCGGAGTCATGTGGATGTGGCGTTTGGCTACGATGACACCTCTGGGAATTTCGATATCCCCGCATGGACCGGATAAAATACAGCCGGGAGTTCCTTCGATATCACCGGACTGGCGTATCACGCTTGGAATCCCCAGTTTTCTGGTGTCTGTAAGGGACATTTCTACCTGCGTGTCGCTGCGGAAAGGACCGAGAAGTGCCATGTTTTCGAAAGTACCTTTCGGTCCTTTGACAGTCACTCGTTCCTGGCAAAGATATTGTCCGGGCTGGCTTAATTCTTTGATAAAATGTGGTTTGCTTCCTTCTCCGAATAATTTTTCAAAATCTTCCTGCGAGATATGCAGATGTCTGGCAGAAGTTTCTATAGGTATTTTGATGCTCATTTATTACAATACCCTCCCTCAATATGCTACTGTATATGTCTGTCTGACTTCCTGTTATCTGATGGAATGCAGAACAGTTATACTTATTGTTTAGTGTATCTCTTTAGCTGAAAAGATGCAATGTTTATCTTGCAAGAAGGAACAATTGTTATTGTTCACTTGTCAATGTCATTTAGGTGGCTGTCATTTGGATATCACAGTCAACAGCAGATCACTTATTCTTAAGTGTAGCCCTCAGGAAAAAAGATGCAATATTTATTTGAAAAAATGGTCAGTGAAATAAAAAAATGAGCAACAAAAAAGAGATTAAAAAAAGAGATTTTACAGGTTTACAATCAATAGTGTTCTGGTCTATAATAGAAAAACAGACTGGAAAAATAATTTTAAATCTAACGAAACAGAACCAAACCGAACAAAAACAGAATAAAACAATAATCTGATACCCGATAAGGGAAAAGAATATCAGAGGAATGACAAGAGAAGGATTATTGAATGAACAAAAAAAGATTTTCTGCATTGCGACTGATTCTTATTGTGCTTGTGATTGTGTTATTAGCAGGTATTGGTGTGACCGGAGAGAGAACTCTGAGAGAGCCAGTGGAGGTAAGGACGCTTAGAAAACAGCAGGTGACACAGTCAGATGAAGGACATCAGGAATATTATTTTGGACTTCTTAACGAGGATGAGCAGAGAGGCTATCGCGAGATTCTGGAGGGTATCAGGAATTTTGAAGAGAAGTTTTACCTGTCTCTTTCCGGAGATGACGAGATAGACAGAGTGTATCATGCAGTGCTTAAGGATCATCCAGAGGTGTTCTGGGTACATAATCGTGAGAAGGTATATAAAACAACTTATACAGGCAGGGATTACTGCCAGTTTTCTCCGGGATATACTTATACAGAGGATGAGCGGCAGGAGATTTCGCAGGCTATGGAGAATGCATATCAGGAAGTTCTGGCGCAGATTCCAGAAGGTGCAGATGACTATACCAAGGTAATGACGGTTTACACGTATATCATAGACAATACCGATTATGTGGTTTCTGATGATGATCAGAGCATTGCGGGAACTTTCTGGAAAAAGCAGGCAGTGTGCGCAGGTTATGCAGGTGCGGTTCAGTATCTGCTGGAGCGGCTGAATGTTCCATGTATTTATGTGGAGGGAGATGCTGCAAACAGTGATCAGGGACATGCATGGAATATTGTTCAGCTGAATGGACAGTATTATTATGTAGATGCTACAAATGGTGACCAGCCGGACTTTCTGGAGGGTGATGCCACAGTACTGGCAGAGCATAGGACGACGATTTATGATTATCTTTGTCCGTTTCCTCAGGAGTACGAGATGAATTATACGGCATCTGATGAGTTTGCAGTTCCGGCGTGTACGGCTACGGATATGAATTTCTATGTGAGAAACGGAGCTTGCTTTGACAGTTATGACTGGGACAGCGTATATGAGTTGTGTAAGCTGCGTATTGACAGTGATGCGGCTGTGGTGCGGTTTAAGTTTAGTGGCCAGGAAGCCTTTGATGAAGCGTATATGGATCTGATTGATAGTAATCGGATTCAGGATATTGCGAGATATTATATGGAAGTACACGGGTTATCACAGATTTCCTATCATTACGGTATAATTGACAATATGAAGACGCTGTATTTTATGTTTTAACCAAATCAAGTAAGTCCCCTGCGGAGGTTGCGAAGAGCAATAAGCAGTGGGTGGGGACTTGTTTGACTGACTAAGAATATGCGAGTGAGAGAAAAAGGAGTGATTAAAGTATGGGTGATATGACAGATGTATTTAATGGGGTTGTGAATATAACCGGAAATCTTCTGGATTCTGATTTTGTGAATCGTTTTACGATGGCGATTTTTGCAGTGATACTTGTATTTGGAATCCTGAATTGCGTGTTTGGATACCGCTTGCTCCGCTTTTGGATGATGATCGGAGGTTTCTTTGTAGGTGCGGGACTGGCGCTTATTGTTGTACATACAATGGGAATGCAGGAGAAATCCACGATGCTGATCGCAGCTTTGGCAACAGGTGTTGTGTTTGCGGTAATCGCATTTTTGATTTATAAGGCGGGTGTGTTTATACTTGCAGCAGGAATAGGCTGGGCTCTTAGTATTTATTTCCTTCATCCGACCAGTTCTGCGTCATTTTTTGCATGTATTCTTATTGGTGTAGCACTTGGTTCTATGGCGGTGAAATATTGCCGGGAGGTTCTGATTGTTGCAACCAGTCTGATCGGAGGTGTAATGTCAGGTGTTTCTCTGGCAAAACTTGGAAATCTGGAGGATATTCCGTATGGACTGGGAATGAGTGTGGGATTTGCAGTTCTGGGAATGCTGATTCAGTTTGCAATTAATAAACCGGTTTCAGATGAAGAGTATGCTGCTCAGGATGAATACAATACACAAGATCAGAGAATGCCACAGAATTCTGATATGCAGGGATATCGGCCGCAAGGCGAAAACAGAACAGAATATTCTGAGAAGATGCGTAACAGAGAGAGAAAATAATACGTTGCTCTGGAACGGAATGAACAGTAATGATGATGTTATCCGGGAGTTGCTGAGAATAGAATGCTCAGCAACATTTATGAAATAGATGAAAGAGAAAAATAATAGTAAAATTGTACGAATGTGAAGAAAGAAGGGGAAAGTGTAGATTTTACAGATTGTAAAATCTACGCAGAAGTGAGAATGACAAATGTATCAGGAGAAAAAGTGAATAATCGTGCACAGGACTACTATAAGATGCTTTTATTTTTGAACGAATCTACAAATGATACGTTTCTTTTATGGGATATGGAGCGAGATATCGTATACTTTTCCAGACAGCTCACTGTTCTGATCGGACAGGAGTATAAAGATGGAGTTCCGGATGATATTTTTGCATATAAACTGGAGATTATCAAAGATATTGTATACAGGAATGATATGCCAAAAGTTGAGCGGGCGATTCGTCATGTGACAAGAGGTACGGATGAACGGATGGACTTAAACTTCCGGTACGTGGATAAACATGGGAAAAAGTTCTGGGTTAACTGTCGGGGAAATGTTCTCAATGAAGGTGGTAAAGAGCAGCCATTGATGATAGGATGTCTGTCCAGAAGGGTTCTGTCAGAGAAGGTAGATATGCTGACGGGACTTATGAATTATAATAAAATGCTGGAGAATGTCGAAAAGGGGATAGCCAAGGGTAAAAGAGGTCATATGCTCATTCTGGGTATTGATGATTTCCGCGAGATCAATCAGTGTATGGGACGTGATTATGGTAATCAGGTGTTAAAGACGGTTGCTGAGGTTCTGGAAGAAATCAAGAATGAGAAAAGCAGTGTCTACAGAATGGATGGCGATCATTTTGGCGTGGATCTGGCAGGATGCAGTAAGAGAGAAACAGTGGATTTCTTTGAACGTCTTCAGAAACGGACAGAATCCATGTGCGAATTTTCAGGTGGAGCAGTATGCTATCCATATAATGAAAATGAGAAAGATATGAGTGCACTTGTCAGCTATGCTGAGAATGCGCTGATGCAGTCAAAGAAGAATGGAAAAAACAGACTTTCGTTCTTTTCTTCAGATGATTATAAGGAGAATGCGTCCAGAATGGAACTCCTGAAAGAGTTAAGAGAGAGTATCCGTAATAATTTTGAAGGCTTTGAATTATATTATCAGTTGCAGGTGACATCGAATGGATATCGCCTGAAAGGAGCAGAGGCGCTGCTTCGATATCATTCAAAGCAACGTGGCTTCATGTCTCCGGTTGTGTTTATTCCGCTGCTGGAACAGACAGAACTGATTATTCCTGTCGGGAAATGGGTAATGAGGCAGGCGTTTGCACAGTGCGCACTCTGGCGTAAGAAATATGGCGATTTTAATATCAGTATAAATATTTCCTATATTCAGCTGAAAGATAAATCGATTGTCCAGAATGTGATTAATGCAGCAAAAGAGGCAAAGCTTCCGGGAAATGCGATTACTCTGGAAGTTACGGAGAGTATGCAGCTGCAGGACTATAATTATTTCAACAGTATGTTCTACTATTGGAAAGAAAAAGGAATGCAGATTTCTATTGATGACTTTGGAACAGGATATTCTTCGCTGAGTTATCTGAAAGGGCTGGAGGTAGATGAGGTTAAGATTGACCGGTGTTTTGTAAGACAGATACATAAGAGCTCTTATAATTACAGATTACTCAGTAATATGCTGGAACTTACACAGGAAGCACAGATTCGTGTCTGCTGTGAGGGCGTTGAGGAAGAAGAGGAACTGCGTTGTCTGGATACACTTTCTCCGGAACTGATACAGGGATATTTCTTTGGAAAACCGATGTCGGCTGATGAATTTGAAAGTACCTGTCTGGCTACAGAAGGCTCTTATAATAAATTTGTTACGGAACTTCGCAAGCGTTATCATGATCATCCGGTTTCTGCCCGGACACCGGAGTCTGCTTCTACAGAGAGTATCGAATATAAGAATATTCTGGACAGCCTGAAATCTATCATTTATGTGGTGGATAAAGAGAATCTTGAGATTCTCTACATGAATGCAGAGGCAAAGAAGATTACGGGGATTTATAATTATCTCGGATGCAAATGCTTTCAGGTTTTTACCGGACGTGCAGAACAGTGTGAAGAATGTGCGATGAATAATTCAGAAGATGTTGTAAATATTACCAGCAAAATGTTCTATGATCTTTATGGAAGAAAGATGTATGTCAGTGAGAAGAATATTCTATGGCATCAACGAGAGGCAAGGCTAATCACAGCACTGCCTGTAGACGGAAAAGATGGACCGCTTAATCAGAAACTGAATCAGGATCTTTATGTGGCGGAGAAAATCATACAGATGTATGAACTTGTGCAGAGTGGTGAGAAAGACGACGGAATTCTGGAAAAACTGGTGACTTTTACAGGAAAGTATTATCAGGCTGACAGAGCATCCCTTTTCCTTTTGGACGAGAGCCTGGAGTTGTGGGAAGATGTTGCGACTTATCATGATCAGGGTGTAATGGATAAGGAACGCTATCTCGAGGTTACGGCTCAGGCGAAGATACAGCCATGGCTTGATTATATCCGGAAAAACAAAGTAATCTATATCAAAGACAGAGAGTCTTTGAAGGAGATTGATGAAACTTTGTATAAAGGTTTCCTTAAACAGGATGCGCAGAGTTGTCTGTTATGTGGAATCTGGCATGAAGAGCAACTGTTGGGATTTATAAGTATAGATAATCCGGAAATGGTTGTGGACAGGCTGGCATTACTTTGCAAGACAGCATTTCTGGTTGAACAGGTGTTGCTTCATAATCTGGATAACAATGGCGCAAGAACGATGCTTCATAAACTTGTGGAGAATAAACTGAATCATAATATCTTGTCTGTTTCGGGCGTGGGGCTGTGGCAGATGAAGATTGACAAGGTGACAGGAGATACCACGATCCTTGCAGATGAGAATATGAAGAAACTCCTGGGTGTGGACAAGGACGCGGATCCGGAAAAATGTTACCAGGCGTGGGTCAATAACATAGCGGAAGAGTATCTGGATTATGTAAAGGATGCAAGAGACACGATGATGGTCACAGATAAGACGGCACAGATTGAATATAAAGGATTTTCTCCACAGCATGGCAAGGTGACGATCCGGTGTGTGGGAACAAAGACTTCTGAGAATGAAGCAGTTGTGACGATTGATGGTTATTACCGTATTTTGGAAGATATGCTTCAGATTCGTAAATAAATTAAAAAATACGACATAGGACAGAAAGGACAGGCGTGATAAGATGTCAAAAGAGGCTAAGACAAATGCAATGAGAATGCTGGACAGACAGAAAGTAAAGTATGAGGCATTTTCTTATGAATGTGATGAATTTATTGATGGAATTCACAGTGCGGATAAGATAGGCGCACCTTATGATCAGTCTTTCAAGACTCTAGTCATGGAAGGAAAGAGCGGCAGTTATTTCGTATTTGTAGTTCCGATTGAGAAAGAAGTAGACCGTAAAGCGGCTGCGAAAGCTGTCGGTGAGAAAACAGTGGATATGATTCATGTGAAGGATATCACAAAGATCACAGGGTATGTGCGAGGCGGCTGCAGCCCGCTGGGAATGAAGAAACCTTACCCGGTAGTATTTGATGCTTCAGCAGGAAACTTTGAGGAAATCTATGTCAGTGGCGGACGCATTGGTCTGACGCTGAAAGTTCCGCTGACAGATCTTCTGAAGGTGACAGGTGGAAAACTTGCTGAGATTACTGCATAGAACAATATGTTGTGAGAATTCAGTATACAAAAACAGACAAGGTATATGAAGCCCCAATAGGCGGACGAATGTACCTTGTCTGTTTTATATTATTTGATAAAGCTATTTATATAAAATATCGAAATTAGTTATCAGAAGCATCTTCCTCATTGATCTCGAATACATGACGTTTCTTAGCCATTTCATCACTTGCCAGGTATTCGTCATAAGTAGTGATCTTGTCAATCATTGTTCCGTTTGGAAGAATTTCCATGATACGGTTAGCTGTTGTCTGAACAAACTGATGGTCATGGGATGTGAAAAGGATAACACCCGGGAATTTGATCAGTCCGTTGTTTAATGCTGTGATGCTCTCCATATCCAGATGATTGGTAGGCTCATCAAGAATCAGGATATTAGCGCCGGAAATCATCATCTTGGAAAGAAGACAGCGAACTTTCTCACCACCGGAAAGTACACGTACACGTTTGATACCGTCTTCACCAGGGAAAAGCATACGTCCGAGGAAACCACGTACATAAGTAGCATCCTTGATCTCGGAATACTGTGTCAGCCAGTCTGTGATTGTAAGGTCGTTATCAAACTCTGCTGTATTGTCTTTCGGGAAATATGCCTGTGATGTTGTAACACCCCATTTGTAATTTCCTTCATCCGGTTCCATCTCTCCGACAAGGATACGGAACAGAGTTGTGATTGCCTGCTCGTTTGCACCAACGAAAGCAACTTTGTCGTCATGTCCGAGTGTAAAGGAAATATTATCCAGAACCTTTACGCCATCAATGGTTTTGGAAAGATTTTCTACCATAAGAACTTCGTTACCGATCTCGCGGTTTGGACGGAAGTCGATGTATGGGTATTTACGGCTGGATGGACGCATGTCATCAAGCTGAATCTTCTCCAGGGCACGCTTACGGGAGGTAGCCTGTTTGGACTTGGAAGCGTTGGCGCTGAATCGGGAAATAAATTCCTGAAGTTCTTTGATCTTTTCTTCTTTCTTCTTGTTGGCTTCTTTCATCTGTTTGATAAGGAGCTGGCTGGACTCAAACCAGAAGTCGTAGTTTCCGGCATAGAGCTGAATCTTACCATAGTCGATATCTGCTGTATGAGTACATACCTTATTTAAGAAGTAACGGTCATGGGATACAACGATAACTGTGTTGTCAAAGTTGATCAGGAATTCTTCAAGCCATTCGATTGCCGGCAGGTCAAGGTGGTTAGTAGGCTCATCGAGAAGAAGAATATCCGGGTTACCAAACAGAGCCTGAGCAAGAAGTACTTTGACCTTCTGGCTACCTGTAAGGTCTGCCATCTGGGAATAATGGAATTCTGTGTCGATTCCGAGACCATTCAGAAGAGTAGCGGCATCGGATTCTGCTTCCCATCCGTTCATCTCTGCAAATTCACCTTCCAGTTCGCTGGCACGGATACCGTCTTCATCTGTGAAGTCTGCTTTTGCATAGATGGCATCTTTTTCTTTCATGATCTCATACAGTCTCTGGTTACCCATGATAACAGTATCCAGAACAGTATATGCATCATATTTGAAGTGGTCCTGCTGCAGGAAAGAAAGACGCTGACCTGGTGTGATGACTACATCACCGTTGGTAGGCTCTAACTGTCCGGAAAGAATTTTAAGGAAGGTAGACTTACCGGCACCATTTGCACCGATGAGACCATAGCAGTTACCTTCTGTAAATTTGATATTTACATCTTCAAAGAGCGCTTTTTTACCTACGCGCAAAGTAATATTGTTTGCTGAAATCATATCATACCTCGTTTTGTAAAATCGTTCTTATTTATACATAACCGCTTATCATTGTACCGTAAACTGAAAAATTTGCAACAGTTTTTTGCTTTTTTGGGTTCTTTTGTTTACAAAAAAAAGAAGCACTGGTATAATAAGAGACAAAATAGGTCTCTTAGTGGCATAAACAAAGAGGCGTTGACAAATGAAATCAGGCATTGCTTGAGAATGGAGAGAATGCCAGTGGCTGACTATCGTATAGTGCAGTGAACTGTGCAGCAAAGTAAGATAATGAAGTAGATAATATGTAAAGAATGAATTTATAGAGAGGTTGCAAGGACTATGTTTATTACGAGAGAGTGTGATTATGCGGTGCGTGTAGTGCGTGCGCTTTGGGGAGAGAGCAGGCTGAGCGTATCAGATATCTGTGAGAAGGAATCAGTGACCGCACCTTTTGCTTATAAGATTCTGAAGAAACTTCAGAAAGCGGAGATCGTTAAAGGGTACAGAGGCGTGCATGGAGGCTATTCCCTGAATGAGGGACTGGATGAACTGACATTGTATGATATCTATTCGGCAATCGATCCGGAGATGTTCATTATCGAATGTCTGGATCCGAAATATAGCTGCATCAGGGACGGGCAGAACGGTATGCCATGTCTGGTACATAAAGAACTGGTGCGAGTACAGGATGAACTGGTGAATCTTCTTAAAAGAAAAACAATACAGCAGATTATGGAGGAGGCATAATGCCTCCTCTTTATATTTTTATAACGTTAATTTCTTTATACATGATTTAGGGATAAGCGTTTGTATTTCTGAAATACATTGTCAATCGGATAAAATCATCCGCTTCCGCTACGTAGCTCTACACCGAATAACTGCTTCTCTGTTTATCAGGACTTGCTTGTACCCCTCCTGATACAAGCAAGTCCCCACCCACTGCTTATTGCTCTTCGCAACCCCCGTAGGGGACTTACTTGATTCGGTTAACTGCCAGGGTTACTGCTTACTACTAACGGTAAAAAGGCTATTGTTTCACATTTTTTAATAAAACAATAGCCTCTTCCCATATCGAATGTTTTTATAGAAACACTAGTATGACTCACGCTAATTAACGATCTGATTCATGCTGGATAAATTTTCATCTACAAGGCGAAGGAATGAGGCGTAGCGGTGGCTACGGCGATTGACGACAACGCAGTAGATGGGAATTTATACAAATGAAGCAGGTCGCTAATTAGCGTGAGCCATACTAGGAAATACTACCCCAGTTTATTCCCATAATCCTCTAACTGGTGAAATATCCCCAATATATTCACAATATTTTCTTCTATACCAAAGATTATCACATAATCCATTTAAGGAATTAATGCCTCTCTATAGTTCTTACTTGCCAGATAACTGTCCCTGCTGATTGCAAATTGCTGTGGATTTGTTTCCATCCGTTCATATACATTCTCAACTCCATTCAGCAAATGTTTCGCGGCCTGCTCATTTTTTAGTTTATAAAGCAGATAATAAATCAGGTTATCCAACAATTCCTCTGCATGTTCAGTAATTACAAGCCTATATTCCATACTTTGCCCTCATCCCCTGTAATGCAGATTTCGCTTCCTTTACTTTTCCTTCTTCAATCTCTTTTTCTGAGACTTCAATATCCTTATATTTTAGATATTTGCGCATATTTTTCTCATAAGTTTCCATACTCATAATAACCATATCACCGTATCCATTCTTTGTAATATAGATAGGTTCTTCAGAATTATGACACATATCTGAAATCTCTGCTGTCTTTTTTAAATCTCTGATAGGTATGATCTGCGGCATAGCTTTTCCTCCTTTCTCCTTTTATTTTATACCATAATAATATCATAATTAAGCCACAATTTCAATGTGTACTTCTTTTTATTACATGATTTTCCTCTGCCACAATGTATTCCACCCTGGGGACTTTTGCTATCACGAAAATATTTATAAAGTTTTCTGGTATGAAAAAGCAGCATCCTGCGAATACAGAATGCTGCGGTCAAATCTCAATATTTTATTCAGCAGAAGCTGTTGCTTTTTCTTTTTCCGGGAAAAGTTTTCCGAATACGAATCTTACGAACGGACCTGCATAAAAGATCTGCCAGAAGAATGCCATCGGGAAGTTCATTGCTGTTGTCTGAAGCCATGTCGGGATGATCTGGCTTACCGGTGCATGTTTGATCAGTACAGTTGCCGCAAAGCTCATGCACGGGCACATAAATGCAACTGACACTGCTGAAATTGCAAGTACAAGGTGGAACGGATTATCTCTTCTCATATCCACAATACCAAATGCAACCTTCTTTGCAAGAGCACCGATGATAAAGAAATCAAGGATAAACGCGATCGGTCCCATAAATACTAATTCATGAAACGCTAAGAGAAATGTCTCATTCGTCATTGTTCCTGTATTTAATACAATATTGTAGCAGATCATTGCATAAACCATCACAAATACCATGATGATCGTAAAAATTACTTCCTGAAACTTGTTTTTTGGCATAAAAAATCCTCCTTAAATAGTACATGAATAACATAAACAGAAATTTGTGTTGTTCATAACCATCCAGGGAGGATGTACCGTTTCCAATAAAACCAAATATCTTTCTCTTAAATTTACCGTTGGTTATTATACGGATTCCGGATGGAAAAGTCAAGAATTTTTTTCAATATCCATTTTTTTGTTTCTTATATCACTTTTGTAACTTATATACAAAGAATATGGAGAGATATTGTTTAAATATACTATAAATATGGTACTCCAGGGATTTCCGGGTAGCTGCCCATTCCGATCAGCAGTTCCAGTCCTATCTGTCTGGCATTCAGTACCGCTGTTTTTGCCGCACTGGCATCACCGGAAACCGCTAGGATCACCTCATTAGAATGGCTGGTGCCTTTATCAGGAGTCATATATTTTGCAATGGAAAGAGAAGCCGACTTCATCGCCGTATCTGCCATCACCAGCCCGATTGCAGCCGGAGAACCTGCCATGAATCCAAATGCCTCTCCGATTGGCGCTCCGAACGCTTTATTCAGTGCCTGTCCTGCACTGGCTGAGTAAGCAAATTCTAAATGACCACTCTCACTGATATACAGTTCTCCTGCATATTTATTGGTCAGCTCCAGAGCCATAGACACCGCATGTCGTACATCAGAGACATCCGTTCCACCAAGAACAATATAATTTCCATGTCCACCCCAGCCCTTAGTATCTCTCGGTAATTCTATAGAAAGGACCTCTGTGTTGGTCGCTTTTACCGCATCATCAATGGCAGTGATCTGTCCTGCTGCTCCGGTACGGGAACTAAATAGTCCCAGACAGTGGTATTTCGTTCCTATATTCATTTCATTAAGCAACGTGTCATCGATTCCGGAAATTACCAGCCCGATCGTATCCAGAACTGCAGTCCCCACAAATTCACTACGTGTACAGTGTGTACTGATATTGTGTACGTCTATCATTTTGTACCCCCTCCATGTTTACCCCATAGCATTTTATATATATGATTTTATCCAAAGTAGATTTTTATATTTTTAGCTTATCATGCTCCGAGATGATAAGCAATAAAATTATAAACTATGTGATATCAAACCTCTGCTTCATCTGGAATACTATCCCTGTCCTTTCCGAAACAGAAGAACTCTATGGGCTCATTATAACGCAAACACTCAAATTCAACAAGAAAAAGTTTTCGACAAAAAACCCGCCTCCCGCAGATTTTCTCTGCAGAAGCCGGGATTTTTATGTAAGTATAGTAATGAGAATATGTCAGATACATGGCTGAGGTTCATAGGGCCATATACATCTGTAACAATTGAATATCGTAAATATCCATCTGCCATAGCCTGAGCCATGAAAAAAACTTTATTTAACGATCATACCAGTCTTTCTGTCGCTGAAGATTGCAACCTCGATCAGGAAAATGATACCAAGGATCAGCTGCTGTAACTGTGTCGGCATCATCAGCATTACCAGACCACTGGAAAGTACTTTGTATGTCATAACACCAA
>ENA-OWRC01001924-OWRC01001924.1-human-gut-metagenome-genome-assembly--contig:-NODE-1924-length-18137-cov-5.730727_pt1 | contig 18137 bp, 16 predicted proteins | sample MGYA00248268_ERZ651895 | MGnify/ENA primary metagenome ERZ651895 (study PRJEB26924, sample SAMEA4378242) | human gut metagenome | biome: human gut; feature: human-associated habitat; material: faeces...
GCTTGCGCTGACCAGAATCACGCACCAAGTCTCACGTGCGTTCGACTTGAATTAACAAAATCTCAAACATCATTTTCCGGCGTCCCGAAGGGCTTTCAAAGCCTGACCTCCCATCGGGTACAATGCTATCAGGTTAAAAATCGTCATAAGTCCTACGCCGACATCTCCGAGATCCCACACGGTGGTGTATGCCGCAAGTCCTCCGATGAAGAGCATTACGAGAGCCACGATTTTGTAAGCAGTCTGATAACACCATTTATTTCCGAACAGGTAGGCTACATTGGAACGGGCATAGAACAGAATTCCGATAAAGGTGGAAAAACTGAACATTGCTAGGGTAGCTGCAATAAAAATCGTGCCGAAGGTTCCAAGGTGGTACTGCATAGCAGTCTGCAGCAGATCCATGCCGACAAGCCCGTTAGTGAGATCCTGTGGAACGAGCAGCAGGATCATGGCGGTACAGGTACAGATAACGATGGTATCGATAAATACACCAAGTGATTGCACCAGTCCGATTTTTACCGCATTGTCACTTTTTGCAGCGGCAGCAGCGCATGGTGCGGAACCGGAACCAGCTTCATTGGAAAATAATCCACGTTTGACACCGTTCATCAGCACGGCACCGAAGCCACCGGCAGCAACCTGTCGGATGCCGAAAGCTTCCTGAAAAATCCGTGTGAACACAGCCGGCATCTGACCGATATGTGTAAAAATAATAATTAATGTAAAGATAAAGTATGCACATGCCATGATCGGAACGAGAACATCCAAAACCTTAACTGTTGCATTTTTCCGTAATACGATAATGGCTGCCAGAACGACCAGTACGATGGTAGTTGCCAGCGGCGGAATGGAAAATGCATTTTCGAAAGCGGATGTTACGGAGTTGCTGATTACCTGACTGATACCGCACCAGCAGATCAGACCGGAAATGGCAAAAAGTACCGCGATCACAGAGTATTTTCGATAAGTGCCGTCTTTTCTTTTAGCAAAAAAGTGATGCATGTAATAAGCAGGTCCGCCGTGGAAACCGCCGTAGAGCGGATCTTTTTCTTTGTGAAGCTGTGCCAGCGTACCTTCAATAAAAGCAGTGGAGGAACCAAGCAGTGCGGTGATCCACATCCAGAATACCGCTCCGGCGCCACCGGCGGAAATCGCAGCTACAACGCCCACCAGATTTCCCATGCCGACACGGGTTGCGGTGGAGACGATCAGTGTCTGAAAGGAAGACAGACCTCCGTGTTTCTCACCTTTTTCTGTTAAAGCCCGAATCATATTCGGAAAGAGCCGAATCGGAAGGAATTTTGTGCGAATGGTAAAGTAAATTCCGGTTGGAATCAGCAGGATAACCAGAAGTGGCAATCCAAGAGTGTCACCGCCGGGCAGTGGTATGGTGACCAGATCTCCCCATAAAAAGTTGTATATAAATTCAATAATGGCTGTCATATCAAATAATCCCCCTGAATAGTAAAATTTTACCTATCTATCAAGTCTAAAAATGTCAAATTGCATCAAACATATAGAGCAATAATTTTCGATGATTTAGCCAGTATAACATGTTTAAGCATAAACGTCAACACGTTGAAGTGCGACACTTTAATGTACGAAAAACAACCGCTTCGGGTAATTGTGCGGCACGAAGTGCAGGGTGGAGTAAAAATTTACTAAATATCACAGTGTAGATTGAGAACTCCTGGAATTTTTTCTCAAGGAGCGATTGGTAGCGACTGAGACAAAATTCCAGGAGTTCCTATTAAAACTTAAAGTAGTAAATTTTAAGCCACCCAAAAATAAGATTTAGTCGACAGAAACTTCCCCAGCAAGAACTTTTATATAATCTTCATAGTTCTTTTTCAGAAGTTCCGGTGTATTTAACTCATACGGACATTTCGTCATACACTGACCACATTCCAGGCAGTTCTCAATCTTTTTCATTTCTTCCTGCATTTGCGGTGTCAGCCAGCCGGCGCTCGGTGCGCGGCGCAGCATGAGGGACATGCGGGCACACTGATTGATCATAATGCCAGCCGGACATGGCATACAGTAACCGCAGCCACGGCAGAAATCACCGGTTAGTTCCAGTTTTTCTTTTTCGATATAAGCACAAATTTCTTCATCCATGGAAGGGGTATGTTCCATATAAGAGAGCCATTCTTCCAGTTCGGATATTTTCTGGATTCCCCAGATTGGCAGAACGTTATCAAATTGTGTCATGTAAGCCATGGCAGCTTTGGAGTTGTGGATCAGCCCTCCAGCAAGTCCTTTCATGGCAATAAATCCCATGTTTTGTCTGGAACAGGCTTCTACCAGCTGAAGTTCCTGTACAGAGGAAAGATAGCTGAACGGGAACTGCATGGTTTCGTACAGACCGGAAGCGACACATTCTTCTGCGATACCGATCTTGTGCGCAGTGACACCGATGTGGCGGATCATACCCTGTTCTTTTGCTTTCAGCATACATTCATACATTCCTGTTCCATCTTCCGGGCGGTAACACTGGTTGACACAGTGGAACTGATACAGATCCAGATAGTCTGTCCTGAGTAAGTGCAGGGATGTTTCTAACTGACGCCAGAATTCATCCGGAGTCGTTGCGGCTGTTTTGGTGGCAATATAAATTTTATTGCGCATGTGTCCGAACGCTTCTCCCATTTTTTCTTCGCTGTCGCTGTAGGCACGGGCAGTGTCAAAAAATGTCATGCCGCCTTCGTAAGCACGATGCAGGATTTTGACTGCTTCCTCCGTGGATACACGCTGGATTGGCAGTGCACCGAAAGCGTTCTGCGGTGTCTGGATACCGGTACTTCCTAATGTAATCTGTTTCATAAATTCTACTCCTTCTTAGTTGATGTAATTTAATGTGATGTTGCTAATGCATATAAAGTTGGTAATGTTTTAAAATATTGAAATATTTTGTATCATTGAAACATTCCAATTTTTCAAAAATACTTTCTGCCATTCTGCATAAAGGTTCTGAAATATATCGGTATTGTACACCCGGTGAAACAGTGAGACAAGTAAAAATCTGGCGGTGAGTCAGAAATGGTATAACCTTATGCAAAATTGTTTTTCGGAAGGAAAGGGAGATATTGTAAAATAAAAAGAAGAATAAAAAAATGTCTGGAACAATGGAGCTTGTTATAAGTGGTTTGAAACCGCTATATAAAAGATGTGCTATCGTTATATGGTAGTGAAAAGTAAATTAAATATGGTAGTAAAAAGTAAAAGTTGCAGTGGAAAGTAAATATGGTAGTGAAACGAAAAATAGAAAAAAGGAGAATAGGATTATGCGGGACAAATTAATAAAAAAGGAAGCGTTTGAAGAAATGTTACGGGATGGCATGGCAATCATGACAGGCGGTTATGCTTCCTGTGGAATTCCGGATGCACTGCTGGAAGCGGTTGAGGAGACGGGTGTAAAAAATCTTACAATTATTTCCAATGACTGTGCCTATGCAAAACGCGGAGTATCGCGTTTACTGGAAAATGGTCAGATTAGCAAAATGATCACAACCCACATTGGAAGAAATCCGCTGGCAGGAGAATTATACGGAAAGGGGCAGCTTGCGTTGGAACTGGTTCCACAGGGAACATTAGCGGAACGGATTCGTGCAGACGGAGCGGGTCTGGGCGGTGTACTTACCCCGGTTGGTGTCGGAACAGAAGTAGAGGAAGGAAAAGAAAAACTGACAGTTCGGGGAAAGGAATATCTGCTGGAATTGCCACTTCACGCAGATCTGGCACTGATCCGTGCGGCACAGGCAGACACCTTTGGAAATCTTGTCTATGAAGGAACAACCATTAACTTTAACCCATTGATGGCAATGGCGGCAGATCTGGTGGTAGCAGATGTGGGAAGCATCTGTGAGATTGGCAGCTTTGCGCCGGAGCAGGTTGGAACGCCGGGAATTTTTGTGGACTATGTGTTACAGGGTTATCCAATGAATCATGTGTGGGATCGTTAGAGAAAGAAGTTGATCTCAGTCTGAGTTGAGACTCCCACTTCTGCAAGTGGTGAGTAGTAACAAGTATTTCTCAGTGGGAGTTCAATCTCCGACTGAGATAAATGCTCCGCGAGGATGTGCAGTGATTCTGAAAAGAAGATGTCAGCTTGCGCTGACCAGAATCACGCACCAAGTCTCACGTGCGTTCGACTTGAATTTTTTTTGATTCAGATGAATTTTAAACAGAAACTGTGATGTAAAGAAGAGTCCGGTTTTGTTAGATGGGGAATCAAAGGACAGTAAGTAGTATTCAGCATGAAAAAGAGATTAATAAATAAGAAAAAAGTGAGGAACAAAATATGAATGCAAGAGAGCGGATCGCGCGCAGGGCAGCGCAGGAAATAAAAGACGGTGATGTGGTAAATTTTGGAATTGGTCTGCCGGAGCTGGCAGCGGATTATATTCTGGCAGATTATGATGTGTGGATTCAGGGGGATCACGGCGTGGTGGCACGACAGAAAAATGCGCAGCCGGGACAGGAAGATCAAAACCTGATCGGTGCGGGAAATCAGTATATTCAGGTTGCGCCGGGGGCAAGTTTCTTTGACAGTGGCATGGCATTTGCAATCAGCCGCGGCGGGCATCTGGACGTTGCAGTGCTGGGGGCTTTGCAGGTAGATCGGCAGGGATCGGTAGCCAGCCATTTTATACCGGGAAAAATGGTGGCAGGTATGGGCGGTGCCATGGATATCATTGCCGGGGCAAAAAAGGTGATCATTGTATCTTCTTATAAGAAGAAAGACGGAAGTTGTATTTTGACCAAAGAGCTGACGTTACCCTGTACCGCGAAACATTCCGTTGACATGATCATTACAGATCTGTGTGTGGTGTATGTGACGGAGCGCGGACTGGAAGTGTCTGAGATTGCGGAAGGTTATACACTTGAGCTGCTTCAGAAAATGACTTCAGCGAAACTATATAGCAGAGAGAATGCAGATTAGATAAGAATGAATATCTGTTTTTGGAGAGTTCAGGTTTTGATTGGAGACTGGATTTTGAAAATAGATACAGAAAAAAGAAAGGTAACAATGGTTATACTTTTTTTACATAACCATGCTGATTTTAAGAATTTCCGTTTTGCGATAGCCGATGCTATACTGACCTCAGAGTTAAGAACAAGCCAACAATAATTTTAAAAATCAAAATAAAAAGGAGAAATGAATCATGAGTAAATTATTTGATTTAACAGGCAAAAACGCAGTTGTTGTCGGGGGCGCAGGCGGAATTGGTCAGGCAATCGCTCAGGGACTTTGCGAGGCAGGAGCAAAAGTAGCAATCGCCAGCAGAAGAGAAGAATCTTTACAGAGAGCTGTAAAAGAGCTGAAAGATGCTTGCGGAGCAGACGTAAAATACTACATCTGTGATGCTACAGATGAGAAAGAAGTAGAAGCTCTGGCTGAGAACTCTTTCAAAGATTTTGGTAAAATTGATATTCTTGTTTGCTCACAGGGCTTCAATAAAAAATTCGATGCAGTTGACTTCCCGATGGATGTATGGGATGACATGTTTAACGTAAACGTAAAAGGCGTTATGATGTGCAACAAACATTTCGGAAAACGTATGAAAGAGAACGGATACGGCAAGATCATCGATATCACATCTGTAAGAAGTAAAATTGCTACCTTCCCGATGAAAGGTAATGCAGGATACTGTGCAACAAAAGGCGCTCTGGATATGATCATCAGACAGTGTGCTTCTGAGTTCGGACCGGAAGTAACTGTAAACGGCATTGGACCTACAGTAACAATGACACCTATGATGGAGAGCATCGTTCCGGAAGCTGCAAAAGCAGGTATCGCAGCAAGCACACCAATGCAGAGAATGCAGGTACCGGAAGACTGTGCAGGCCCGGCAGTATTCCTTGCTTCCGAAGCATCAGGTTTCGTAACAGGACAGATCCTGTATGTTGATGGTGGTCTTACAGCAATCGGCTAAGAGAACGCAAAAAATTATTGTAATAATGAACTGATATGAGATTCTCCGGGATCTTCCCACACGTAAATGTTTTACAACTGGAAAGATCCCGGTTTTTCAAAGGAGTCTCAACTCAGACTGAGATGATGTGATTGTTCAGAATCAGGCAGGCTTTAAAAACCCATTTCCTCTTATAGATAAAGCCAAACAATTTTTCCTAATTTATATCCATAAAATAAATATGTTGCCTTGTTGTCTGATTCTGAAGAGTCACATCATGAAAAAGTGAATAGTTCATTTAAGTCGAACGCCGACTGAAACGAACAGAGAAAACGATTGACAGGATGAGGATCCTGAGATTGAAAAATAGAGAATAGAGAGGTATTGCTATGAGTTGGAGAGAAATTTACGAAAGCAGAATTGTAACAGCAGAAGAAGCCTTAAAACAGATTCCGGATAACAGTACCATGTTTCTGGCACATTCCATGGGTGAGCCTACTTACCTGGTAGAGTGTATGTGTGATCATAAAGACTGGTTTACAAATCTGACTGTATGCCACATGGGTTCTAGCGGAAAACACCGCTATTGTACAGAGGAAGGAATGGAAGGACATATCCGTCACAATTCTTTCTTCGCAAGTGGTCTGAGCCGTAAAGCCATCATGGAAGGACGTGCAGACTTTACACCGGCACATTTCCATGAGATTCCGGGATTAATGTCAGAAGGACTGGTACCGATCGATGTCCTGATGCTGTATGTTACTCCGCCAGATGAGAACGGAAAAGTAAGTATCGGACTTTCCTGTGATTACACCAGAGGCGCGATCACAAATGCAAAACTGGTTATCGCACAGGTAAACGATCAGTTACCATATACTGTCAGCGACAGTGCAAGAGTGGATGTATCAGAGTTTACATACTTTGTACTTCATAATGAGCCAATTCCGGAGCTTGCACCGGCACCATTGACAGAGGTTGAGCTTGGAATCGGAAGAAACTGTGCTTCTCTGGTTGAGGACGGAGATACCCTGCAGCTTGGAATTGGTTCTATTCCAGATGCTGTATGTGCTTCTCTGGTTGATAAAAAAGACCTTGGAATCCATACAGAGCTGATGTGTGACGGTGTTATGGACCTGATCAATGCAGGTGTTGTCAACAACAGCAAAAAAACGTTTGATAAAGGCGTTGCAACAACAGCATTCATCATGGGAACAAGAAAAATGTATGATTTTGTAGATCATAACCCGGTGATCAATATGCAGCCGGTAGATTATACCAATGATCCGATCCGTATTTCACAGTTAGATCATATTGTCAGCATCAACTCCGCCGTACAGGTTGATTTTACCGGTCAGGTTTGCTCCGAGTCCATCGGACCGATGCAGATCAGTGCCATCGGTGGTCAGTTAGACTTTGTCCGCGGTGCAAATATGGCAAAACACGGAAAAGCCATCATTGCAATGCCGTCTACCGTAAAAGGAAAAATTTCCAAGATTGTTCCGGAACTTGATCCGGGTGCGATCGTGACCACACAGAGATGTGATGCCGATTACATTGTTACAGAATACGGTATTGCCCGTCTGAAAGGAAAATCCTGCCGTGCGAGAGCAAAAGCGCTGATTCAGATTGCACATCCGGATTTCAAACCGGAACTGATCGAAGCGTATGAGAAACGTTTTGGATGCAAATTTGATGAGGAAGATTAAGAGATAAAAATAAAAGAGAAACGAAAGAAAGCCATTCAGGAGATTCGTAAAGATGTCCTGAATGGCTTTTCCTATTAGTTCCTATAAGCGAAAGTTGTCGTGTGTTCCGCTTGAATATGCGTTGTTATAACGAAATATCCTGCATAAAGTTCAGGAATGCTTTCTGAAAGATCGGGATGGATGGATTCGGGTTGCTCTTTTTCCACAGAAGGTTCAGGGAAATGCTGCATCTTTCATCAGAGATCGGAATCGTTACCAGCCCGTTTGCCATCGGTGCCAGATGGGATGGAATAATGAAAGAGCCATTGTTAATGCCCACATAAAACATGGCAGTTTCAATATTCGGAACTTCAAACTGAATGTTGTAGACAGCGTTTGCTTTCTTGAAAATCTGGCGATGGAAATCATTGGTGATCGGATTTTCCTTGTGATTGAAAGCAATCATCGGTATGCCAGAGAGTTCTTCCAGCGTGATGGATTCTTTCGCTGCCAGCGGATGCGTCGGGGAAACAACGACCATCAACGGGTCTTTCAGAATCGTTTTGCTCTGCAGTCCCGGCAGATATTTGCTGTCCACATGTGTGACGAAGCAGACATCAATTTTGTCATCATTCAGCTCCTGGATCAGCGGATCTAAGTCACTGCTTTCCATAGACAGTTTGATTTCCGGATGCTGTACATGAAACTGCATCGTAAATTTTCCGAGAAACGGCTGCACGGCAGCGCCCAAAAAGCCAATGCTCAGTTTTCCGGTGGTATCCGATACGGCTTCACGTACCAGCTGAAGCGCATGGTTGTAGCGATCGACGATATCTTTTGCTTCGGAGAAAAACAGTTCTCCGACAGATGTCAGATAAACGTTATGTGTATCGCGGATAAAAAGTTTGACCCCAAGTGTCTGTTCCAAATCATGAATATGCCGGCTCAGGGCGGGCTGAGTCAGGAATAACTGATTTGCAGCTTTGCTGTAGTTTAAGTGTGTTGCCAGAACAATAAATTCGTTTAATCTGTTAATGTCCATACATATAATCTACCTTTCCTCTTACCTAATTAATCTGTAGTTAGTATAACATACATTTGGCAAAATGAAGTAAAAACTTCAAATTTACAGGGCGGTTATAATTTTTTTGAATAAGCATGCAAAAAAGGAGAATTTCATTAACCGCAGTAAATGTGTTATCGTTTTCTTAGAAAAAAAGTAAGAATCAAAAGGTATTAAAAAATAGGAGGGTATCAAACATTATGAGCAGAGAAGTAGTTATCGCAGCGTATGGACGTTCCGCAGTATGCCGTGCAAGAAAAGGATCTTTTGCCGGAACACATCCAATCGAGTATTCAGCACAGGTACTGAAAGGAGTACTGGACAAAATTCCACAGCTTGACCGTGCAGATATTGAAGATGTCATCATGGGTTGTGCTGTACAGCATTATAAAACATCTATGAATATCGCAAAGAGCGTTGTTGCCAGAGCAGAGCTTCCGGAGTGCGTATCCGGTCACACCATTAACCGTTTCTGTTCTTCCGGTCTTCAGGCAATCGCTACTGCAGCAAATGCTATCGCAATGGGACAGGGAGATGTCATTGTAGCTGGTGGTGTAGAGGACATGTCCGGAACATTTGAGCCGTATCCGGTTGAGCATCAGGATGCATGGTTAAACGAGCATGCACCGGGCGCATACATGGCAATGGGTATTACAGCAGAGAATATCGTAAAAGACCGTGGACTGACAAGAGAAGAGATGGACCGTATGGCGATGGAATCTCATCAGAAAGCAGCAAAAGCTCAGAGAGAGGGCAAACTTGCACCGTCTATCATTCCGGTTACAGTAAAAGACGCAGACGGAAATGAGAAAGTTGTTACAGAGGATGAGGGAATTCGTCCAAACACAAATATGGAATCTCTGGCACAGTTAAAACCTTGCTTCATCCCGGAGACAGGTACGGTTACAGCAGCAACATCTTCCCAGACATCTGACGCTGCAGCATTCGTTGTTCTGATGGCAGAAGACAAAGCAAAAGAGCTTGGAATCAAACCGATCGCAAAATTAAAATCTTTCGCAGTAGCAGGCTGTGATGCAACCATGATGGGACTTGGACCGATCTACGCAGTACCGAAAGCAATGAAACGTGCAGGTCTGACCATTGATGATATGGATGTCATCGAGCTTAACGAGGCATTTGCAGCACAGGCAATTCCTTGTATCCGTGAACTTCATATGAATCCGGAAAAAGTAAATCCGTACGGCGGCGCAATGGCACTTGGTCATCCAATGGGCGCAACGGGTGCATTCCTGACCTGCAAAGCACTGGATTATCTGCAGGATAACAACGGTAAATACGGTCTGGTAACCATGTGCATTGGCGGCGGAATGGGCGCAGCAGGTATTTTTGAACTTTGTTAATCAGATTTTTAGCGTATAGAATTGTGAGGTAAAGACATGAAAGCAGAAGATATCAAACAGGTAGCTTCCATCGGTGGCGGTGTCATCGGTTCAAGCTGGACCACATTGTTTGCATTAAGAGGACTGAAAGTATATCAGTACGATATTAACGATGAGTGCATTGAAAAATGCAAAGAGCACATTGAAAGCAATCTTGCTTCTCTGGTAGAATTTGGTGCTATAGAGGCAGATAAAGTAGAGGGAATCAAAGCAAACATTTCCTATACAACAACCATCGCTGAGGCAGTAAAAGATGCACAGTTCATTCAGGAGAATGGACCGGAGCGTCTGCCGATCAAACAGAGTATTCTGGCTGAGATCGAAGCAGCAGCACCGGCAGATGCACTGTATGCAAGCAGCTCTTCCGGACTTCTGATCTCTGATGTAACTGCAAATGCAACACATCCGGAGCGTTGTGTCGGAGGACACCCGTACAATCCGCCACATCTGATCCCGCTGGTAGAGATCACATACTGTGAGAAAACAGATCAGGCAAACGTACAGCTTGCAAAAGACTTCTATCAGTCTATTGGAAAAGAAGCGGTTGTATTGAACAAAGAGTGCCCGGGTTATATTGCAAACCGTCTGCAGCTTGCTGTATACCGTGAGATGATCGATCTGGTTATGCGTGGTATCTGTAGTGCAGAAGATGCAGATAAATCCCTGGTTTACGGACCGGGTATCCGTTGGGCAATCTTTGGTCACAATATGATCATGCAGCTTGGTAATCCGGGCGGTCTGAAAGGTATGATGGAGATGCTTGGTGACGGCGGAGATGTATGGCTGGCAGATATGGCTGACTGGAAACATATGCCAAACAAAGAGTATGGAGAAATTGCACAGGCATCTGTAGATGAGATGATGAAGAATTTCCCGGATGAAGTAGGACATACAAACCAGGAGTGCGCTAAATATCGTGACAAGATGCTGGTAGAAATTCTGAAATTACATCATAAATTCTAACTCAATAATATAAGTAAAGATGCTCTGCATAGGAAAAATCCATGTGGGGCATTTTTGCATATTACAAATGTCTGTTGAATCAAAGGAGGAGAAGAATATGGGAAATACAAATTGGCAGGTGAAAGTGCCGGATTTTGATTATAATGGGAAAATTGTAGTGATCACCGGAAGCACAAAGGGAATCGGAAAAGCGATCGCATATGCCTACGCACAGTGTGGTGCCAATGTGGTGATCTCAGGCAGAAAACAGGCAGAATGCGATGCCATCGCAGAGGATATCCGCGGTTTGGGCGGACAGGCGCTTGGCGTCAGTGCGGACGTGCAGAATACCGATCAGATCGTGCATCTGGCTGACCGTACCGAGGAGGTATTTGGAACACCGGATATCTGGGTAAACTGTGCCGGTGTCGCTGTGACAAAGAAGATTCTGGATGTGACAGAGGAAGATTACGCAAAAGTCATGGATACAAATCTGAAAAGTGTATATTTCGGTTCACAGGTTGCAGCAGCACGGATGCGCGTTGCAGGAAAAGGCGGCAAGATCATTCAGATTGCATCTGTGGGTGGCTTGAAGGGCTCCAACGGGCTGTCTCTGTATGGAGCGTCCAAGGCAGCTGTCATTAATTTAACGAAGGCCATGGCGATCGAGTGGAGCCGTTATGGAATCCAGACCAACGCGATCTGTCCGGGGTATGTTGTGACAGAGATCAATCAGGCAGTATTTGCAGATGAAGCGTTCCGGGCGAAGGTGGTACATGATATCCCACAGCGCAGACTGGGAACCGCAGATGAGATTGCTTCAATCGCATTATATCTTGGATCTGAATTGTCAAATATGATCAACGGAGAGGCGATCGTTGCAGATATGGGAGCTATTTGTGGATAACTGTTTTCTGACGAATCTGACAAAGATACATGTTCTGCAGGGATATGTATGGTTCTGAGAAGCATAAATAAAAAGTAAACGAGGAGTAGATTATGAAAGAGACAAGTGTAGAATTGCTGATCATAGGAGGCGGTGCTGCAGGAATGTCTGCAGCGGTGGCAGCAACAGAGCTGGGCGTTAAGGTGCTGGTGGCAGAGGCACGCCCGGCAATCGGCGGAAACGGTCTGTTCCCGCGTGGCATTTTTGGGGTAGACAGTGTCATTCAGCGCCGGAAGCTGACTTTTGCAGACCGTGATAAGATTTTCAAAGAATGTATGGAATATTCCCATTGGAAAATCGATGGACGTATCATCCGTACGCTGATTGACCGAAGTGGTGATACCATTCGCTGGCTGATGGAAAAAGGGGTAAAATTCACAGATGTGGTGCACCATATCCCAAACCAGATGCCGGAGGTATTTCATATCACGGCGACAGAGGAAAACGTGGGAAAAACCGTGATCCGCTGTCTGAAAAAATACTGTGATGAAAATGGTACGATTATTGTACCAAAAATGCGTGGAGAACGTTTGCTGACGGATCAAAATGGTGAGATCAAAGGTGCAGTCTGTGTAGACCCGGAAGGACAGGAAGTAGCTATTTATGCAGAAAAAACGATTGTATGTACCGGCGGTTTTTCCGGAAATAAAGAAATGATCAAAAAATACTATCCGAATTTTAAACCGGAGGAAGTAGCAGAAGGCGGTGGTATGCGTCACAACGGAGATGGCGTGCGCATGGCACTGGAAGCCGGTGCGGATATTGAAGGCAATTTTGCCATGGAGATCGCAGCACCGAAGATTCAGGGTTACGGACCGTTAAACCTGTTTCTTGGCAAACCGGGTAATATCTGGTTAAATCGGTTTGGACGCAGATTCGCGGATGAAAGCATTGTATATAACTTTGCACAGGCGGCAAATGCGTGTATGCGCCAGCCGGGTGGAGATGTCTGGGTTCTTTTAAATGAACAGTATCTGACGGAAATTTTGCAGGATGGAAGAGATATTATTGAGGAGATTCACATTCCGTTAAATGCAGAGGAAAAACTGTCAGAAACCATAGAAAAAGCCTGTCAGGATGGCATTATGTGTAAGGCAGAAACGATAGAGGAACTGGCGGAATTTATCGGCTGTGAGGTACAGATATTAAAAGAAGAACTGGATGCCTATGAGCAGTTCTGCCAGACTGGACGGGATGCGGTATTTGCCAAGGATGCGTGTTATCTGAACTCTATGGCAGCAGCACCTTATTATGCCGTAAAAGCAGGCAGTGATATGCTGATCACACATGGCGGTATCCGTGTCAACGAGAAGTTTCAGGCATTAAATAAGGACTATAAAGTGTGCCAGAACCTGTATGTGGCAGGTGTGGACTTCGGCGGAGCGGATGCAGATGTGTACAATGTAAATATGAGTGGTCACGGATTTGGATTTGCGGTAAATTCCGGAAGAATTGCAGGGGAGACCGCGGCAGCAGAGATTCTGAAAACCAATGTTGTACTGTAAGGCATGAATTACCTGATATGCAGACAGAAAAAACAGATAAAATAAATATGTTTTATACTACTATTTGAATACCATAAAACCATAAAAAAGAACGTGTCGGAAGTGATATAAGAATTGTTGCCGACACGTTCTTTTTGTGGTTGTTTTTATGTTATATATGTTACTTTTCTTTGTCCTTTTCTTCCAGCGGGAATTTCTTTAAGCAGAAGTTCAGGCATAAGGTACAAAGCGCTGCCAGCACAATGCCGATGACAAAGGTGCTTCCAAGCCCGATGACGTTTTTGCCGCCCTGTGAGAAGGTCAGGCAGACACCGGCGAAAATATACGGCATATGACCAAATGGTGTTTTACCAAGTGGTTTTAAATGCAGGTACATGGCTGCAACGGTTCCGATCACGATGGAAAGGAAACTTGCAGCGTACATGCTAAGTCCCAGACCGGTAAACGCTCCGATGAGAAGGAAGTCTACCTGTCCCCATGCCATACCGCAGAAAGCACACAGAATCGCTGCTGGAGTCTGTTTTGGCTTCATGCCCATACCGAAAAAGATTGCCATGCAGACGAACATCACCCACGGTACGTTAAATCCGCTGCAAAATACACTGTAAAAGTGATAAAAGATCGCGGAGAGTACACTGGTCCATAAACTGAAGATAATAACGGTTTTCTGACTCATAGTACCTCCCTTTTATGCAAACAGTGTGCGTGGGTTAGCATTTAACAGGTTGTCGATCTGAGTTTCAGACATGCCGCGTTTTGCCAGTCCCGGCAGAACCTTTGCGCCGATGGTACGGATGTTGGCATCTTTTAATGCATCCTTCATGAAATCGTTCATTATGATCGGACGACCAAGGTTTACGTTTACGGAATCGTGTCCGAGTACGATGCGGTCACCGTATCCTTTGTCAGAGAGCGCTTTGATCAGATCCATACGCTGTTCATCTGTTGGTGTGTGGAATAATTCGCCTTCCAGACCAAAACGGTCAAGGTTGACATAGACACCGTAGGACAGCACTTTTTCATGGTAGGAAACGTCGATATTTCCGCACATATGACCGATGGCGATCTTTTTCGGATCTGCACCGCAGGAAGTCAGCAGCTCTGCCTGCTCCGGTCCCATAGTACCCTGCTGGGTATGTGTGATGATGACACATCCGGTCTCTTTTTGTGCACGGGCAGCAGCTTTAAATAATGTTTCTTCCATAGGTGTGATCTGCTGATAACTGCTTGCAAGTTTGATGACACCAGCTTTGATATCCGTGCCGTCAATGCCTTTGGTCAGCTCTGTGACCATCATTTCATAAAGTTCATCCTCTACGTTTGCGAAGGCTTTTCGGAAATTCCAGTAAGCATAGCAGCTTTCCCTTTCAAAATAATAACCGGTGGAGCAGATAATGTTCATACCTGTCATATCAGCGATTTTTTTCAGGAAACGGACATTTCGTCCACATTCATTGGTAGTTGCGTCGACAATGGTGTTGATACCGTAAGCGCGGGCATCTTCAACTGCCTGAACACAGGCTTTGGTGTACTCTTCCTCACGGAAACCGCCCAGTGTGCAGTCACCCTGATAGCCACAGTAGCCAAACAGAAAATGCTCATGCATCAGTGTACGCCCCATATCACTGTTGCATAAAGATCCGGAAACAGAATTGATCATACTCATAATAAATAACCTCCATTTGTTTATACTTGATAGTTGTTTGAATTATTCGCTCAGATAAATAAAAACAAATGTATGAGGTTATGAAGTACAATATAAGTATATAAGATAACGGAGAAAAAAAGCAAGAAAGGAAGTGTGAAATGGTGAAACGATTTGACATAACGTTATACACAAACTGAATTTCCCATTTGCGTAAGATGGGGCTATACTGAACTTGCTTAGATAAATAAAGACAAGTGTATGAGACATATGGTAATACCATATCAGTTGGAAAACCTATGTAACAGACATTTTCCAAAACCAATCTAAATCTATACAAAATTCCCTAACCGGAGGAAGTCGGGCTGTGTACGGCCCGGCTTTTTCTGGTTAGGGAATTTTGTATCTGTAAAAATGCATAAAAAGATTTTGCTATACTATTAAAAAACATGCAAAAGAATGATAAAATGAAAAAGATGGTTATAACAATTTTACATAATAGCTAAATGAAATGAGAATTTCCATTACTTCTTGTCAGATGTTACAGTAAATGCGACAAAAATAATCGAGAAGTCGAAAGGAGAGAATCATTTTGAAGAAGGTAGAGGTTAACGAGGCATTTGCTTACAATGCACCAGGTCATTTTGACATGAGAGCGATCAGACTTCACAGCGCAGAGGAAACACAGTGTGAGAATTTTACATTAGGTATGTCACACTTCCTTCCGGGTGGTGGAACGGAGTATGTAGAGCCACCGGTGGAACTGATCTATTTCATTCTGGATGGCGAAATGACAGTGTCAGACAAAGAGGGCAAAGAGATCTGCACACTGAAAAAATACGATTCCATGCATTTTGCAGCAGGAGAGGGCAAATCAATTTTAAACAAGACAAACTTGCCTGCAACAATGCTTGTAATCGCAAGCATGCTTCCTAAAAAATAATTAGGTATATTCTCAGAGAAATCAAAAGTATTTCTCTTTTTAAGAAAACAGGAGAAGAAAAATGAAAGAAAATAAAGTTAGCTATAATTTTGGCGCAAAAGGATGGGGTTTGATCTGCTACGAAATCGTATTACTGTTCTTTATGACAGGTCTTACCGTAGACGGTCTGAACATTATTGTTCCTCAGATGGCAGCATTCCATGGATGGAACGCAGATACAATACTTTCTATTTCTACACCGGCAGGTATCATTGCACTGTTTCTGGTACTGTTCTGGGGTAAATTTATTAAGTTGTGGGGATTGAAAAAAGTAACAGTTATTACCATGTTTTTAGCAGCAATTTCCATGGTTCTGTACGGACATTCCGTAAGCATTGCAATGTATGCAGTAATGCTGGTTTTAGTAGTAACATTCATTAACGCATTTGCAACAACCTGTGGTTTCGCAATCTGTGCAAACTGGTTCCCAACCAAAAAAGGTATTGTAATGGGATTTGTTACCATTGGTATGAACCTGGCAAGTGCCCTGATCAGTCTGATCCTGAATGCACTTTCCACCAGATTTAACATCGCGACAGCACTTACTATTATGGGTATTGTGATCGCAGTTGTAGCTGTCTTGATTCAGCTTTTTGTAAAAGCAACTCCGGAAGAAGCTGGATGTTACCCGGATAATGATCCGGAAGTAGCAGCACTGATCCACAAAGAAGAAGCAATTATCAAAGAGCGTAATATCGCAGAGATTTCTTACAAAGAAGCACTTACCAATCCAAAAGTATGGGTATTCGGTATCGCATACGGATGCTTTGGTCTGGCAACAGTAGGTATCATGTCTCAGTTAGTAAGTTACTTCATGGAAGTAAGAAGCTTTGAGCAGCAGACAGCGATCCTGACAGTTACCATTGCAGCTATTATTGGTATGCTTGGTTCCGTACTCTGGGGCGTTGTTGATCAGAAGATCGGTACAAAGTGGGCTTCTGTGGCATTTGGTGTATGGTATTTTGTAGGTATTCTCTTCCTGTTAATGCCGAGCACAGCATGTATGTACGTTGGTATCTTCATGCTTGGTTTTGCGATCGGTGGAAACGGAAACTTTGCACCGTCCATGGCAAGTTATGCATTTGGTCGTAGAGACTTTGCCGTATCTTACAGCTGTATCAACATGATCGTTGGTATCGTAAGATCCCTTTCTTTCGTAGTTCTTGCATTGCTGAGATCTGTATTCCAGGGATACACTGTACCGTATGTTGTATTTGCTATCATCAGTTTAGTTGGTGGTATCATGCTTGCATTTGTAAAAGTTCAGATGAAAGTAGGAAGCTGGGAAGAAAGCGAAGAAGGCACTATTTCTGGTACACCAGAAGTAGAGGCATAATTTTCCAAAAGACATAGACTTTATATTTCGTGACATAATAATATAACAGAAAAAAACCGGCTGTTTATGCCGGTTTTTTTCTGTTATGAAGTTCGTTGATGACAGCTTCGATCCAGCCTTTTACTTTTTCCACTTCATCTGGCTGCATTTTCGTCGGATTGTAGAAGAAGCTGCAGCAGTCATAAGGACTTTCACTGCTGGTACGGATCAGAAGTCCGTCTTTTCGCAGGTAGCCGCCCACGCACATGGAATCGACACTGTAGCCTTCATCCTCCGGTGTAAGAAGCTCCTTAATAATGTTGTGCATGAGATAAAAGTCCTCCTCTCCCTCATAGCCGTTTACTGCTACAAGAACGGAACCATTTCTCATGGTATAAGTATCATACAAGTTCAAAGAAACTCCCCCTTTCTGCTTTTTCTCTGGCAACGTACAGTAAAAATATTCAGAGTTTTTTACTGAAAATCCGTTGGTTAAAGTATAGCATATACATGTCGTAACACAGTGAAAAATGGTTATGATTTTTTGACATAAAGCCCCCGTTGAAACGGCATAATCACTATCGCCAAACCCCTTGAAAATTGCAAAATGAGCCAATAGAATATAGGCATGAAGTGAAAACACCGCGGAAAAAACACACAGGTAAAAAATGCAAGGATACTTGAAAGACTAACTATTAAAAGTCAAGCCTTAAAATGATATTTTTTGAATAAAGTA
>ENA-OWRC01001926-OWRC01001926.1-human-gut-metagenome-genome-assembly--contig:-NODE-1926-length-18109-cov-2.667553_pt1 | contig 18109 bp, 16 predicted proteins | sample MGYA00248268_ERZ651895 | MGnify/ENA primary metagenome ERZ651895 (study PRJEB26924, sample SAMEA4378242) | human gut metagenome | biome: human gut; feature: human-associated habitat; material: faeces...
GGATTCACCCATGTATCACTGGAGTTCTTCAAATACAATTTCACGTTATCCACAGAGGTAGTCACAGCCTTCGTAACAGCGTCGTCAGCCAAAGAGACCGATCGCAGCTCAAGGGTGGAACCTGCCTCCACCTCCGGTATCCCGTCTGACTGGCAAGCTCCCAACAGGGAACAGAGGGCCAATCCCCAACCTAGATTATATAAATTTCTCATATTCTTCATTCTTTATAGATTTTAAATGGATCAAGTGGCGCTAATAGGATTGTCGGGAACCGTTGTCTCCGTAAACCCCATTACTTCCACAGAAGTCAATATCAATTCATCGGATGACGTGAAGTTATATACATAGTTCTTACTAGCCCCAAATGTGTATGCCGGCTGAGTAAATGTTTGTTGTGTAGCCTCTGGACTTGAAGCACCGTCAAGCGTACGGGAAACGCTTAGCTTGAAACTCATATTCGCTCCCGGTCTTAAGATACAGACGAAAGTATGCTTATCGCTAGCTGCGGCATTATCCCCTGTATGCAACATCTCGATCGTTTCAGAAGAAGAGGCACCAGTCCGGATGCCATTGCCTGCCAAGGTAGCCGTCACATTCCTATATTTTGTAGTAGCACCCCCTGATGAGGCATAATTAATTGAGATCGTGATCTTCGCCGCTACTGGCATAAAGGTAAAGTTTACCTTGTTGCTACTCAAGGTAACGTTAGAGCCGCCTTTCGCTTCCAGTTTATTGCTTTGCCAGAAATTCTCATAGGATTTCTGGTCTTGCAGAATAAAGGTGAAAGCTGCCGGATATGAGGCCGAGAATGAAGAAGCCGTAGATGATCCGGAAACCGTCAACGAGCTTCCCGCCGTTTTCGGAATCCACCCGTTCGTGGCATCCTTTCGGTAAGTCACGGTCTGGCTCCCACCATTAATCTGTATCTCATCGTCCGTACTAAAGCTACTCTTATCATAGTTCGTAGCGTCGACCGCACGGGTAGACAGAGAAGAAACGATCTCCGCCGTCACCTCCAAGGGCTGTCCACCTTCCAGATCCACCTCTGAGGTACAGGCGGGGGTGAGCAATAGCAATAAGCCTCCGGACAGGTGGAGCATGGTTTGTCGTATATTCATAGTATAATGTATCATAATGCTATATAGTTGTTAAGTTAAATTTCCTCCAGCCATGATCTCATCCGTCCATTTGCCGATGGTACAACTTTCCGGGATCAGCATGTCGTTATGCAAGGTCAAATTATATGTATAGTGGTAACCGGTCCGCAAGGCACAACCCGTTAAGGTAGCCTTGTAGGTAACACCATCGCAAGTGAGAGAGACCGTTAGATCCGTAGCGGAGGTTCCTGCGCTACCACCTACAGCCCTTAGGATACCACACCATTCATATCTCCGGGATGCATCGCCCGGGTAAGGCCGATATAGCGTGATCGTCTGGTTCGTAGATACAGCCGTACGTATCCCCGTCGCCGCTACCGTAACGGCATCATTGGCGATAGAGGTCTCACGCTTCACGGTAAACTTCAAGGTCAACTTCGAATTGACGTGCGTAAATGGCTTGCCGGTCGACGTAAAGTCCAGCGTACCGTTGCTGGATGTGGCATCACCCGTTTTCAGCAGGTTACTGGCCAGATAAGCAGCGCTCGTGGTTTGAAACTGGTTGATGGCCGAGTAATCCGCCGGAAACTGCGCCGAATACGTAACGGCAGGCTCCAAGGTCACAGGCGAGGTTCCCACCACGGTCCATGCGGAAGTCCCGTCATACCGATAGCTGGCCGATTGGGAAGCCGCCGTCCCACTTGCCTTTTTTGTCCTTGTCACCTTTATCTGATCGCCGGAAAGGAAGGATGTCCTATCGAAACCATTATCCGAGCTAATCGCCTCGCCGCTTTTGGTAACAGGGCTGATCTCGGCAAATACCGTCACCGGGATTCCCTCCGGAGCGGAAAGCCCCGTCTCTATCCCGTTCGTGCAACCGGAGAGAGCCAGCGCCATGTTTAAGGCTCCCATCCATGCTAAACTGAGGTTCATGTAATTCATATTCATATTTTTCTTTTTATGCCGTAATTAATAGCCGCCGGGCTTAACGTCTCCCGTTCCCGCTGAACCGCTCTCTGTCCAAGGGAGGATATCGGCGTTCACTGTAATCGCCCGGTTGGATAAGGTTATTTGTATTTTGTGGGTATGTCCTCTTTTCCAAGTGATCTGACTTAAGTTGGCGGATAACGTCCGGTCATCCGTAGTGTCATCCCGCTTGCCGACCACTACCGTAAGGGTCATGTCAACCGATGCCAAAGGAGCCACCAACCCATAGCCTACCTCCACCGGAACACCTGCGGCACCGCAAAGTATGGCAGTGGTATTACTCGACACATCGTTTTTAGGGGTAAAAGTGAGTTCGGCTACCTTTGTTCCTCCACCAAGCGCTCCATCCGCGATCCGCATCGTTCCCGTGCCGGTAATGAACGCATTGGAGGATGTTTTCAACGTTATCTTCTTCACGTAATCATAGGTCGCATTCACGGAACGTCCCGTGGCGGATTGCATCGTGAAGGAAAGGCGGGCCAGCGCATGTTGCAAGTAGATTTCCGGCTGATAAGTACCGCTTGAGGGGGAACCGCCGGACGGCGTGGTATTGCTGGCCGTAATAGCGATAGCCTCTCCTACCGTGTTGCTGGCGGAACCGTACATATAATCGGTAGCGTCAGAATCCCATCCCTTGCCGCCATAGAAATTCTGGTGAACGGGAAGGGTGGTCGCTATAGTATGCGTCGTGGTAGTCGTTGATTTTGTCAAGATGGCGTTCGCCGGGCTATAGGCATAGATCCGGGCCTTTACACTCGATAAATTCACAGTGGGATCGCCTACCCAATCGTTTCCGCCGCTACCTACCGACTGATAGGTGAAGGTGGAAAGGCCAGCATTTCCCGCCGTACCAACCCCGCCATAGGGAGTATAGCCGTCCTCTGCTTTAGTAACGAAAAGTTTTACCGCGTTAATCCTTCCCTCACCCTCCGTCGTGGAGGTTCCGCTTATGATGGAGCGGGTCTCGACACCGCTCATGTGGAATACGGGTTGTAAGAATGCCCCTGTCGTGTCTTCCGGCAAGGAGTCGTCGGAGGAGCAGCCGGATAAGAGCGCCAGTATCGCCAACAGGCCTACACCGAGGTGTAGCGGACGTGCGTTTTTGTAAATATCCTGTATCATAGGTCGTATAGTTTTTTTAGATAGTCGTACTTGTATTGTCGGATGATTCATTCGTCCACCCTACCACATTGAAGCCGTCCAGCTTAAGGCCGGTACCGTGGATGGAGATGGTGTATGTATATTTATTTCCGGCGGACCATTCGCCACCGTCGGTAATGGTGTCTAGTTTCATTTCCTTGCCATCTACTACGACGGTCAAGGTAGCGGCGGTAACATTTGCAGTGCCGGAGGGGAATGGTACGCCGTAATTGATGAACTCGATTCCGTCTGTGGTAGCGGCAACGGTTACGCCGCCATTTACCGTGTACTCGTACTTTACCGGTGTACCCGCCTTCGCTCCGGTTAGGTTGCCGAGGGCTCCGTCCTTTAGGCTCATGGTGGTGGTACCATTCGTTTGTAGTGTCGGGATGGGGCGACTATAGGTTATTTTTGTCAGGTTGCAAGGACCGACGTAGTCCGTGTGTTTCTTGAACTTTAGGCTTACCAAGCAAAAGGCATGCTTAAGGCCTAGGTTTATCTTCTCGCCTTTTGAATCGGAGGCTCTGTGGCCGTTATCGGCTATGGGTTGAGTTGTTCCAAAGGTATTCGTGGAAGTGTTATAGGCTACACCATACATATAATCGTTACCGGGAACTGTGAAATCCAAGGAGGAGGCATTCGTTACCGTATTCGAATAGACTATGGCATTAGCCCGTACCGGGATGGTATAGACCGGGGAAGAGGCATTTCCGGCCGCGGTTATCGTGGTGGCATCCGTGACTGGATAGCAAGAGTAGACTATGGCTTGCTGGGTGCTTAGCCAGATCGTTTGATCCTTACCGTTTATCGTAGCGGGTTTTAAGGAACCCTCTTGGAGGGTGTATTGACCGTATGTACCTTGGGGGGATGTGCCGTAATGGTTTTCACTGGTCTCGTTATTTACGGCATATAAGCCGATGGCCTTTATATCGCCGGATGTGGCAGTGGCCTTGGTAAGGGCTACGCTGGCGATCTGCGGGGACAGGGCGACAGGGGTATCCGGATCAACCGGGGGTACGATGGGGTCTTCGCCATCCTCGCCGCCGCAGGCGAAAAGGGAAAGCGATACTGTTGTTAATAATAGGTATCTATACGGTTTCATATTTATCGTTGTTTATATTGTTCGTTTATTTGCCACCCGGTTTTATTATTACCACCCGGTCTGATTGTTACTACACAGATTTCGTGTTTTGTATTTCGTGTTTCGTGTTTTGTTGTAGAGACGGGGCGTGCCCCGTCTCTACAACCCTAGACTGTAAGTTAATTAACTTTCAAATCATCATTGCCGGTTACGGTGCCCCAAGCGGCTACGGTTACGGTGCCTATGGATAATTCCTTACCGCTAAGTTTTACGGTATAGATGTTTTCTTTCCCCTGCTCCCAAGTAACTCCTGTCGCATTATCAGCTAACGCTACCTCATAATCCGCTCCATCAATCGTAAAGATGGCTTTGGTATTATTTAGGGCTTGGTTAGTTATCGGCAAAGCCAAGATGCTGAATCGGTATGAAGCCCCTTTAGCTGCATTATCGTCTGATAAACCAGAGTCTCCTTTCTTTTTCAAGGTATAAGTAGCGCCAGTAGCAAACTCACGGATATAAGATCCCGTTGTCAAGGAACTATTATTAGCCAAGGTTCCCTTATCAATATTCATCGTAGCAAGAGGATTGCTATTACCGCTTACCTTTTGATTAGGTACATCCTTCAACTGTATCTTCGATAGCACACCTTTATTCTTATAAGTTCCATCATTGTAAATGCGGAAACTAACCAAAGTCAAGGCATGCTTCATGGTTAGATCAACAGAGGCATCTATAGAGGTTTCCTTTTTCGTGTTGCTCGCAGTTATCCAATTCGTCTCAGAGCTACCTTGGTCCGCCCACATATAATCGATTTCACCTTTCGCTGAATTAATCTTTGCCTTATTGGTATTTGTCGTTTCAGAGTTGTCTATTAATGTCGAGGGATAATCCCTATGCGCATCATCAGTCGTTCCAGCAAAGACCGTTACTGGGATTGTGGAGTTATCCGTAGCGGTATTATCAGATAATACTAGAGCTGTGGTTGTGGCTAACTCTTGATTTGTTCCGGGCTGATAAGCCGGATAATAAGCGTATATCTGCCACTTCGGAGGTCAGATATATTTTCTTATTCTCTCCACTTTTCCAGCCTGCGGTTCCTGTTGTCGAATAAGTATATAATGCGTAATTATTGCTTTTCGCATTCGTATAAGGATCTTCACCCGATACGACTGTCCCCTTTAAGCGTGCGTACACCGCCACGCTTTTCATGACATCATCTTTGCTAGCGTTAGCTTGGGTACCCGAATTTATCACGCTTTTCGTAAGCGTCACCCCCGCCGTAATCCCCAGCTCTACGGCATCCGGCTGGTTGGAAGGGAGGATGGAGGGGATATTGTCCTCGTTGCTACAGGCAGCCAAGAAGAAGGGAGAAAGAAAGAGTAGTTTATAGTTTATCAGTTTTCTCATGATTACTTTTTTTGATTCGTTCTATTAATTGTTCAATTCGTTTAGTCAGTCAGTGGATCAAGTCTAGGTTGCCATCGACATACGAGGGAGTCCATTCGGCTACCTCCACGGAGGAGATACCTAAAGAGGCATCGTAGATATCCAACGTGATCACGTGAGAGAAACCGGGCTTGAAATTATCCTCAGATATTTCATCACCCATCTTTACGGATACGTCGGTAAAGGTACCGATCGAAGTCTCGACCGTTATTTTTACATTGCCCGGATCGGGTGTAGGCGGCAGATACAAGCAGCCCAGATCGATGGGACCGACATTTGATGCCCCTACCGTGGCGTTGCCGGCAGGCTCAAGGATCACTTCCGAGGAACCGGAGAAGACAGCCTCGCCCGTAGCCAGCGGAACATTTACCGCCGTAGGTATGCTTTTCACGATAATCTTGTTCACCTTCACCTCCAGTCCTCCGGCATCATGCTTCTTTGCCTTGAATACCAGCTGGGTAAGCAGGTGGGCGTAATTCAATGAGCGATTCGCCTCGACCCCGGCGACGGTATTGCCCGTAAACCGGTTACCATCCCACTTATTACCCGCCAAGGGACCGGCGTACATCAAGTCCATATGCCCGTCAAGGGTATAGCTTACGGTACCCTCGGCGGCATCGTACGAGTTATCGCCCGCCACGGGAGATACGCCGACCAGATACACGTTCGCTCCCATGCGGGGATAATGGTGCTTACGAGAGGCATCCCATGAGATACTCCCGCCTACCGCCACATCAGCCGTCCGCTCTACCCATTCCTCGTAGAATACGGCGTCGGCCCAACTCGTGGTCACGTCGGATACGGGGGTGGAGAAACGATCGGCAAGACTCGTATAGTCGGGAACACCTGTGATGGCGTCGAGACGGGTCACGCAAAAGAGGGTGGTCTTGAACGCCTCCGCCTCTCCAACTTCCGCTTTCGTGCTTATGGACGTGTCCGGGTACGTCGCCCGAAGCTCGATCGGAGGATCGGCGGAAGGTATCTCACCTCCCGCCTCACCATTGTCCGAGCAAGCGGCCAACGATCCCATGACTATCATCGACAATATGTATGTAGAGAGTTGTCTCATGATGGTTGAGGGATATTTAGGATTATTTCAAGTCAACGGTTCCGCCGTTACCCTGTTTCCATTCGTTAACAGTGGCTTTCACTTCCAGTGCCTTCACATTTTCTCCTGTAGGTTTATCTGGCTCGGTAATGTTCAACGTAACCGTATGGGCATAGCCTTCTTGGGCATTCAACTTTTCACCTGCATTCTTTGAGTCCATCACCGGGACATTCAAGAAGGTACGATCCGTACCGCCTACGTTGATCGTTACGTTCAGCTTGATATCATTAGACGGAGCGAGCATCACTGCCGGGCTAATCGTAGAAGCTGTCGTGGAAAGAGCGGTTGTCGTGATATTCGGGACAGAGAAATCGGAAGCAGTAGCCCAATTCACGTCACCATTTGTCAAGTTTACGGATTGGGGCAATTGCGTGCCCAAAATCTTGATGCTCTTGATGGAGACGTTCTTTCCTTCCCATTCTCCCTTACCACCAGCTACGCTTGTGTAACTAGCGGCGAAAACCAATTGGGTGGTCTTGTGGGAAAACGTCAACTTACATCCCTCCTGACTTGGTAACGCTGCTGTTCCGGCATCTTGATCCGTACCGATCGTCATGACATCCTGCAATCCGTCTACCTTGCCGAAAACCACTTTTGAGGACTCGATTGTTCCGGAAGGAACGACCGCCGTAATATGGGAGTTTTTGGGACTCACTTCCGTATTATCATAATACAAGGTGGGAGTCAAGGTAATATCCGTCTCTTTCCCAGCCGTAAATACAGCGCCGGCTACGTTGGCACGTGTTTCCAATGCCTTTGTAGTTTCATTGATCACATTCTTGTAAACCGGATTAAAGCTACCCCAATCATGCTCGTGTCCGGAAGTCACGTCCACCATCACCACGATACCTTCCACCTACGATCCATTCGTGATCGGGGCTTTAGTCGTGAGACCTTCCACGCTTTGTGTCAATTTGATCGCTACCGGAGCGTTCGCCGTACCCAAATCGGGAGTGATCACATCCTTGTCGTTCGAGCAGCTTGCCGCTAACAGGGCCACAGCCGCCATTGTCAAAATCTTTTTCATTTGTCTTGTAATTTTAAAGTATTAATAAAAAATATGAATTAAATAATCTGGTCTATAAATCGGCGTTGCCGCCATTGCCCGGTTTCCACGGGGTGACGGTTGCCGTTATCTTTACTTGGTACTCCTCGAAGGGATCCGGCTCCTTGGGTTCCTCGGGAGTATCGGGATCGTCCGGTTCCTCCGGATCAACGGGTATCTCAAGCGAGATCTCGATATCGTAAGCCCCTCCACTCTCGTTGCCCTCGCCGCCGAACGAGACGGGGAGATCCTTGAAATCCTGCCCGGAGGCGGGATCACCTTCCAGCGCGAGCGTCATGTCAAGCGTCAAGGAGGCCTTGGGCTGCACCAGCACGAATCCGGGGAGCGTCACTACGCCATCCACCACGGGGATACCATTCCCGTCATCGGAAGAATAGATGATCACCGAGCTGGTCTCCCCGACCGGGACCACCTCTCCATCCGACAAGGACACCTTAGCTACCGAGGCTAGCCCGTTCAGCTTGACGGCATGTACGCTATACCCGTCCGGCGCTCCCTTGACACGTAGGCGGAAGCTGAGTTGCGTCAGCAGGTGCTTATGGATCAAGGGCGTTTCCGTAGCGTCGAAACGGCGGGACAGGGAGCCGCTCCGCTCATCGGTCAGCATCAAGTCTTCCTGCCCCGTCAGCTCGTACCGTACCTCGCCGTTCACGTGGGGGGCGGCGGGGTGATAGCTGCGGATGAAAAGCGCGGAGCCGTCCGTGGGATAGTAGCGCTCCGGGTCCAAGAGGATATCGCCCTCCGTGGCCGTCCCCGTCCAATGCTCCGTGTAATCGCCGGCGGAAGTGCCTACGGCGATGGATACGGGCGTGGAGTCGAAAACGTCCACGGCGGCACGGGTCTGGATGCCGGTGTAAAGGCGGATCGGGACGGCGGGGCTTACCTTCAAGGAGAGATCCAGCGTATCACGGCCCGAGGACATGGCCTCATGCAGGCTCGCGGTCAGGTTCTCCTTGTAGCTGAAACGCTCGCCGCCGGCGGTCTCGAACGAGAGCGTGCAGACGTTGCTCCGGTCCGAGCCGTCCAGCGTCACCGTACCCAAGATACCCGCCACGGCTTGGTAAACGCCCGCCACGCCCGCAGCCGAGGCACGGAAATCAAGGTCGAGCACACCCACTCCTGTCGCTATCCGGTCGGACAGGCGCACCGACGAGGCTATCCCGTCCAAACGGCCCTCCACCTTCGCCCCGCCGAAGCCTTTCCCCGCGTCGATGGTAAGGCGCAAGATCCGGCGGATATCCTTGGGGGTCGATGAGATCGCGGTCTCATCGCCATCGGTCACCTTAATCCCCGTCACGCTCTCCACGTAAAGAGGGCTATCCAGCGATACCAGCAGGCTGTCGCTTCCCGAGGGAAGGGCGGCGGCATAGGCTTTCCCCAGATTCTCCGTATCGCCCAACCGGACCTCGGCGGGGTCGGCGCCGGCGACCAGCAGGGCGTACTCCCCCACCACGAGCCGCTCGCTCCACGACCACGTAGACGGCGTTCCGGCGGGCTCTTCCTTCCCCGCCACGCGGGAACCATCCGCCTTATAAGCGAAAACGGCCAAGGGAGTATCGCCCGTATGTCGCACGGATACCCGCAACAATCCCTCGCCGGAGCCGGGAACGGGTGGTTCCGGATCGTCCTTACCGCAAGCTCCCAAGACGAGGAAGCCGAGTAATAAAAAAGCTGTTTTTTCCGATAAATGTCTTAATCTCATATACTAGTTTATCTATAGTTTTTCCTTTCCCTCTGTACGGGCCGGTTCCCTGCCGTCGGGGAGGGTGTCTCCCTAGCGTTAGGGATGACGCCTCCCCAGCGTTAGGGACGATGCCTCCCTAGTGTTAGGGATGATGTCTCCCCTGTGCTAGGGATGATGCCTCCCCCGGATCAAATCTCATCCGGGCTCTCGGAGTCGCCTCCCCCGGCACCCACGGTGAGCGGCAGCTTGTACTCGATCGTGCGGGGAGACTTGAGCAAGGTGACGCCTTTCGAGAACTGCGTCACGATGCGTAGCTTGTACTTGCCGTCGGTCAAGGCCGGTACGCGGGCGATGATACGGCTGGGGTCGTTTTGCGTGAGGCGGCGGGTCACGGGCGTAACCTTCTCGCCGTCTTCCGACACGAAAAAGATACCTACCGAGCTGTCCGCCCCGTTAATACGGATACGGTCGCCCTCGATCAGTATGTCCTCGTTCGGGGTGATAGAGCCGTTGGACAATCCCGTGAAGGTATCGGTCACCATGCCGATGCGCCCCACCTCGGACTTGGCTCCTAGAACCTCGACGCCCACCTTGCTCAACGCGTCACGCATCTCGGCGGAGGGCACGATATCGAGCGTCAGCTTATGGATAGCGGGATCGAACTTCGCCGTCTCGCCTCCCCAAGGGCCCGTGATACGAGGCGTGTACTGGCACACCTCGGTGAGTAGGCTGTAGCCCATCATGAGGTGCTCCCGCACGATGCGGTCGCGTTGCTTGATAATGGACAGCAAGGTGTCATACTTGATCTCGGAACCTTCCTTGATGATGGCGTTGGCTATATTCTCGTTGTGCAGGGTGTCTTTTTGTGTCAATACCTCCGCTACGTAGTCGTTGTCGTCATCCTTGGTTAACAAATTCGGCCGAAGCCATACTTTCCAGTAATACTCGTTTGCCATGATTGGTTTGTTTTTAAGTTGTTTATAATTCGTAATGTGTGATCTTATTTGTTTGTATTCTTTACATGTCAGTTTGCTTGCACGCAACGGACGGCGAAACCGTAAGCCTTACCACTCACGGTCGCTGAAGGGGTCGTGGCCAAGTTGTATTTAAATTCAATGTACCAGCCATATTCATTATAATAATTTTTTCGTGAGTTCGCCCCGAATAAGGAAAAACTTGGAGCTAGTTCTCCATTAAACGAACAGGGGGTTCCATCAATATTACGCTCGGGGTCCCTTAAAAGACCGGTACTTATTTCACGCATCCTGAAAAAGGGGAACCACGCATAATCCCCTTGCGGTGTCTCATATTTTATTCCATTCATGATATGGAAGGAATTCTTGTTGACAGCGATCCCTGTCGTTTTCCAGTCGGAGTTTACTAACATTTGAAACTTGTTAGTACCCCACGAAAAACCACTCCAGATATTTTTCATTGCCGTATCATCGAAATCCGGGACTCTCCATCCGGCCGGGCATGGATCGTACAGGGCCTTCGCCGTAGGTCCCCACGAGCCATCGGCCGCCTTATAGCCTATATGGAATTTTGATGGATTCCGGATCGTATTCTCCAAACTGTTACTATTCACCTTTTCAAGATCAATAATCTCCCCATCCCCGTTAAACATTAATCCCTTGTCATCCCTTCCGCCATCGGCGGAGCCTGGCATCGGGTCTTTACGACCCCATTGATAAATATTGCCGTAAGCACGGGCGGATTCCAAGGGGTTTGTCGTAGACCACGTATTGCGAAGGGCTCCCAAATTGCGATCCATGATTACCTTGCCGAAGAAAGCTCCGGACGTGGCATCAGTCCATGCGTCTCCGGCGTACGTATGTACCGTGCCCCCGGCGCTAGCGCTCTTGGCCGTCCGGATAGCCTCTTCCCTGTTCGCCGCCGTGATCGTTCCCGACAGGCGTGCCGGCACGTAATCCGTGATCCATAGATGCCAGCTCCAGAGGATCGTGGCACCATCCACAGCGTACGCCGCGATCACGGCGTTGCCGCCTTGCGTGACCGGCACCCTCACGTGGACAAGGGCATTTGCCCTATCGCCGATATTCGTATAGTTCACCAGATTCTGATGGTTATAGCTACCCGCCTCATTGCTGACGGCGTAACCCATCACCAAATCACCCGAGGTTCCGGCGTCCTTGCTCTGCCACAAGACACGGACGCTACCGATCGTCTTATCGGACAGGTAGGTGTTCTCGCCACCCGAACCCGCCTCGTGCTTATAGGGGTTGAAGCAGATGTTCGTACCGGGACGCATCATGAAGCAGTTCGATGTCTGGACGAGGTTCGTGCTGATCACCGGGGTCTGATCCAGCAATCGGATACGGGGATCGCCACGGTAGTCGGTGTTCCGGATATTTATCGTATAGTGGTAGTTCGTGTTCTCCAGCAAGTTGAAGTCCGACACATCCTTGCCTCCCAGGTAGGCACGGTAGTACATGCGTTCCAACCCGTCATTGTTGTCCACCACGAACTCCATATAGGTAGCCGAGGTATGGGCGTATTCTTTCGTACGGTAATACTCGGAGGTCACGCTACGGGACTTGCCTTTCGCGTTGGCGGGCATCCAAGTGGTTAACGAGCCTTCGTTTGTGGCATCGACACCTTTCAAGCGGTACAAGTCCTTGTATTCCACCGTGGAGATCGGGTAAAGATCGCCCTCGAAGCGAGAGTCGGCCTCCGTCGGGGACATAAGATAATAGACAGTGGGCACTTGGCAGAGTTTTACCTCCTTCAAGGTATAGCCGGTACGCAATCCCTCGGCGAACTTCCAGTTCACCGTGAGACGCACGGCGAGGCGCTTCAAAAGGATACGGGCATCGCTACCGTCCGCGCTTTGGATGACGATCTTGCCCTCATTCGTCACGTTCACGTTCTTCAAATGGATGAAGTAAGGCATGGCGTTAATGTCGTTGGTACCACCATCCCCTATCCCATTGATGGTGGAGGCATCGGCAAGCCTTCCTTGAAGGTCGCTCCAGCTAGGGCTGCCGGAAAATTCGGATATGGCGTTCGAGGAGCCACGGGCCACGATGATAAGCTGGCAGTTCTCGCAAGCAACCAAGTCTACGGTCAATGTTGAGCCAGTGGCTTGGCTGACTGTAGGGGTTAGCTTCTTGAAATTCCTGTTGGAATCATACTGCAAGATCTGCAAGTTATGGAGTTGGTCCGGCTTGGCACTGGCCAAGGCATCCGCCTTTGTCCGGACAGCGGCAGGCACCAGACAAACGTCGAAGGCCCCATTATTCCTCGTCCCTACGCTCTTCGTCCCGGATGATCCGGCATTCAGTGACGCCGCATCCACCTCGTCGGCGATACCCACGCACAAGGATACCTCCACCGTCTTGCCTCCACCCGTAGACGGGCAGGGTGAGGGCAAGACGGTGGAGGTATCGCTATGCGTGGGATTGGCAGACTGGGAAGATGCGGCGGCATTGAGTACGAGATCTATCCACACGGAGGCTAATGAAGGCTTTGGCTTTGATGTGCGTCTGTTCTCCGGTCAAAACATGGGCACGAAGGCTATAACGGTTCCTGAAGATCCCTTGGCTACGGCCAAACCCGATAAGTTATATGGTTTGGAGATCTGGCAATACGACCGGGCGGGAAATTGCATCAATAACAGCACGCAAAACCTGGGTAATAAATCCATAGGGGAATCCTTCACCGTGCCTTTGGTAGATTCTGCGACACTGTCAACCCCCGAGACCGAATGCCAATTGCTGATCGTCGCCCGTGGATATAATGGCTCGAAAAACACGATTGAGTCCCTTAAGGGCAAGAGGCTGTCGGATATTCAGGACATGATGCTGGATTCTTCGGTAATAAACTCGATAACGACAAAGGATCAAATAAAAGTGATGCCCTATCTCTTGCTTCTCCCTCATGTCTGTATAGTGAAGGAGGGCGAGACGTATAGGATACAGAACCCGGAGGGACAGGATATCCGCGTCTTATTACGCCGTTTGGCTTCCCGGCTGACGATCACATGGGAAAACGTCTCGAAAAACACGGGATATGTCTTGAAACAAGTTATGCTTCAATCCATACCTGCCAATTACCGATTATTGCGTCATCCGGAGGACAAGGCGACATATCCCTCTTTACTGGATCAATACTCTACCTTGCAGGTTCCCGATGTAGAGGAGTCGGGCAGCTATACTTGCTGGATCCCCAGTGTGCTACGAGGCGAAAGCCCGAATGCCACGTCCCTCTATTATCGCACGAAAGCGAACGCTCCGAAAGGTAGTGTTTACGTTACGCTGGTATCACAAGATCCTGTGAATATCAAGAAAAAATTGAGTTACCGTGTCTATTTGGGAGGAAGTTCAAGTCATGATTTCAATCTGTACGACAATACGAACTATGTTTACGGGATTAAGATGTCACACTCGGAGCTTCCGGTGGATGACAAACGTATTACCATCGTGAATCCGATCGGGGCTTCCGAGAATAACAATAACTTGGTTCCCACGGCCAACTGTTTCATGATTGTTCCGGGAGGCGCCTTTTGTTTCGATCCCTATAAATATACGGTCGATGGGACGGCGGATCAAGAGAATTCCACACTGAAAGGGTGGGCTGACACGGAGGGGGGTATCACTTCCGTGGAACTTTTATGGCAGACCTTGGAAAGCGGAGATTTGGGAGATCCGGTAATGGGTATCGTAAATACCGAAGAGGATCATACGAATATTGTGGACATAAAGAGAGACGACGGTCAGGATATAACGAAGAACCCCTTGTCTGGCCAGGGGCAAGGACGGATCTATTGCCGTGTCGCCCCTAACACGACCGGAGGTAGCGGCTTGATAGCGGCGAGAAACGACAAAGGCGATATTCTCTGGAGTTGGCACGTATGGGTGACAGATTATCATCCGGACGCTACCGGGGATGCCTCGGTAGACGAGCCGGAGACAAAACGTAAGCAAAAATATACGTATGGGAATCATCCGAATCAATATCCTATCATGGATCGTAATCTGGGCGCTTTAGCCGGATATACCACGATACCCGCAGAAGAGGAGGATAGGTCGAAGGCACATGGTTTCCATTATCAATGGGGTAGAAAGGACCCTTTCCCCAGTAGTTATACTACAAAGTACGTGTCCAAAATAGAGCGTATAGATTTGACTAAATCCGTGAAAAATATATTGAATTTATATAGGCCGGATGGTGTTACTTATTATTCACGTAAGATAGTACCTTCTGCCACGACTTTTAGGGAAGCCTATAAAGACCCGTCATCTATTTATAAGCCAAGTGGCAATAACGCTGATAATCTTTCCTGGATCACGAATCTAAATGATGTAAAACAAGCTTGGGGTGGTAGTTCGGTGAAGACCGTTCACGACCCATGTCCGGCCGGCTGGCGGGTGACAAAAGTGGAGAACTATTATCCCTTATTCAATGATGTCAACCATAGCGCTACAGGTCCTAGCCTGTATTTGATGAATATGCAAAACAATGGCGAAAAGACAGATGGGGGTATCGTTGTCTATTTTGATAAAGAGCAGAGGAGGACGACCTATATCCGATATACCGGTTATTGGTATTTGAGCGATCAGTATCTTGGGATTGGTGAGAACACGTTGCTTTGGTGCCGAAACGACGTTGCAAGCAAAGCTGGCGCTAAACATTTCAGAAGGGATTATAATCTGACTGCTAAATATGGAACCTTGCCCACTTCCGGACATTTACGTGAGGCCATACCTCTTCGTTGCATCCAGGAACGGGCGAATTGATACGACGAACCATAAAGGCTCCCCCCCTTGTGCCTTGCCGTAAACGCTTGGGGAAACGTTCTTTGACATGATGAGATTAATAAGGAAAAGTGATAATCGCTGTTGTCATATAAATTGTTATATTTGTATTCACAACTCAAAATAGGGATACTTATGGAAACGAGAAGACTACCGATCGGCATCAGCGATTACAAGAAAATGATAGATGAGGGCTATTACTATGTGGATAAGACCGATTTTATCCGTCAGATAATAGAAGAAGGCGCTTTGATCACGTTGTTGCCCCGTCCGCGTCGCTTCGGCAAGACGCTGAACCTTTCGATGCTGCGGTACTTCTTCGAGAAGACGGATGGTAACGTGTTCCGCCCGTTGTTCGACGGCAAGCGTATCCGGGAGTGGAAGGATTTCGATAAGCATCAAGGTCAATACCCTGTGATCATGTTGACGTTGAAGGACTGCAAGGCGGATACGTTCGAGGACACGTTGGTCAGGATAGGCTATGAGTTGAAAAACGAGTTTACTCGCCATGCTTACTTGCTCGATTCTCCCAAGATGCGGCCTAATTACTTGGATGACTTTATGGCACTTTATGAGGGCAAGGCTTCCCGGGGGCAATTAGAGGGTTCCATTAGCTTGCTATCCGAACTGTTGACGCTTCATTGGGGTATGCCCCCTCTGGTATTGCTCGATGAGTATGACACCCCCATTCATGTGGCTTTCGACAAGGGCTTTTATGATCGGATGATCGTCTTCATGCACAATTTTATGTCGATGGTTTTCAAGGACAATACGTCTATCTTCCGCGGTGTAATCACGGGTATCCTCCGTGTAAGCAAGGAGTCGATCTTTAGCGGGCTGAACAATATCGACGTGGATACCTTGCTGGATCGTCCGATGTGTACGGCGTTTGGCTTCACGCAAGTGGATGTCGACACGCTGCTCGACTCATACTCGTTGGGTGATCAGAAGTCAGAGGTCAAGCACTGGTATAACGGTTACCTGTTCGGGAATGAGGTGGTCTATAATCCATGGTCTGTATTGAACTATATAAATAAAGGTGGTGTCTTTGCCCCTTACTGGGTGAACACGGGCTCAGACGTGTTGCTTCGTCATTTGATAGCGGAGGGCCCCTCCCAAGTACGGAAGGGGATCGAGACGCTTGTCCAAGGCGGTAGCCTGTGTAGCGTGATCAACGACAAGCTGGCTTTCCCGGACTTGTTGTCTAGCGCGTCCAACATCTGGTCTTTCATGCTGTTCAGCGGCTATCTGAAAGCGTCGGAGGGGAGAATGACCCCGGATCACTTGATGTCGTACACCTTGGGGGTGCCGAACACGGAGGTTTCCACGGTTTTTTCTACGATCATCCGGGGCTGGATCAACGACGGCCCCGTGAAGAACGACCGCTTGGAGATGATGCTGCAGGCTTTGGACGAGAACGAGATGAATATCTTCCAGCGGCTATTGAATGACTTCGTCGTGAATACGCTCTCCTATTACGACACGAACGGCCGTGAGCCGGAAAAGGTCTATCAGGCGTTCTTGTTGGGAATGCTGGTTAGCAACGGCGCGTACGAGGTGAGCAGTAACCGTGAGTCGGGTTTGGGCCGTTACGACATCCTTCTTCGTCCCCGTGACCTTGGTGGCAGGGGTTTTATCATGGAGTTGAAAGTGTACGACCCTATGTTTGACGAGTCTGTGGACAAGGTGCTTGATTCCGCCTTGGCGCAGATCGAGAAGAAGCAATACGCCGCCACGCTCCATGCGGCTGGGGTGCGAGACATTCTCAAAATGGCGATCACGTTCGATGGCAAACGTGTGTGGGTGAAGACCACCGAGTAAAATAACACTCCTTATCCTTATTAATCCCGTCATGCGATGATATAATTGTTGTCGCATGCGTGAAGTTACACGGTACCCCCGTCGGGTATCGTGCGGTTTCGTGCGTGCCTTTCCGGACAGTAAGTCCGAAATGTTAAATGAGTAGTGATTTGTAAAGAGACAAAAAGCGAAATGCATGAAAATGTAAAAAAGGAAATAAAATGGAAGATATTGAGAATGAAGGGATGAAAGAAAAAAAGTTGTCTCTTTCTTACGCAGAAAGAGACAACAGGAGAATAAACGCTCCTATCCGCTGTTTTTCAAGCCCTTGGAAATGTTAATAGGACAAGGCATGTCACGCTTGACGGCTCGCTATTGTTTGTCTTTTTTAATTTTGACAAAAGATTTAAGCACTCACCTTGCCTTTATCAGCAATTTGAGCTACTTTTACGTCCGAAAACGGATATTTATCCGTCATTCTGAAAGTTGTCTCTTTCTGCGTAAGAAAGAGACATTTTTTTTCTCCCTACTTCTTTATTCTCAATCACTTCTATTTTTCGATTCATTTTACATTATCGTTTTTTTTACCGTTTGTCTCTTTACATCTCACTACTCATTTAACATTTAGGACTTACTGTCCGGAAAGGCACGCACGAGCTAGCACGATTCCCGACGGAAGAACCGTGTAAAGATCCATACATGCAAACTTCATATTGTTACATGACGTTGAATTAAATGTCTAATTGTTTCGATTTTGTCTATATTCATTAGGTGTAACCCCAACCATTTTCTTGAACCAACACCTGTACGTAGAAGTGACAGGAATGGTGGAATTAAAGTTGTATGTATCTTTCAAGCAATTACAGGAAAGCCGACGAAGCTAGCTTACTTTAAAACAATGGATTTGAATGGAAAAAATTCAT
>ENA-OWRC01001929-OWRC01001929.1-human-gut-metagenome-genome-assembly--contig:-NODE-1929-length-18079-cov-7.319075_pt1 | contig 18079 bp, 19 predicted proteins | sample MGYA00248268_ERZ651895 | MGnify/ENA primary metagenome ERZ651895 (study PRJEB26924, sample SAMEA4378242) | human gut metagenome | biome: human gut; feature: human-associated habitat; material: faeces...
CCGTTCCGGTCGGCGCAAAACCATTGTCTCCCAGACAATGTGCGCCCTCGCGGAGTGTTTATTTCAGTCGGAGATTGAACTCCCACTGAGAAAGATTTGTTATTACTCATCACTTACAGAAGTGGGGGTATCAACTCAGACTGAGATAAAAGAATGAGGCTGTCCTGAGTGACAGCCTCTCTGTGCCTTTTTGCAAAAATATTTTGTAAGGGATGCACTTTTTTGAAAAATAGTGGAAGGAACAAAACAGAGATGAAACAGGGAAAATTACCGGAAAACGTGTTGAAACGTTCGGTATTCAAACAATTGCATACAAAGCGTAAAGATGTATTGCTTTCCGCAGGTGTAGGGGAAGATTGCGCTGCTTTCACTCTGAAGGAAGATGAAGTGGCAGTCCTTTCCACAGATCCGGTGATCTGGGAAAATTCTCTGGATGGAAGATATGCGGTGCATGCGAATCTGAATGATCTGGCAACCAGTGGCGCAGAACCAATCGGACTGATGCTGACTGCCATGCTGCCAGCGGATATCGAAGAAGCACAGATCCGCGAAATGGTAAAAACCATTGCGGCGGAATGCGAACCGTTACAGGTGCAGATCCTTGGTGGACATACAGAGATTACCGATGCAGTGAACCGCCCAATCATTTCTGTGACAGCGGTTGGAAAAACAAAAAAAGGACAGATCCTGTCTACATCTGGAGCAAAACCGGGAGATGATATCGTGATCACAAAATGGATCGGTCTGGAGGGAACCGCAAAGCTGGCGCATGCGCGTCGTGAGGAGCTGCTTTCCCGATATCCGGCTCATCTGATTGATGAAGCAGAAGCGTTTGAACAGTATTTTTCCGTTATCCCGGAGGCCGCTAGCGCCATGAAGTCTGGCGTGAGAGCAATGCACGATGTGACTACAGGAGGCATTTTTGGTGCGCTGTGGGAGCTGGCAGAAGCCTCTGGCGTCGGACTTGACATAACATTGAAAAAAATACCGATCCGGCAGGAAACCGTAGAAATCTGTGAATTTTTTGACATCAATCCGTATCAGATTGCTTCCGGAGGAAGTCTGCTGATGGCAGCGGAGGATGGCAACCGATTGGTTATGGATCTGGCGAAAGAGGGGATTCCGGCAGTCGTTGTGGGAAAAGCAACAGCCGGAAACGACAGAGTCCTGATCAATGAGGAAGAACGCAGATTTTTGGAGCCGCCACGAGCGGGACTGCAGGTAAGTGACCTGCATATTTAATCAGGAATTGATAAATTTTAGAACAAGATCCTGAAGTTGAGTGGAGAGATGATTTTGCACATCTCCAAATTATTACAGAAAAAAGTTTTGTAATTAGAGTTGTAAGGGAGGAACCGAACATGCGTGAAAAGATTTTGACATTTATAGAGAAGAATAGCCGCATTGATATCAAAGAATTAGCGATTATTCTTGGGGAAGATGAAATCAGCGTAGCAAATGAACTGGCAGCAATGGAAGCAGAGCACATTATCTGCGGATATCATACACTGATCAACTGGGATAAGACAGATATTGAAAAAGTAACTGCTCTGATCGAGGTAAGCGTTACCCCGCAGAGAGGACAGGGATTTGATAAGATCGCAGAGCGTATCTACAACTACCCGGAGGTAAATGCAGTTTACCTGATCTCCGGAAGTTATGATCTGCTTGTAACTATCGAGGGACGTACCCTGCGTGAAGCAGCACAGTTCGTATCAGACAAACTTTCACCACTGGATTCCGTACTGAGTACCAAGACAAACTTCATTTTGAAGAAGTACAAAGACCACGGAACCATTATGGCAGAAAAAGAAAAAGATGAAAGGATGCTGATGACACCATGAGAAACCCATTATCAAAAGTAATTACAGAAATTGAGCCATCCGGTATCCGTAAGTTTTTTGACATTGTAAGTGAAATGAAGGATGCAATTTCTCTTGGTGTTGGTGAGCCGGATTTTGACACACCATGGCATATCCGTGATGAGGGTATCTATTCTCTGGAAAAGGGAAGAACTTTCTACACATCAAATGCCGGTTTAAAAGAATTAAAAATAGAGATCGCTAATTTCCTGGAGCGGAAATACGGTCTGGAATATGATTATAACCATGAAATTATGGTTACTGTCGGTGGAAGCGAGGCCATTGATATCGCAATGCGTGCCATGCTGGATCCGGGCGACGAAGTGCTGATCCCGCAGCCGAGTTATGTATCCTATCTGCCATGCGCAAAGCTGGCAGGCGGTGTGCCGGTTGTCATTGAACTGAAAGCAGAAAATCAGTTCCGTCTGACCAGAGAAGAACTGGAAGCTGCAATCACACCGAAGACAAAGATTTTAGTACTTCCATTCCCGAACAACCCGACCGGTGCTGTTATGGAGAAAAGTGATCTGGAAGCGTTGGTGGATCTTATCGTTGCAAATGATCTCTATGTTATTACCGATGAGATTTATTCTGAACTGACTTATACCGATGACGGACATGTGTCTATTGCATCCCTTCCGGGAATGAGAGATCGTACCATTTATATCAATGGATTATCAAAATCTCATGCAATGACAGGATGGCGTATCGGATATGCATGTGGACCAGAGGTGATCTTACAGCAGATGCTGAAAATTCATCAGTTTGCAATTATGTGTGCACCGACTACCAGCCAGTATGCAGGTGTTTCTGCACTGAAAAACGGCGATGAAGACGTGGCACATATGCGTGACGAGTATAACGGACGTCGTCGTTATCTTATGCATCGTTTTAAAGAGATGGGACTGGAATGTTTTGAGCCGTTTGGTGCATTTTACGCATTCCCGTGTATCAAAGAATTTGGCATGACTTCCGACGAGTTTGCAACCAGATTTTTGCAGGAGGAGAAAGTAGCAGTTGTTCCGGGAACCGCATTTGGTGCCTGTGGCGAAGGCTTTTTACGAATTTCCTATGCATATTCACTGGAAGCATTGAAAGAAGCATTAGACCGTATGGAGCACTTTGTACAGAAACTCCGTGCAGAGAAAAAGGAAGCATAGATTATGGCAAAATTGAACATTGTTCTGTATGAGCCGGAGATCCCGGCAAATACAGGAAATATCGGGCGTACCTGTGTAGCAACAGGTACACGCCTGCATCTGATCGAGCCTCTTGGATTCCGTCTGAATGAAAAACAGATCAAGCGGGCAGGTATGGATTACTGGAAAGATCTTGATGTGACAACTTATGTAAATTATCAGGAGTTCCTGGAGAAAAATCCGGGAGCGAAGATTTATATGGCAACCACAAAAGGACAGAATGTGTATACAGAAGTGTCCTATGAAGAAGACTGCTATATTATGTTTGGAAAAGAAAGTGCCGGAATCCCGGAAGATATTCTTGCACATAACAAAGACAGATGCGTGCGGATTCCAATGTTAAGTGACATCCGTTCCCTGAATCTGTCCAATTCTGTGGCAGTTGTGCTGTACGAGGCACTGCGCCAGAATAATTTTTCTCAGATGCAGCTGATGGGACATCTGACAAAATTTGACGATTATATTGAGTAACGTGCCTGGCTGGACATTTTATGCGGAAAAGTGATGTTTCGCAGAGAATGAGACAGATAAGCATGAAAGAGGATTCTTACACATGGCATTTATTAAGGCAGAAAAATTAAAACATAAATTTGTGCGCCGGGATGAACAGGGCGAAGTGCAGGATGTGACACTGGCGCTGGATGATGTGAATATCGAAGTGGAAGAAGGGCAGTTTATTGCTGTGCTGGGACATAACGGTTCCGGTAAATCTACGTTTGCAAAACATCTGAATGCATTGCTGACACCGAGTGAGGGAACCATCTGGGTAGATGGAAAAGACACGGCAAAGGATGAAAATATTCTGGATATCCGCAAGGAAGCCGGTATGATCTTTCAGAATCCGGACAACCAGATCGTTGCGGGTGTGGTAGAAGAAGACGTGGCGTTTGGACCGGAAAATATCGGCGTGCCTACAGAAGAAATCTGGGAGCGTGTCGGACACAGTCTGGAGGCAGTCGGCATGACAGCATACCGTTATCATTCTCCGAACCGTTTGTCCGGTGGTCAGAAACAGCGCGTTGCCATTGCAGGTGTTGTGGCAATGGAGCCCAAATGCATCATTATGGATGAGCCGACTGCCATGCTGGATCCGAATGGTCGAAAAGAAGTATTAAACACGGTACATCGTCTGAATCGGCAAAAAGATGTAACGGTTATTCTGATCACACATTATATGGAAGAAGTTATCGATGCGGATTATGTGTTTGTCATGGATGACGGTCGTGTGGTGATGCAGGGAACACCCCGCGAGATTTTTTCGCAGGTAGAAACACTGTTAAGTTATGGCTTAGATGTACCACAGATCACCCGGCTTGCATGGGAACTGAAAAAGGAAGGTCTGCCAATCCCGGACGGGATTTTAAGCAGACAGGAACTGGTGGAGGCAATATGTCAATTAAAATCGAAAACCTGAGTTACACCTATGCACCGGGCAGTGCATACGAGATACATGCATTGAAAAATCTGAATCTGGAAATCGAAGAAGGACAGTTTGTCGGAATCATCGGTCATACCGGCTCTGGAAAATCTACATTGATCCAGCTGTTGGATGGACTGATCAAGGCAGATGAGGGGCATATTTATTACAACGGTGAGGATATTTATGCACCGGGATATTCCCTGCGTTCCCTGAGAGGAAAAGTGGGACTGGTGTTTCAGTATCCGGAGTACCAGCTTTTTGAGATAACAGTATTAAAAGATGCCGCTTATGGTCCCAAAAATCAGGGATTTTCCGCGGAAGAAGCACTGGAGAAAGCAAAAGAAGCGCTTATTAGAGTAAAACTTCCGGAAAAATACTGGGAAATGTCACCGTTTGAACTTTCCGGTGGGCAGAAACGCCGTGCAGCCATTGCCGGTGTCATTGCCATGAATCCGAAAGTACTGATTTTGGATGAGCCGACTGCCGGTTTGGATCCGAAGGGACGGGATGAATTATTTGACCTGATCCGCGAGCTGCATGAAAATATGAAAATGACCGTGCTTTTGGTGTCTCACAGTATGGAAGACGTTGCCAACTATGTAGATCGTATTATCGTGTTGAATCATGGAAGCCTGATGCTGGATGGAACGCCGGCGGAAGTTTTTTCCCATGTGGAAGAACTGGAACGGGTATCGCTGGCAGTGCCACAGGTTACGTATCTGATGAAGGATCTGAAAAAAGCAGGTCTGGATGTCAATACTTCGGTAACCACGATAGAGGAAGCTAAGAAAGAGATTATGAAGTTATGTTAAAGGATATTACACTTGGACAATATTATCCGACCGAGTCGATCATACACAGACTGGATCCCCGTGTGAAACTGCTGGCAACACTGATGTATCTTGTGTCTTTGTTCCTGTTTCACGATTTTGTGGGATTTGTTGTAGTCACTCTGTTTTTGCTTGTGATTATAAAACTGTCAAGGGTTCCGTTTTCGTTTATGTTGAAAGGTGTCCGGGCAATTTGGGTGCTTGTCGTTATTACAGCAGTATGTAACCTGTTTTTTACACAGGGAGACAATACTTATTTTGCATGGAAATTTATCCATATCACAGATCAGGGTGTCAGCAATACGGTATATTTTACAATCCGACTGATCTATCTGGTGGTAGGTACTTCTGTGATGACGCTGACAACGACACCGAACAAGCTGACGGATGGTCTGGAAGAAGGCTTAAAACCATTGTCAAAAATCGGAGTTCCGGTGCATGAAATCGCTATGATGATGTCGATCGCCATGCGTTTTATCCCGATTCTGGCAGAGGAAGCGGATAAGATCAAAAAAGCACAGATGGCAAGAGGCGCGAATTTTGAAGAGGGTAATATCATTCAGAGAGCCAAAGCGATGGTGCCGATCCTGGTGCCGCTGTTTGTATCTGCATTCCGACGTGCCAATGATCTGGCGACGGCTATGGAAGCGCGCTGTTATCACGGTGGTGAGGGCAGAACCAAGATGAAACCGCTGCGTTATATTTCGGCGGATTATAAGGCATATGCGGTGATGGTCGTGTATCTGGCGGTGATTATTGTGATACGGATCTTTTTATAAAGTTTTGAAAAGCGATAATAGTAAATTTTATAGAATGAAATTGAAATAATGAGGAAACTGTATGGATTCAGTGAGAAGAATATATCGGGTGAGAGAGGATGAAAAACTCTGTGGGAGAATAAAGTCATTCTTGAATCATACGCAGGAAAATCTGTGAGATATGTGGTATGTTTGTCTACTTGAATTTATGCAGTTTTTTTGTAGGTTGTTTTAAAGTTTTTATATCAGATGGGAGATGACTCCCACCTCTATAGGTGGTGAGAAACAAGTTAGTATCAGTGGTGGGAGCCAATCCCCCATCTGATATAGCCTCCGGCAGGATTACAGAGGTGCGCAGTTGAAGTATGTCATGCAATTGCATGACGCGCACCTCGCAACAAGAATGCCGGAGCATTCTTGAATTGAAAAAAATGTTAGTAAAAATTGTTAGGTAGAAATAAATTATATTTTTACATGAAAAGGGAGGTGTTTGGGTGTGAAACGAGTGAAACTTGTGGTTGCCTATGACGGGACTAATTATTGCGGATGGCAGGTGCAGCCAAACGGAATTACGATAGAAGGTGTCCTGAACCGGGAACTGAGCAAATTATTGAAGGAAGATATCGTGGTCATCGGCGCGAGTCGTACGGATTCCGGAGTACATTCTTATGGAAACGTGGCAGTGTTTGACACAAATGCACGGATGCCGGCGGAAAAGATTTCCTATGCGCTGAACCAGCGTTTGCCGGATGATATTGTGGTGCAGAATTCCAGTGAAATTCCGTTAGACTGGCATCCGCGTCACTGCAACAGTCGCAAGACCTATGAATATCGTATTTTAAACCGTGAATTTCCGATGCCGCAGAGACGTCTGGATACCTGGTTTGTTTACCGAAAACTGAATATTCCGGCGATGTGTGAGGCGGCAGAACAGTTCGAGGGAACACATGATTTTAAAAGTTTCTGTTCAGTAAATACTGCAGTGGAGGATACGACCCGCACGATTTATTCCTGTGAGTTAAAACAGGATGGTGAATTATTAACGATTCGGATTACCGGAAGCGGCTTCCTCTATAATATGGTGCGGATCATTGCGGGAACGCTTTTTGATGTGGGAATCGGTAAGATCGCACCGGAGGATATTCCGGTGATATTAGAAAAAAAGGATCGGAAAGCGGCAGGACCGACGGCTCCGGCGCATGGGCTGACGATGATTGGGATTGAGTACGAGATTCCGCCGGAAAGCCTGATGGAGGTTCAAGTCGAACGCACGTGAGACTTGGTGCGTGATTCTGGTCAGCGTAAGCTGACATCATCTTTTCAGAATCACTGCACTCTACACTCCGTTCCGGTCGGCGCAAAACCATTGTCTCCCAGACAATGTGCGCCCTCGCGGAGCATTTATCTCAGTCGGAGATTGAACTCCCACTGAGAAATACTTGTTACTACTCACCACTTGCAGAAGTGGGAGTCTCAACTCAGACTGAGATGAACAGAAGGATTAATCGGTCTAGAATGTAGATGATTCAATTGTTTGAAATCAGATGAGAATGAATACAAATAGCATTATTTTTCAACTGAAAGAATTATAAAAGTAAATGTATGTATCTGAAAGCTAAAGAACGTCAGAATAAAATTGAGGTATGAAAATGAGTAAAAATAAGAAATGTGTATATTTTACGCGTCATGGACAGACATTCTGGAATGTGGAAGATAAAATCTGTGGTTCCACGGACATTGCATTGACGGAATATGGACAGGAGCAGGCAATTGCACTTGGACAGAAAATTTTGGAAGAAGGATTGCAGATTGATGAGATTTTGTATTCACCATTAATACGTGCAGCAGATACCGCCAGACATATTTCTGAGATCACAGGAATTCCGGCAATCGAAGAACCGCGTCTGAAAGAGCAGAATTTTGGAAAATACGAAGGTACTTCACCAAGAAATGCACCGGAGTTTCAGAAAGCAAAAACAAATTTTATCTGCAGCTATGAGGGCGGTGAGACGATGCTGCATCTCTGCCAGAGAATTTACAACTTGCTGGACGACCTTAAAGAGCGGAACGATGGAAAGACATATCTGTTGGTGGCGCACAATGGTATTTCAAGAGTGATCGAATCTTATTTCCATGATATGACCAACGAAGAGTTTGCAGAATTTGGAATTAAAAACTGCGAACTGAAAAAATATGAGTGGGTAGAGTGAACAAAACATGTGAATGAGTTTGCAAAGTACGGAATTAGAAATCATAAGTTGAAAACATGGGAGAGGAAATCAGCAAAACATGAAAAATGCACTTGCTCATCATATGTTTTTTACCACATTTTCAGATAAGCAGGAACGTTATTTGAATATATATGATAAATGAAATGAATAGCATAATTTTATGGAAAAAATCGTTGACACAGGGAGCACGCTGTACTATAATATACAAGTCTGACAAAGAGTGTTTTTTGTGTGCAAAAAAGCATTTCATATATAGGCGGTCGGTTGGGACCCGACAGCAGGGCAGAGTTTTTGATGATTCTCCACAAGTCAGAGAAAACAAAACCCGGATAATGCAGACACATTATTCAAAATTAACAGGCAGGAAGCAGATGTGTCCGGACATTCACATTTGTGGAAGCCGCAAATTTATTCAAGGAGGAAAAATCAATGAATAACACATTCATGGCCAACCCGGACAAAGTTGAAAGAAAATGGTATGTAGTTGATGCTACAGGATATACATTAGGACGTTTATCTTCTGAAATCGCTAAGGTTTTAAGAGGTAAAAACAAAGCTGTCTTCACACCGCACATCGATACAGGTGATTATGTAATCGTTGTAAACGCTGAGAAGATCAAAGTTACAGGTAAAAAATTAGATCAGAAGATTTACTATCATCACTCTGATTATGTAGGCGGAATGAAAGAGACTACATTAAAAGAGATGCTGGCTAAACATCCGGAAAGAGTTATTGAGTTTGCTGTTAAAGGCATGCTCCCGAAAGGACCTCTTGGACGTCAGATGTACAAAAAATTATTTGTATACGCTGGACCAGATCACAAACATGCAGCTCAGAAACCAGAAGTTCTGACATTTTAATCGGTGAAGGAGGTAAATAATCATGGCTAATACTAAATATTACGGAACAGGAAGAAGAAAAAAATCTATCGCAAGAGTTTACCTTGTACCGGGTACAGGTAAAATCACAATCAATAAAAGAGATATCGATGAGTATCTTGGTCTTGAGACATTAAAAGTTATCGTTCGTCAGCCGTTAGTAGCTACAGAGAACGTTGACAAATTTGATGTACTGGTAAACGTTAAAGGTGGCGGTTACACAGGACAGGCTGGTGCTATCAGACATGGTATCGCACGTGCATTACTTACAGTAGACGCTGACTACAGACCAGTTCTGAAGAAAGCCGGATACTTAACACGTGACCCGAGAATGAAAGAGCGTAAAAAATACGGTCTCAAATCTGCTCGTCGTGCACCACAGTTCTCAAAGAGATAATTTTCTCGGAAGAGATTTTTCAAAAGAGTTTATATCCCGGAAGTACATTGCTTCCGGGATTTTTTCTATTTGGTCAAAACATGACCAGAAATCTTTAATTCTGTAATTCAATTAATTAGATTATGAGAAAAATGTCTGATTTATTCTGAATAAATCGTGAAATGCAACTTACCCGCTGATTTTTACAACTTACAGTTTCCAATATAGATATGGAAAACATTCTATGCTATATTATTATTTCAGAACCATCACCATATTTTTGTGTATTCTGTTGTTGCGGGATGGTGTAATAGTGCTGTATTCTGTAGCGAGTATTATAACAGGGTTAATCGCATGGGCAATACCAATTATAGATAGAGTATTTTTGAAAACGTATCATGCTGAAAGGTCGATGTTAGTAAGTGTTGGATTCGCATTTTTGTCTGTGTGGATACAGTTTTTGGATATAAAAAATTTGACATATACTGGTAATTGGTCAGCAATCCATGATACAATTATTGAAAGCTTGCAGTAAAGCGTCTTATTGTGTTTATGATCAGGGATATCGCAAAGAAGGCAAGTGGGCGTTGAACATTCGCAGTGTAGTGGTTTTTGGGCAGATCAGCGTTGTGGAAGAGGCAGAGAAGACAAAATATATTTGCACAAATCTGTGTCGAAAATTTACGGATGATGCCGCTTATCTGGAACATGAACTGACACATTCCCTGGTGCGCGTGCTTTGTCTGGAGTTGAGCCCTGAGCATATGACCGGCAAACTGGTGAACGAATCATAAAAAGCAAAGATAATAAAATAAATCACCCTGAAATTGCGTGTGGAGCAAACTTCAAATAATTTATCGAATTCATCTCAGTCTGAGTTGAGACTCCCACTTCTGCAAGTGATGAGTAGTAACAAGTATTTCTCAGTGGGAGTTCAATCTCCGACTGAGATAAATGCTCCGCGAGGGCGCACATTGTCTGGGAGACAATGGTTTTGCGCCGACCGGAACGGAGTGTAGAGTGCAGTGATTCTGAAAAGAAGATGTCAGCTTGCGCTGACCAGAATCACGCACCAAGTCTCACGTGCGTTCGACTTGAATCTTGTATCGTTTTTTACAATACAAATCCATATTGAGTGATTATGATAAGTGCAAATAAAAAAAGCAAACAAAATATAGAAAATGAAACCAGTCAAGGATGTCTGCAGCCGCAGGCGTCTTTTTTGTTTACCAGAACATAAGAGATGGCATTTTCTTAGTTTTAAAGTGCCCTTCGGACCGGTGCCTCCAATTGTTGGTATTGCAGAAATTATTTATATGATTCTGAATATTTCCACAGATCCGGTGGAACGCAATATGATCTGGCTGGTAACGGGAATTACTTTTGCGATATTGGCGGTTTATTCCTTCTTCTGGATCAAGTTCAAGATGAAAATGCCGGTGTTCAAGAGCGTTCCATTGGAAAAAGTTATGGCGATGGAAAACAGTATGTATTATAAAATACGAAAGCGGCGGGGAATCTGGCGGTAAATATTACTCACGATTTATAGAAGTGAAAGTTTTCATAACTGAGATAAAAAACTTACATAACGTATAAAGTATAAATATGAAAAGTGTAGCAATGAAAGAAATGATTGCTGCACTTTTTTCTTTTTTTAAACTAATGGTCGCTTGAATTTGCAAAAAATAAAGGATCTATAGTATGATATAAAAAAGAACGGAAAATACATAGGAAGGAGCTTTTTTGATGTTTCAAGTTTTTAATGTAATTCCGGCAGGATTTTTCAATAATCTGGCAAGTGGCAGCAATCAGAGAATTTATGCCGACTGCATGCAGTTGATTTATAAAGAATATGAAAGAGAGATCAGTTATCGTATTCCGCGAAACAGGATCCGGGATACGCTGGCAATTTATTTCCTGGAGCATCATGTGGAATTGTCAGAGGAGGAGTACACCGGAGACAGGACCGCAAATGATATGGCAGCAGCTGTGATTCGCAAATTTATTTCAAAAGAGATTGGCTGGCTGTATGAAGAAATTGATGATACGACATACGAAAAACAGATCGTAATGACGGAAAACGGAATTGCGCTGGCAGAGTTTTTGAATCAGTTGGAAAAACCGGAGCAGGAGGAATTTTCCAGTTATATTTACAACATATACAATACATTAAATAATCCGGAACAGTGGAAAGAAAATCCATATGTAAACGGCATAAAAAATATAAATAAAAACGCAAGGGATCTCTCCAAAGCGTTGAAAAAACTTTCTACATTCATTCGAAAGATCATTGAAAAAATGGTGCAGGAACAGACACTGGAGAGCCTGACCGAAAATATTCTGGAATATTGTGACGGAAATTTTATCCGTGAGTATTCCAGACTGACGAAACAGCAGAATATCCATATCTATCGAATTTTTATAAAAACAAAATTAGATGGGATGATCGCGGATGAACCGGTATTTGAGCGTATGGTACAGGATTGCATGGAAGAAGAAAATATGGATCATATGCAGGCAGAAGACCTGGTACTGGATATGATTCAGGCAACCAAGCGTTTTCTGGATGAAGATTATGACCAGATTATGCATGATATCAAGCATAAGATCAATATTTATCTGCAGATCGCAATCGGCAGGGCGCGTTTCCTGAGAAATCGTGAGAATGATATCCGTGGAAATGTAGAGAGGACCATGCGGTATCTGATGGAAGAAATGACAGAACTTTCCATGAAAGATACGCTTCCGGAGGAGATGGAAGACCTGTTCCAACTGAACAGTCACGAATTCCTGGATGAGGGATCTGTGCGCTTCCCGCGTCAGATGCAGTCGATCAAAGAGCCGGTTGTGACAGAAATCGAAGAAATGACAGAAGAAGCAATTCAGGCGGCAATGGAAGCACAGCGAAAAGAGGCGTACAACCCGTATGCCCGGGATATGATGAAGCGTTATCTGGAAAAACAGATGGGAGATGCCAGAGAAATTCAGAGTGAGGATCTCCCGCTGCATCGAAAAGAAGATATTCTTGCCAATATTTCCGCGATCACCTATGCAAAGGAAAACGGATTTGAAGTGGAAGTGCAGGATGGATTTTATGAAGCAAATGACATGCGTTTGAGACGGTTTAAGATAACGAAGGAGGATGCATGATGAGTATAGAGACAATATGGGAAGATTTTACTTCTTCGGAGAAGCATTTATTTCAGAAAAGCTGTAGAAGACTCTTAAAACAGACGTTTCTTGTGCGGGACAAGGACGAAGATTATAAAAAAATGTATTATTTTGTGGCAAAGCGGCAGGAAGTATTTGAACAGTATTTTTCCTTTATTGGATTTGATATCGTGCTTGACCGGGAAAATGGTGTAGTCATGCTTCGAAACAGTGCGGAGTTTGGCGAAAATGGAAAACTTCAGGGTAACCGTCTGGCGTTGAAGAAAGCGGAGAGTCTGGTGCTGTGCTGTCTGTGGACGTTGTATGTGGACCGCCTGCGCAGCGGAAGCCTGGCACAGACAATTACAGTTTCCATCACGGATCTTGGATTTACATTGGAAAAATACGGACTCAAGGAACCGTTAGACAAAACATTGATGGCAAATATTCTGAAATTATTTTCCCGTTACAATCTGATCGAAGTGAAAGGAAAGGTCGGGGAGCCGGATTGCCTCATCCGCCTGTATGCATCTTTGCAGTTTGCTTTGGATACAGAGGAATTTAAAAAGTTTGTGGAAGTGACGGAAAAGAAAATGATGGAAAAAGAAGATACCGAAACGGAGGAAGATGCGGATGATGCAGAATAGAAAAACAGCAACGAAATTATTATTAGTGCAGTGGTCCCGTTTTCAGCATGTGTGTATCGAATTGGAAGGTTCCACCTTGTTTACCGGTGTCAACGGAAGTGGTAAATCAACGGTTCTGGATGCCATGACGTATGTGCTCACTGGAAATACACAGTTTAACAAAGCGGCAAAAGATAAGGACAGAACGGTAAAAGGCTATGTGCGGGGCGATACGAAAAGTAATGGTGCAACGCGGTATCTCCGTCAGGGACAGGTCGTCAGTTATATTGCAATGGAATTCTGGTCACCGGCAGAGCAGGAACATCTGGTGATCGGCGTGTGCATAGAATCCCCGGATGAGGTTTCTGCACCCGGCAGTAGCTGGTTTGTCTGCAGAAATGCGCAGATCGAGGATCTGAATTTTTGTGAGATTGATGGAAAAAACATGTATGTAACACCGAAAAATCTGCTGGAAGTAAAAGGTGTCCGCATGAAATCGGCAGAGTTTATGGGCAGAGAGCGTGGAACGGAGCAGATCATACGTGCGCTGGGATTGCGCTGTGAGGTAAGCAAATACCGTTCCAAACTGATCAAAATGATGGCATTTGATCCACAGAATAACATTGATCAGTTTATTGCGGAATGTGTACTGGAGCCGGGAAATGTGGATTCTTTGAAGGAACTTCGGGAACAGCGGGAGCAGTTCGACCATATCCGAAAAATGTATGAAGATCTGCGTGACAGCAAAAATAAGCTGGTAGAGATTGAAAATAAAAGTCAGCAATACGAAACGAAAAAGCGAAATCTCAACATCCGGGAAATGATCTTTAAGTATCAGGAAGTTCTGGCAAAACAGAAGGAAAAAGAGGAAATTGAGATTCATGTCACGGAATTAGAGCAGAAGAAAAAGGAACTGGAGCAGAGACAGAAGGATCTGCAAAAACTTCTGGAAGCAGCAAGAGAGCGGTTACAGATCTCGGAGTCCAATGACGCTTACCAGGGAATGCAAAAATCCATAGAAAATCTGAAAAGTCAGGTTCAGCAGATTTCGTTTAAAATCGAAAAGGAAGAGGAACAGACTGCCAAATTGCTGCGGATTCAGAAGGCACTTTCCACAGAAATTGCATGGTTGCTGGAAAAACTGGATGCTGGCAGCAGACCGGTCTTACTGCATCTTGGGGAAGCAGGATCTTCCGCGGATCAGAAACGTAAGGAACTGCTTCGTTTACTGGATGCAGTGGAGAAGCAGCAGAATCTGCTTGTAAGTCAGAGAGTTCATTTAGAGGATGAAAAACGTATACGGCATGAGGAACTTACGAATCTGGAAAAACAGTTGAAACAGCTGGATGCAAATCAGATCATTTTCCCGGAAGAAGTAGTTAAGGCAAAACAGGTGATCAAAGATGCATTTGCGAAAAAGGGAATCAATGCCGAGGTGCGTATGTTTGCAGAACTGGTTCAGGATCTGAAAGATACTTCCTGGCGGCAGGCAATTGAGACTTTTCTGGGACGAAAGCGCTATTATCTGATCGTGGACGGAAAATACTGTCTGGAAGCAATGCGTGTTTTGCAGGAAAAGAAGCTGCATGCGGCAACGGTTGTCATTACGGATAAGCTGCCGGATTCTGAGGTGGTAAAAGGATCGGCTGCGGAACAGTTAGTAATTCCAAATGTTGATGCCAGAAGATATGCCAACTACCTGCTGAACGGAATTCATCTGTGCGACAGTTTGAACGAATTGCATGAATATCCAAAAGGCAGTCTGATGAAGGACGGAATGCTTGCAAAGAGTTATGCGGTTTCCTGCATGAATATGAAAAAGACGCAGATCTGTCTGGGACAGGATGCCATTGAATTGCAGAAAAAATCTGTGCGTGAACAAAAACAGATCGTGCAGGAAGCCTATGATCAGGTGATGGACGAACTGAAGCAGACGAAAGAAAAAATCAGTTCGCTGCGTGGCGTAGATCTGGAAATAAATAATTACCATGTGGAAGCTCCGGAGCTGCTGGCACAAAATCAGACGGAGAAGCATAAATACGAAGATACGATTCGTCAGATTCAGGAAAGCCCGGAATTTGCGGCTATTTTGAAGGAGCAGATTAATGCGAAAAAGGCTTATCAGGAAGTAGAGACACAGCAAAATCACCTTTATACAAAAATCGGAGAATGTCAGAGTGAGCAGAAAGGCTATGAGGAGCGTCGAAAAAATATCTCAGGAGAGATTCATACCTGTGAAAAACTATATGAAGAAATCCGGATGAAGTATCTTGAACTGGAACGGGCAATGTTAGAGGAATACGAAAAACTTTCTGCAAAGCAGGATGAGGTTCGTGTGGTTTCAGAATTGTCGCTGAAAAAACTGAGATTCGGTCTGGAAGAATGTGTCAAAGAGCTGGAAAATGAACAGATCGAATATTGCAAAATCGCCGGAAAGGATATGAACCAGCGCGGTCCGGCGTACATTCCGTTTTATCGGAAAGAATATCGTGAGATTGCGAATGTAAAAATTGAAGAAGTGCACAGTAAACTGCTGGATCAGTCACAGAAACTGGAAAGTGCATTTATGAATGATTTTGTCGCAGAAATGAATGAGACCATCGGTGAGGCAAAACGTGAGATTGATGCGATCAACCGTGAATTGAAGCAGATTCCGTTCGGGCAGGATACCTATAAATTTAAGATGCAGGAAAAACCGGAGCGATTACTGTTTTTCCGGATCTGTAAAAAACTGGAGAATTACATGAACTCTCCGGAATTGTATATGAATGCCAATCGGGAAGACGAAGAGATGGAACGGGACATCCGGGAATTTATGGATATGATCTTAAATGAGGAGGATGAGGAAGAATATACGGATTATCGGAAGTATTTTACTTATGATATGGAGATCACAAGCTGTCAGGGTGAGGAAAAAATAACAGCTGACCTTTCGAAAAAACAGGGTTCTGCGTCAAATGGTGAAAAACAGACACCATATTTTATTATTCTGGCAGCAAGCCTGTTGCAGTGTTATCCGCAGCGAAGCTGCTGTGCGCGTCTGGCATTTATCGACGAGGCGTTTTCCGCGCTGTCGCGAGAGCGCATTGAGCAGATGGTAAAATATCTGGAGGAAAACGGATTTCAGGTAATTTATGCCGCACCGCCGGAGAAAATAGGAAGTATCGGTCAGTATATTCAGTCTACCGTCAGCCTGATCATTACCGGACGATATACGAATGCAGTGGAAGGATTAGTGAAACTGGATGAATTTAACGATTAATCAGAGTAATTTATTGCATGCCCTGTTGGACAAATATGAAAACAGCAAAACTTATGAGGGGACGAATGCTGTTTCACAGAATTTTGCGGTCAAACCGGAGAAGGTGTGGAAAGAATATGTCTCTGATTTTGCAAATGTAGCACAGGTGAAGGATTTTGAAACTGAGATGCAGGTTTTGCAGGAGCAGGGACTGATTCGGATTTATAAAAAAGATGAGGTGATCACAAAACTGGCTGCCTGCAAGGAAAAGCTGGATGAGTATTATGAACTGTTGGATAGAAAACAGAAGAAGGATATGATTCAGGAGCAGATTGCGTTGTTTGAGAGATGGATGCAGAAGGGGATTGCGGATGATATACAGATCACGGATGATGTTGGGCGGATAAGTGTGGCAGATAATGCAGAACAGGTAAGAATTGCAGAAGTTGCAGATGATGCAGAACAGAAAAAATATGCGGTTAGCGACATGTTTTGCAGGGATCAGCTTGCCAAAGTCGAAGCGGGAAGAAAACCGGATTATGAATTAGATGTATGCGACAAATTGCTAAGGATTTTAGAGTTTATCTGCACAAATAAAGAAGAAATTCTGGAACGGGAACTGTCTATGATGATACTGGATGGCAGCAAAGAATTTGAAGATCATTACAGAACGCGAGTATGCAAAGTGCTTTCGAAATACCTGGATTTTTCAGAACTTCTGGAAGGCATTGACGATACCAGGGAACGGCAGAAAATCATTCTGGAAGAGTTTCAGATTTATACCAATCCGTCATATATTTATCTGAAAGGAAATATAGAAATCCAGCTGGAAAATGGACAACGTATCCGAATCGGAGATGCACCGATCGCGCTATCTTCGGAACTGATACAAAAGATGAATGCTATTCGTGTAGGGGCAGACAAGGTAGTCACGGTGGAAAATCTTACTTCTTTTCATCGCCTGAAGGATGAAAAGTGTGCATATCTTTTCCTGGCAGGATATCATAACAGTGCAAAACAGGCATTTTTGAAACAGGTTTATAAAGAAAATCCAGAGAAACAATGGTTTCATTTTGGAGATCTTGATCCGGATGGCTTCTATATTTTGAAACATTTGCGAAAAGGAACCGGGATAGATTTTATGCCTTTGTATATGGGAGTCTCTGAATTGGAAACCTATAGCGGATATGGCAGAGAATTGAGTGAAACGGACAAAGTGAAAACACGAAATCTTCTGAAAAAGGGATTTTATGCGGAGGTTATGCAATATATGCTGGAGCATGACTGCAAGCTGGAGCAGGAAATTATAAGTTACGAGATTATGAAGAAAAATCTGTAAATAGGAGACTGTGAAGAAAAGCTTATAGTAAAATGCTGCTATGACAGATAATGCAAGATGGAAAATTTCATGATTTGTAAATTATAGCGAATAAAAAAGAGGGGAATCATATCAGATTCAAGTCGAACGCACGTGAGACTTGGTGCGTGATTCTGGTCAGCGCAAGCT
>ENA-OWRC01001946-OWRC01001946.1-human-gut-metagenome-genome-assembly--contig:-NODE-1946-length-17902-cov-17.700006_pt1 | contig 17902 bp, 17 predicted proteins | sample MGYA00248268_ERZ651895 | MGnify/ENA primary metagenome ERZ651895 (study PRJEB26924, sample SAMEA4378242) | human gut metagenome | biome: human gut; feature: human-associated habitat; material: faeces...
CGCCTTGCCGGCCTCGATCTGCAGCTTAATGTAGCCAGTAACTTTCTGTGCCATAATAAATGCACCTCCAAAAATCTGTGGTGAGTTGCGGCACGGTGTCTCCGTGCCTCCCACGAGCATGTGCACAGTGCACACGCTCTATAAGAACCGCACTGCGGTCTTACCTTGGTAAACGATTTGTGCCGGTTGGTTACGGCAGCTCGACCTGACCGATCTCCACCTCTGCGGGGGTCTCGCGGCCGAACATGTTGACCTTGAGCTTCACTTTGAAGTTCTCGGTATCAATGGCCTCCACAAGGCCCATAAAGCCTTCCAGAGGACCTGCGGTGATCTGCACGGTATCGCCGACATTGAAGTCAACGGTAAGCGGTGCAGCCTTCTCCACACCCATCTTCTCCACTTCTTCGGCAGAGAGGGGAACGGGCTTGGAGGCGGGGCCGACAAAACCGGTGCAGCCGCGCGTGTTGCGCACGACATACCAGGTATCGTCGTTCATCACCATTTTGACCAGAACGTAGCCGGGGAACAGCTTGTGCTCCACCATCTTCTGCTTGCCGTTCTTGTCGATCTCAGGAACCATCTCGACGGGAACCTTGATGTCGCAGATCAGATCCTGCAGGTGGCGGTTCTCCACCATGGTCTGCAGGTCGTTTGCGACCTTGTTCTCATAACCGGAATAGGTATGCACAACATACCAAAGAGCCTCAGTGGACTCATCTACCAGCTTGGTTGATTCTTCCATTTTGGTTGACCCTCCGTTTCAAGATGATTCTCAGGCGCCGATGATCAGGCCGAGGATGCCGCCAAAGATGGCATCCAGCAGGATCATCACGACCGCTGCGATCGCAACAGTGACGAGCACAACGACAGTGTTGGTCTTGATGTCCTCCTTGGAGGGCCAGACCACCTTTTTCAGTTCGCTCTTGGTGTCACGGAAGAACTTGGCAACGCGTGCACAGAAGTTCTTCACAGCGGTTTTAGCTCTGGCCACAAAGCCCGGCTTTTTCTCGGTTTTGTCTGCCATAGTGCGTCCGCCTTTCTTTTACTTGGTTTCGCGATGAACGGTGTGCTTCTTGCAGAAACGGCAATACTTCTTCATCTCGAGACGATCGGGGTTGTTCTTCTTGTTCTTCGTGGTGTTGTAGTTGCGCTGCTTGCACTCGGTGCAGGCCAGAGTGATTTTAACGGTCATTTGTTGACACCTCCATTATAACGGTTGTTTTGAACCTCCCTCGGGTGCGGGTGGCAGCTGTAAAAACAGGCGCACTTAATAACCCCGCAAAAGAGGTGATATCATTGTACCACGCGTTTTTCAATCCGTCAAGCAGAAAAAAGCGATTTTGAGAAACTTTTTTTGTAGCCTGTGTCTTTTTGTCCCAAAGCGGCTTTTTTGCATTCTGCTTGCATCGCGGGCGTAGATATTGTATAATGAATCGAAACGGCATTTTACCGGTTTGAAGCCGCCCCTTTACCGGGGCTTTATAAATAGGAGTGAGATATCATGCAGTCTGCAAATAAAATGTGCGTGGCGATGTTGTTCGGCGGTATGTCCAGCGAACATGAGGTCAGCTGTGTCTCTGTGGGCAACTTTGTCCGCAACATCGACCGCAGCAAATACGAGGTGCTCACCGTGGGCATCACCAAGGAGGGCCGCTGGCTCTACACCGAGGCCACGGCGGAGCAGATGGCCGACGGCAGCTGGGAAGAGCTGCCCGGCAATATGCCCTGCGTGATCAGCCCGGACCGCGCCGACCACGGCATGATCCTGTTCACCCCGGACGGCCGGGTGGAAAAGATGCACCTTGACGTGGTGATCCCGGTGCTCCACGGCCTGTGGGGCGAGGACGGCACCGTGCAGGGTCTGCTGGAACTGGCAGGCATCGCCTATGTAGGCTGCGGCGTGCTGGCAAGCTCCGTGTGCATGGACAAAGCTGTGGCCAACGCCCTGTTTGAAGCCAACGGTGTGCCCCACACCAAGTGGGTGGCTGCCAACCGCTGGGAGATCGAGAAGGATCTGGAGGGCGTGTGCGCCGGCGTTGAAGAAAAGCTGGGCTGGCCGGTATTCGTCAAGCCCGCCAACGCAGGCTCCAGTGTGGGCATCTCCAAGGTGTCCAGTCAGGAGGAGCTGAAGGCTGCCATCGCCCTTGCGCTGAAAAACGACCGCAAGGTGGTATTTGAAGCCTTTGTGGACGGACAGGAAGTGGAGTGCGCCGTCATCGGCTCTGATCCCGCTGTTGCCACCCGTCCCGGTGAGATCCTTGCCGGTGCAGAGTTCTACACCTATGATGACAAGTACAAGAACGGCGTGAGCCAGACCGTCATCCCGGCACATCTGCCGGAAGCCAAGCTGGACGAGGTAAAGACCTACGCCGCCATGGCCTACACCGCACTGAACTGCGAAGGTCTGGCACGGTGCGATTTCTTTGTGGAAAAGAACACCGGCCGGGTGCTTATCAACGAGATCAACACCTTCCCCGGCTTTACCGCTATCAGTATGTACCCCAAGCTCATGGAGCACGAGGGTCTGCCGGTGCCGCAGCTCATCGACCGCCTGATCGCACTGGCGGTGGAAAGGACGGAAAAGCAGCATGGATAATCGCCCCATCGGTGTGTTCGACAGCGGTCTGGGCGGTCTGACCGGCGTGCGGGAGCTGCGCAAGCGCCTGCCCCATGAGGATATCATCTACTTCGGCGATACCGGTCGGGTGCCCTACGGCAGCCGCAGCCCGGAGACCATTCTGCAGTACGCCCGGCAGGACGTGGCCTTTCTGCTTTCCAAAAACGTCAAGTGCATCATGGCGGCCTGCGGTACGGTGAGCAGCACCTACCCGGCTGCGGAAGCAGCCCAGCTGCCGGTGCCCTACCTCGGTGTAGTGGACGCCGCCGCGCGGGAAGCTGCTTTCGTCACCCGCAACCGCCGCATCGGCGTCATTGGCACAGCCGCCACCATCCGCTCCCGCAGCTACGAAAAGCTGCTGCGGCAGCTGGTGCCCGGGGTGGAGATCACCGCCCGCCCCTGCCCGCTGTTCGTACCGCTGGTGGAGGCCGGGTATGTGGATCACAGCGAGACCGGAAAGCAGCAGGTCACGAAGCTGGTCATTGCCCAGTACCTGACCGAGGTGCGCGAAGCCGGGGTGGACACCCTGATCTTGGGCTGCACCCACTACCCGCTGCTGAAAAGCATGATCGGGGAGTTTATGGGCCCGGGCGTCACGCTGGTGGACCCCGCCATGACCGCCGCCCATCATCTGGAGCGGATGCTCGCCGAGCGCGGGCTGCGCGCCGACCACGAAAACGGGCAGGCACACTTTTACGTCAGCGATGTGCCGGACAGCTTTGTGCAGACGGCAGACCTGTTTCTGGGTGAGTACAAAGGCGGCCCGGTGGAACAGATCGCCATTGATAAATATTGATAAGGAAATACAACGTGAGCAAGCCACTGAAGGAAGACTATATCATCCGCATCAAAAGCCGCATTGAGCAGCGGCTGGACGAACCGGCTGCGGAGGAAGAAAAAGAAGAGTTTGTGGAACTGATGACCCGGGGCAGTTTTGTGCTGAAGGGCGGCAGCTACTATGTGACCTACCGCGAGACCGAGACCACCGGCTACGAGGGCTGCACCACCACCCTGAAGATCGCCGCAGACGGCAGCCGGGTAGCGATGCTGCGGTTCGGCAAGGGCGGCGGGGCCGGCACCCAGCTGCTGATCGAAAAAGGCCGCCGCAACCTGTGCCACTACGAGACCGGCTTCGGCTCCATGACCTTGGGCGTGACCGCGGACGAGATCGACTGTCAGCTGACCGAAAAGGGCGGCACCGCCCGGTTTGCCTACCTGCTGGATGCCGACAGCGCCGAGCTGGTAAGCCGCAACCGTCTGGAAGTTACCGTGACCCATGTGAATTGATGAAGTTCCCTGAGACTGTGAAAGGAATCCGACCCATGACTGATTTTGAAAAGACCTACCAGAACTACAACCCCCGGCAGGCTGCGCTGGACGAGGCACGCGCTCTGCTGACCGCAGCCGCCAAGGCTGCTATGGCAGACGGCACCCTGCCCGCGGCAGAGCTGCCCGCCTTTATCGTGGAGATCCCCGCCGACGTGAAGAACGGCGACATCGCCTCCAACATCGCCATGGCGGGTGCACGCACCTGGCGCAAGGCACCCAAGATGATCGCAGATGCCCTGCTGGCACATTTGCCCTCCACCTTGGAGAACAGTGTGTTCTCCAAAGTGGAGGTTGCCGGTCCCGGCTTCATCAACCTGTTCCTAGCCCAGAGCTTCTGGGCAGGCGTGGTGCTGGGTGCCTGCGCCAACAAGGAGTATGGCCGCACCGACCACGGCAAGGGCGCAAAGTACAACGTGGAGTTCGTTTCTGCCAACCCCACCGGCCCCATGCACATGGGCAACGCCCGCGGCGGCGCACTGGGCGACTGTCTGGCCGCTGTGCTGGACTGGTCCGGCTACGATGTGACCCGCGAGTTCTATATCAACGATGCCGGCAACCAGATCCAGAAGTTTGGTAAAAGTCTGGCGGTGCGCTACCTGCAGCAGTTCTGCGGCGAGGAAGCCTATCCCCTGCCCAAGGAGTGCTATCAGGGCGGCGACATCAAGGTGCTGGCCGGTGAGTTCGCTGAGCTGAACGGCGACAAGTACGTTGCTGCCTGCTCCGGGCTGAGCGAGGAAGCTCTGTTTGAGAGCGAGGCCTTTGCCGCTTTGAAGGACGCACTGGTGGCCTACGCCCTGCCCAAGAACATCGCTGCCCTGAAGCGTGACCTCGGCAAGTACCGCATTGATTACGATGTCTGGTTCCACGAGAGCACCCTGCACGAGTCCGGCGCAGTTCTGGCTGTGGTGGACAAGCTGCTGGAACTGGGTGCCTGCTACAAGGCCGAGGACGGTGCCATCATGTACCGCAGCGCCCAGTACGCTGCCAAGTACGGCACCGTGAACAAGAAAAAGACCGAGGACGGCACCGAAGAGGAAGCCAAGGACGAGGTGCTCGTCCGTGCCAACGGCATCCCCACCTACTTTGCTGCCGATATCGCTTACCACTACAACAAGCTGGCCACCCGCGGCTTTGCCAAGGCCATCGACGTGTGGGGTGCCGACCACCACGGCCATGTGGCCCGCATGAAGGGCGCGATGGATGCCATCGGCCTGAACGGCAACGATCTTGATGTTGTCCTGATGCAGATGGTCAACCTGATGCGCGACGGCCAGCCCGTGCGCATGTCCAAGCGTACCGGCAACGCCATCACCCTGACCGACCTGCTGGAAGAGGTGCCCATCGACAGTGCACGCTTCCTGTTCAACATGCACGATGCCGGCAGCGGCATCGACTTCGACCTGGATCAGGCCGTCAAGACCGACAACGACAACCCGGTGTACTATGTGCAGTATGCCCATGCCCGCATCTGCTCCATCCTGAAGAAGATGGAGAGCGAGGGCGTGCAGTTTGCCGGTGCCGAGCAGGTGGACGCTACCCTGCTCACCGAGCCCTCCGAGATGGACCTGATCCGGATGCTGGCTGCCTTCCCCCAGGAGATCGTCATGGCGGCCGAGAAGTACGACCCCAGCCGCATCAACCGCTTTGTCATTGATCTGGCCAGTGCCTTCCACCGCTTCTACGGCAGCTGCCGTATCCAGGGCGCAGACTCTGCCGTGCAGCAGGCCCGTCTGGCTCTGTGCATCGGCGTGAAGAACGTCATCTTCAATGTGCTGACCATGTTCAAGATCACTGTGCCGGAGAAGATGTAAAACACCGGACAGATGGCCGGAGTATAAGCAGACAGAAACGGCTTTGCGTGAAAACTGCATTTTACGGTTGCAGCCTTTTTTGTGAAAATGCAATTCCGGGCAGCCCGCAGGCTGCCCGGAATTGCTCTTATAAAAACAAAATTCCGCTGTGATTGCCAGAGCGCAGCGGAGGCAATTCAAAATCGTTTTCTCTCTGGTCATTCAGAACAATCGAGGAACACCAATGGAACCTTTGAAAATCGGAAACATCGTTCTGCCCCACCGGGCAGTATTCGGACCAATGGCGGGCTTTACCGATGCCCCCTGCCGCCGCCTGATGGCGCAGCACGGCGCAGGCTTTACGGTCAGCGAAATGGTGTCCAGCCGGGCACTGGTGTACGGCGACCACAAGACGGTCAGCCTGCTGAAGGCCGCGCCCAACGGGGCACCCTATGGCGTGCAGATCTTTGGCGAGGTGCCCCAGATCATGGGCGAAGCCACCGCCGCTATGGAACCGTATGAGTTCGACTTTGTGGACATCAACATGGGCTGCCCGGCCCCCAAGATCGTGTCCGGCGGCGCGGGCAGCAAGCTGATGCTGGACCCGGACCGCTGCGGCCGCATCGTGGAGCAGGTGGTGGCCCACACCAGCCGCCCGGTCACGGTCAAGATGCGCAAGGGCTGGGACGCCGACCATGTGACCGCCGTGGAGTGCGCAAAGGCCTGCGAGCAGGCGGGCGCGGCCCTCATTGCGGTACACGCCCGCACCCGTGAGCAGATGTACACCCCGGGCATCGACCCGGAGATCATTGCCCGGGTAAAGCAGGCAGTCCATGTGCCGGTGCTGGGCAACGGCGACATCCATTCGGCCGAGGATGCCGTGGCCATGATGCAGCAGACCGGCTGTGACGGCGTGATGATCGCCCGTGCTGCGCTGGGCGACCCGTGGCTGTTTGAACGGGTGAATGCCGCCATCGAGGGCACCCCGGAACCCAAGGCCCCCAACCTGCAGGCCCGCATGAATGCGCTGCGCCGTCAGGTGGAAGAGATGGTGGAGCAGAAGGGCGAGTTTGTGGCCATGCCGCAGGCCCGTGCCCAGACCATGCACTATATGAAGGGGCTGAAGGGCGCTGCCGCCCTGCGGCGCTACTGCTGCACCCTGACCCATCTGGAAGATCTGGACGAGCTGATCGACGCTGTCTTTGAAGAGCAGCGCAAAGCCGGCCTGGACCCCGACGACGTGCGGGAAGTGCCGTTCCCATAAAAAATATTATCCTTCCTGCCGGGTCAGCTCATCCAGATTCTGGGTGTAGCAGGGCAGGCAGTGGGCCATGAACCAGTCGGCCTCCGGGCAGTGCATGGCTTCCAGCGCGGCTTTCTGCTGGGCCAGTGCCGCGTCAAACTCGTGGTTGCCGCTGCGCTGCTCTTCCAGGCACTTGACCAGGGCACTCAGCCGGTCGGCAGCCTTGAGCAGCTTGGTTTCCTCTGCCGTGAGCAGCTCTCCGGTGAGGAAGGGCGCGACCTCTTCGGCCAGCTCGTCCGGCAGCATGGCCGTCATGCTGGCCACGCTTTCCCGCTCCATGGCCTTGTAGGCGTCGCGCAGGGTGGCGCTGTGATACTTGACCGGCGTGGGCAGGTCCCCGGTGATGATCTCCGGGGCATCGTGGTACAGCGCCGCTACCGCCACCGTTTTGGGGCGGCAGGGGGTGCCGGTGTACCGCCGCGCGATCAGGCACAGGGTATGGGCCAGCAGGGCAGTGTCGCAGGTGTGCTCACTGAGCGACTCGGCCCGGGTGGAGTGCATCAGGCTCCAGCGGGTGATATACTTCATGCGTGCCAGCAGGGCATTGAACGGATACAGCATGGCAGGGAAACCTCCTTGGATGTGTTTTCTCCACCATACCTGCCCGGCAGGCGCTTGTCAAGGGGCAGCGGTGAAGAAACGTCCTTTTTTCGGGCCGACCTGCGTGGTATACTGATAAAAAAGCAGCTTCCGCCCCGGCGGCGGAGAAAGAGGGTCCCATGGAACAATTCGGAATGTCCCGGCAGCTGCGGCTGCCCGGGCAGCAAAAGGATCGGTTCTGGCGGGCGGTGGTGCTGTGTGCGCTCACCGCAGCCGTTTTTTTCCTGCCGTTCTACATCATGGACGGCGGATTTTTCCACTATGCAGGCGACTTCAACAGCCAGCAGATCAGCTTTTACCGGTACATGAACGGCTTTTTGAAGGGGGCAGGCTACCCGGACAGCACCTTTGCCGGGGCACCCCGCAACACCTTCTCCTGGGCAACGGACCTGGGCAGCGGTGCCATGAATGCCTACTCCTTCTACCTGTACGGCTCGCCCTTCTTCTGGTTCTCCATGCTGTTCCCGCAGCGGTGGCTGCCCTACCTGATGGTGCCGCTGCTGGTGCTCAAGTTCGGCGTGGCGGGCGGCGGTGCGTACCTGTACCTGAAGCGCTATGTCAAAAACTGGGATTACGCCGTGCTGGGTGCCTGCCTGTATGCACTGTCCGGCTTTGCGGTGTACAACGTGTTCTTCAACCACTTTGTGGATGTGGTGGCGCTGTTCCCGTACCTGCTGTGGGCGCTGGACGAGGCCATGTACAACAAGCGTCACGGGCTGTTTGCCTTCTGGGCGGCGGTGAACCTGCTCAACAACTACTTCTTTTTTGCCGGGCAGGTGGTGTTCTTGGCCATCTATTTTGTGTGCAAGCTCACCACCGGCGACTACCGCCTGACCGTGAAGCGGTTTGTGCAGCTGGCGTTTGAAAGCCTGCTGGGTGTGGCCATGGGCTGCCTGCTGCTGATCCCGGCGGTGCTGAGCCTGCTGCAGAACCCGCGCACCATCGACCTTGCGTCCGGATGGGGCTTTCTGACCTACGGCAAGGTGCAGCAGTATCTGGCCATCCTGCTCAGCTGGGTGATGCCGCCGGATTCTCCCTACCTGACCTCCATCTGGTCGGAAGGCGTCATCAAGTGGACCAGCATGTCGGCCTATCTGCCCCTGTGCAGTCTGGCAGGTGCGCTGGCCTACTGGCGTGCCCGCCATGGCGACAGCAAAAAGCGCATTGTGGCGGTGTGCGCCGTGTGCGCGCTGGTGCCCATCCTGAACAGCGCATTTTACGCTCTCAACTCCAGCTACTATGCCCGCTGGTACTATATGCCGGTGCTCATTCTCGCGGCGATGACCGTGAATGCGCTGGAAGATCACAACACCGATCTGGACACCCCGGCCCGGGGCCTTGGCTGGATCATGCTGGCTACGCTGGCCTTTGCACTGGTGCCCGTGCTGGACAACGACACCGGCACCTGGTCGCTGGGTGTGCTCAAGAACCCCGGCCAGTATTTCGTGGTGCTGGGCTTTGGCCTGGGCGGATTGCTGCTCTACCGTCTGATCTGCCAGAAATGGCGGGCAGACAGCCGCTTTGCCCAGCGCATGACGGCGGCGGTGGTGGCCTTTGCCTGCGTGTTCAGTATGGTGCACATCGGCATCGGCAAGTTCGGCCAATGGTACACCGACAGCGATCTTGTGGAGCAGGACAACAACGCCCTGCTGCTGAAGGAGGATCTGCCGGAAGGCGATTACCGCGTGGACACCTACAAGATCCACGACAACATCGGCATGTGGCTGGACAAGAGCTGCCTGCAATATTTCGGCAGCACGGCGGCCCCCAGCATCCTCAGCTTTTATCCGGCACTGGGGGTCAAGCGGGACGTGCGCAGCGAACCGGAACTCTCCAATTATGCACTGCGGGGCCTGTTGAGCGTGGAATACCTCATCACCACGCCGGAACAGCAGGCGGATTTTGAGAGCCAGGCCGACGACGGCTGGGAATATTACGACACGCTGGACGGTTTTGTGCTGTACAAGAATAAAAATTACGTTCCCATGGGCTTTGCCTACGATTACTATGTGACCGAGGAGACCTACGGGCAGGTGAACAAGAACTCCCGTGCCAACCTGCTGATGCGGGCACTGGTGTTCAGCGATGAGGACGCTGCCGTTTACGGCAAGTACCTCGCCGAGCTGCCTACCGAAAAGCAGAGCGAGCTGACCTATGAAGCCTATGTGCAGGACTGCAACGACCGCCGCGCCCAGGCGTGCAGCATGTTCCAGATGAACAATGCCGGCTTCCACGCGGAGATCACGCTGGAGAATGCAAACCTCGTGTTCTTCTCGGTGCCCTACGATGACGGCTTCACGGCCTATGTCAATGGGGAGCAGACCGACATTGTGCGGGTGGATGACGGTATGATGGCGGTGCTGTGCCCGGCGGGCACCAGCAGCATCGACTTTGTGTATCAGGCCGACGGCCTTGCCCTGAGCCGCACGGGAACGCTGGCCGCCCTGCCGGTATGGCTGGTGTACACGGCATACTTTGTGTGGCGCAAGCGTAAAAAGAGCAAAGTGTGACTTTGCCGGAAACCTGCAAAAAAATTTTTGCATTGCCTCTTGACTTTACGCAGATAAAGTGTATAATGCAATCAAACCGATGAGGCGGAAGAGAACCTGCACAGCGCATCTTCAGTGAGCCCGGACAGTGAAAACGGGCGAGAGCGGGGCAGAGTTTCGTGGGCCGCCGAGGGCCGGGCAAACGGGAAAGTTCCCCAGTAGCTTGGGACGGAAGCCTCCGTTACAGGGCAGGGGAGTGTTGGCTCTCCGTGAGAGGCTCTGCGTTCACAGCAGGGCAAGCAAGGTGGCACCGCAGAATCGTATTTTACCGATCCTGTCCTTGTGGATAACACACAGGGACAGGGTCGTTTTTATTTTGGAAAGACCCGTCCCGCAAAGGGAGCGGGTCTTTTTTATGCCGCCCGCTCCGGGAAAGGAGTTAACCACTATGAAAAACATGAACATGATCTCCCGCCGCAGCTTCCTGAAGGCCGCTATGGCAGCTTCCGCCGTTTCCGCGCTGGCTCTGACCGGCTGCGGCGGCGCAGCGTCTTCCACCGTCAGCACCGCATCCGGTGCAGCCGCTTCCTCCGAGGCCGCTTCCAGCGCCGTGGCCGGTGAGACCTTCAAGGTGGGCATCGTCAACTATGTGGATCATGCTTCCCTCAACCAGATCGTGGCCTCTGTGGAGAGCCGTCTGGACGAGCTGGGCAAGGAAAAGGGCATCACCTTTGACTACGCTGATTACTACGCCAACGCGCAGGCCGACCAGAGCAACCTGAACCAGATCGGCGCCGACCTGGTGGCCGATGGTGTGGACGTGATCGTGGCTGTGGCCACCCCCACCGCCGCCACCATGCTGGCCGCTGTGGAAGATACCGAGATCCCGGTGGTGTACTCCGCCGTCACCGACCCCGCTGCTGCAGGCTTTGACGGCGGCGAGAACATGACCGGCACCTCCGACGCCCTGAACACCGCCGCCATCATGAACCTGATCCTTGCCGCAGACCCGGAGATCGACACCATCGGCCTGCTGTACGACCTGAGCGAGGATTCCTCCACCCAGGCCATCGCCGATGCCAAGGCTTTCTGCGACGAAAAGGGCATCCAGTACATTGAAAAGAACGGCACCACCACCGCCGAGGTGCAGATGGCCGCCGAAGCCCTGGTGGCTGCCGGGGTCAAGGCCGTGTTCACTCCCACCGACAACACCATCATGACCGCGGAGCTGTCCATCTACGAGACCTTCACCGAGGCCGGCGTGATGCACTTCACCGGCGCCGACAGCTTTGCCCTGAACGGTGCCTTTGTGGGTTACGGCGTGGATTACGTCCAGCTGGGCGAGGCCACCGCCGACATGGTGGCCGAGATCCTGTGCGATGGCAAGAGTGCCGCCGAGATGCCCTACCAGACCTTTGACAACGGCATTGTGACCATCAACACCGAGACCGCCGCCGCCCTGGGCTTTGAGGGTGACAAGCTGGGCGCCCTGAAGGAAGCCTTCAAACCCTCCTGCACCGAGATCGTGGAAGTGACCACCGCAGAGGATTTCTCTTAAATATGCCTTGAACTGAAAAGCAACCTCGCCCTATCAGCCATTGCTTCGCAATGTCAGCTCTCCCAAAGGGAGAGCCTTTGGCAGAACCGGGAACATGACCGCAATGCCAAGGCCTCTCACGCTGGGAGAGGTGGCACGGCGTGAGCCGTGACGGAGAGGGCGAGGCCGTGTAAAAATAACCGTATTTTAAAGGAGTACACACCATGCTGGCGAGTATCTTTTCGCTCAACGTCATCCAGACCGCGCTGGAGCTTGGCTGTATCTACGCTCTGGTGGCGCTGGCACTGTTTCTGAGCTATTCCATCCTGAACATCGCAGACCTGTCCACCGACGGCTGCTTTACCCTGGGCTGTGCGGTGGCCTGTCAGGTAGCACTGACCGGCCACCCCATTCTGGCCCTTGCGGCGGCCATGGCGGCGGGCGTGTGCTCCGGCTTTGTCACTGCGTTTTTGCAGACCCGCCTTGGTGTGGAAAGCATCATGGCCGGTATCATCGTCAACACCGGCCTGTACACCATCAATCTGGCGGCCATGGGCTTTTCCTCCACCATGTCGCTGGTCAAGACCGAGACCATCTTCTCGCTGGCCAAAAAGTCGCTGGGCTTTCTGGGCAGCTGGTACAAGCTGGTGCTGGTGGGGGTGATCATCGCCCTGGCCTGCGCCGCCATGCTGGGCTTCCTGGGCACCCGGCTGGGCCTGTCCATCCGGGCCACCGGTGACAACACCGCCATGGTGCGGGCCTCCAGCATCAACCCTGCCTTTACCATTACGGTGGGCCTGTGCGTGTCCGGTGCGCTGTGTGCGCTGTCCGGCGGTCTGCTGGCCCAGTACCAGAAGAGCTGTGACATCAACGTGGGCACCGGCATGGTCACCATTGCGCTGGCGTCCCTGATCATCGGCGAGACCCTTGTGGGCAAGCGCACCATGCTGCGCCGCATTCTGGGCGTGGTGTTCGGCAGCTGCCTGTACCGCTTTATCGTGGCTGTGGCCCTGCGCTTCAATGTGCCGGCCGCTGCCATGAAGCTGGTGTCGGCCATCATTGTGGCCGTGGCCATTTCGATGCCAGCCATCCGGGAGCATTTTGCCTTTGAAAAGCGCAAACATGCTGCCCGTGCCCGCCGCGCCGCGGCCGTGAAGGAGGGAAAGTAAGATGGAAATGCTGCAGCTGAACGACCTGCATAAGACCTTCAACCCCGGTACCGTGAACGAAAAGGTGGCTCTGAACGGAGTGAGCCTGCACATGGAAGCCGGGGACTTTGCCACTATCGTGGGTTCCAACGGCGCGGGCAAGTCCACCCTGTTCAATGCCATCACCGGCGGATTCATCGCCGACGAGGGCAGCATCGTGCTGGGCGGGCAGGACATCACCTTTGAGCCGGAGCACCAGCGCAGCAAGGTCATCGGCCACCTGTTCCAGGATCCCCTCAAAGGCACAGCTCCCAACATGACCATTGAGGAAAACCTTGCGCTGGCCTACCTGCGTGCAGGCACCGCGCCCCACGCCATCTTCTCCCGCATCTCCCGCAAGGATAAAGAACTGTTCCGCGAGAAGCTCTCTCTGCTGGACATGGGCCTGGAGGACCGCATGAAACAGCCGGTGGGCCTGCTGTCCGGCGGCCAGCGGCAGGCGCTGACGTTGCTCATGGCTACGCTGGTCACCCCCAAATTGCTGCTGCTGGACGAGCACACCGCCGCTCTGGACCCCGCCACGGCGGAAAAGGTGCTGGAGCTGACCCGGAACATCGTGGCCGAAAAGAAGATCACCTGCCTGATGGTCACTCACAACATGCATCAGGCGCTGGAACTGGGAAACCGCACCCTGATGATGGATGCGGGCCGCGTTGTGTTCGACGTGCAGGGCGAAGAGCGCAGCCGGATGACCGTGGACGACCTGCTGGAAAAGTTCCGCGAGAATGCCGGCAAGACGCTGGACAACGACCGCATCCTGCTCAGCAAGGTGGAAGCAGACAACTGAAAAGAAACTCAAAATGCCTTGTCTGGACCCGAAACCGTGTCAGACAAGGTGCTTTTGATACAACAAGGAAAAAACGAGATGAAAATAACGATCCGTACCCCACAAATGCAGGATTATGACCGATTTTCTGCTATTATGGATCAGGTGCAGCAGATGCATGTCGAGTGGCGGCCGGATGTCTACAAACCGGCTAGTCCGTTGGTTACAAAAGGGTTGTTTGCTGAGCTCCTGAAAGGGGACAGCTGGTATATTGCCGAGACGGACGGCATCGTTGTTGGTGTTCTGGAAGTCTTCAAGCGCCATGTGGAAGGCCCGGCGCAGGTAACAAAGGATGTTTTGTTCGTCAGTACCATGGCGGTGGAGGAAGCGTACAGGGACAAAGGCATCGGCCACCAGTTCTTTGAAAAAGTGAAGCAGCTCAAGGCGGAAAAGGGATGTGACACCATCGAGCTGCAGGTGAACGCCAGAAATAAAAAGGCGTATGAGATGTACCGGAACTACGGTTTTACGGAAAAGTCCATCAATATGGAACTGAAATAAGCAACAAAAAGAGCAGAGCGTTCCAGCCAGCTGGCTGGAACGCTCTGCTCTTTTTAATGCAATATACTGAAAACTCAGAGCTTACTGAACGTACTCGACGGTGTACTCGAAGCCGTACTCTTCCTGCAGCTTCTTGACCTCGGGCTCGCAGTCCTCGATGAAGGTGGGGGCGTAGACGGAAGCGCCGTTGTGGGCCTTCTTGTAGTCCTCCACGATCTGCTGCAGCTTTGCCCAGCCCTCGTTGGCCTTGGCGTTGTCGATGCTGTCGGGGAAGTTGATGATGAACTCGCGGTGTTTGGGAATGCGTGCTTTCATGATAGAAATCTCCTTATAACAGTATGGATTCTAAAGCTTGATTTATCCAGAAACAGAGCACAGACCCTGTATCTTGTGGGGAAATATTACAGGCCGTACACCTGGTGGGCGTTTTCGGCCGTGGTGCGGAACACCTCTTCCGCAGAAATGCCCTTCAGCTGGGCGATGTACTCACCCACATAGCGGATGAGGCTGCTGTCGCAGCGGGTGCCGCGCACCGGCTCCGGGGCCATATAGGGGCAGTCCGTCTCCAGCACGATGGCTTCCAGCGGCAGGGCGGCAATGGCTTTTGCCGCTCGCTTGGCTCCCTTGAAGGTGCAGGCACCGCCAAAGCCAATGTACAGACCCTGCTGTGCCAGCCACACGGCGTCATCCGCACTGCCGGAATAGCAGTGCACGATGCCCTTGGGCCGGTACTTTTTCAGCAGGGCATAGACATCCGCGTGGGCCTGCCGGTCGTGCACGATAATGGGCTTGTCCAGTTCCAGCGCCAGACGGATCTCGGCTTCAAACAGGGCCAGCTGGGCGTCCTTGGGCACGGGCCAATGGTAGTCCAGCCCGCATTCGCCCACGGCCACCACCTTGGGGTCCTCGTAGCAGGGGGCAAGGGCGCGCATCTCGGCCGCCCAGTCGCCGCCGTATACCGACACCGTGGGGGCCGGGCCCTCTTCGCCGCAGTCGGCGGCAGGCAGCAGGCTTTCCGGGTGGATGCCAATGGCCGCCACCACCCAGGGGTAGCGGTGGGCCAGCTCCAGCACCCGGGGGGCGTCCCCGGAGTGGGTGGCCTGCTCGCACACGCCTACCACGCCCTTTGCGGGCAGACTGTCCAGCAGGGCAAAGCGGTCGGCGTCAAAGGCGCGGGCGCTGTAATGAGCATGGGTGTCAAAAATCGGGCCGGTCATACCTTCTCCTTTTGGGCGGGTGCCTTGTTCACCAGCCAGATGCCCACACACACGAACACCAGCGCCGCCAGATACTGCCAGCGGAACAGGGGCTCGCCGTTGAGCACAGCACTCAGCAGCACGTTCACCACCAGATTTACGAATCCGAAGATGGCAATGCGGCTGACGGGGTTGTTCTTCATCAGCAGGGCCCACAGCACATAGCCGGCTCCGCAGATGAAGGCCAGATACAGCAGCACCAGGATGCCCAGCGGGTTTACACTGCCCAGATGTCCGCCCAGCGCAGTGCCCAGCACAAACAGGGCTGCGCCGCCCACAAACAGGTTGATGAAGCAGACCGCAAAGCTGTCGGCCTTTTTGGTCACGGCCTTGTTCCACGGGCCGGACAGGGTAAAGATGACCGTGGCCAGCAGCATGCAGAAGATGCCCCAGCTGCTGCCGCTGCCGTGGTTGCCGAGGGTGCCGATGAGCACTCCGGCAAAACCCAGCACACAGCCCAGCAGCTTGGCGGGGGTCATGCGGTCGGCATTGCCGTAGAGGAAGTGGGCAAAGATGACGCCCAGAAAGCTCTGGGTGCTGTTCAGGATGCCGCCGAAGGCACCCGTCAGCATGGCAACGGCGATGTAGTAGAACGCGTACTGGGTCGTGGTCTGCCACAGACCCAGGGCGCAGCACTCGGCCGCCACCTTGCCGCGGGGGAACCGGGGCACCCGGTTCTGCAGCAGGACACTGCCCAGCAGCACCAAAAAGCTGCCCAGCATGAACCGTACTCCTGCAAAGCAGAAGATGGAGGCGGTGTTGCCGGAATCAATGGAAAACAGGCGGTAGCCCAGCTTGATAAAGGGGAACGCCGAACCCCACAGTACATTGCAGAAAATAGCCAGCAGCACGGCATATACCGGCGTGCCGAAGATCCGGTCCAGCTTTTCCGCACGGGAAAGCGTCGTTTTCTCCATGGCTTAGTGGATGCGGCTGCCGACCGGGGTGTCGTCGCCGTAGAATGCAATGGAGCAGCCGCCGTCGGCGGTGTCGGCAGCAAAGATCATGCCCTCGCTGACGTATTTGCCCTTCATCATCGGGCGGGGTGCCAGGTTGCACACGATGCCGATCTTTTTGCCGATCAGGTCCTCCGGCTTGAACCACTTGGCGATGCCGGACAGGATGCAGCGCTCGCGCTCGCCGTCAAACACGGTCAGGTGCAGCAGCTTCTTGCTCTCCTTCAGGTTCTCGCAGGCACGCACTTCGGCCACGCGCAGCTCCACTTTGCAGAAGGTGTCAAAGTCGATCTCTTCCTCGTGGGTGAAGTCCACACCGTTCTCCTCGGCGGGGGCAGCGGCCTTCTTCTCGGCCTCGGCCTTTGCCTTGTTGGCGGCCTCGGCAGCAGCCTTGCGCTTCTCGTCCTCTTCCTTCAGGTGGGCGATCTCCTTGGCCACGTCGATGCGGGGGAACAGGGCATCGCCCTTGTGGACGGTGTAGGTCTCCTGTGCGCCGTAAACGGTCTTGCTCAGATCCAGCGCGGAGGCGTCCAGACCCAGCTGATCCATCATCTTGGGTGCGGTGGAGGGCAGGTAAGCGTTCAGCAGGATGCCGCTCACGCGCAGAGCCTCGCACAGGTGGTACAGCACGCTCTCCAGACGGGTCTTGTTGGCTTCGTCCTTGGCAAGTGCCCAGGGAGCCGTTTCGTCGATGTACTTGTTGGCGCGCTGGATGACTGCAAAGATCTCCACCAGAGCCTGCGGGATGGTCAGCTTGTCCATGTCGGCGGTGACCTTGCCGGTCAGCTCGTTGATCATGGTCTCCAGCTCAGCGTCAATGGCCTCGGTGCCGGGCACATTGTGCACAGTGCCGCCAAAGTACTTCTCGCACATGGCCACAGTGCGGCTGAGCAGGTTGCCCAGGTCGTTGGCCAGGTCGCTGTTGATGCGGTTGATCAAGGCCTCGTTGGTGAACATGCCGTCGTTGCCGAAGGGGATCTCACGCAGCAGGAAGTAGCGGATGGCATCCACGCCGTAGCGGTCGCACAGGATGACGGGGTCCACGACGTTGCCCACGGACTTGGACATCTTGCCGCCGTTCATCAGCAGCCAGCCGTGGCCGAACACCCGTTTGGGCAGGGGCAGATCCAGAGCCATCAGCATGGCGGGCCACAGAATGGTGTGGAAACGCAGGATCTCCTTGCCCACCATGTGCAGGTCGGCAGGCCAGAACTTGTCGTAGTCGTGATATTTTTCGTTACCGTAGCCCAGCGCGGAGATATAGTTGCTCAGGGCATCCACCCACACATACATGGTGTGCTTGGGGTCGAAGGGCACGGGGATGCCCCACTTGACCGAGGTACGGGACACGCAGGTGTCCTGCAGGCCCTGCTTGATGAAGGCGATCATCTCGTTCTTGCGGCTCTCCGGCTGGATGAACTGGGGGTTTTCCTCGTAGAGCTTCAGCAGGCGGTCGGCGTACTTGCTGGTCTTGAAGAAGTAGGCTTCCT
>ENA-OWRC01001947-OWRC01001947.1-human-gut-metagenome-genome-assembly--contig:-NODE-1947-length-17902-cov-6.801423_pt1 | contig 17902 bp, 13 predicted proteins | sample MGYA00248268_ERZ651895 | MGnify/ENA primary metagenome ERZ651895 (study PRJEB26924, sample SAMEA4378242) | human gut metagenome | biome: human gut; feature: human-associated habitat; material: faeces...
ATTCAGGTGCGGTCTTTTTTCAATGAGTTTTTCTGTACTTTGTTTTTTTTCACCTATCAAATCAATTTTCTCTACCTTTCCTTCTCACCACCAAAATGTGATCTGTCTCCCAGTTTTAAGTCTTGTCTTGTACTAAAATCAACCCATAGTCCTCTTTTACGGACAAAATATTAAAGACCTGATGGTGTAAAAAGATCAGGTATTACTTTGATTCACAACGTAGAAAAAAGGAGAAAATAGATGACAAAAGATCTTAATGTCTTTGATAAACACTATGGTTTATTGATCAACGGCGAATGGACAAATGGCTCTGAGGGTAATACCTTAACAGCATATAACCCTGCAAATGGTGAAGCCTTAGCCACCTTTATTGACGCTACGGATGCAGATGTCGATGCTGCAGTGAATGCTGCGAAAGAGGCATTTAAAACCTGGAAAAATACCAGCGCAACGGAACGAGCTACAATTTTGAATAAAATTGCAGATATTATTGACGAAAATACCGAATTATTCGCTTTACAAGAAACGTTGGATAACGGTAAACCGATTCGCGAAACACGCGCAGCAGATATTCCGTTGGCATCAGATCATTTCCGTTATTTTGCCAGTGTTATTCGCGCCGAAGAAGGTGTCGCAAACCAACTGGATAGCGAAGATTTGTCGTTGATTTTACGCGAGCCTATTGGCGTTGTTGGTCAAATTATTCCATGGAACTTTCCGTTCTTAATGGCTGCATGGAAAATAGCACCGGCATTGGCAGCAGGTTGTACCGTCGTGATTCACCCATCTTCCTCTACTTCATTGAGCTTACTTTCCTTAGCTCAAAAAATTAATCATTTATTACCGAAAGGTGTCTTCAATGTTATTACTGGTAAGGGTTCTAAATCTGGTGAATACATGTTGCACCATACTGGATTTAACAAACTGGCATTCACCGGTTCCACCGAAATCGGTAGAAAAATTGGTGTGGCTGCTGCTGAAATGTTGATTCCATCCACCTTGGAATTAGGTGGTAAATCAGCCAATATTTTCTTTGACGATATGCCATTTGATAAAGCATTGGAGGGCGCACAAAAAGGAATTCTCTTCAACCAAGGGCAAGTGTGTTGTGCCGGTTCACGTATTTTCGTACAAGAAAGCGTTTACGATAAATTTATTGCGGCACTAAAAGAAGAATTTAAGAAAGTTAAAGTCGGCTTACCTTGGGAAGATGACACGCAAATGGGGGCGCAAGTAAACGGAAATCAAGTTAAGGTTATTAGCAAGTATGTTGATATTGCTAAAGAAGAAGGGTGTCAAATCATCCTTGGTGGAGGTAAATCAACCGACCCGGCATTGGCTCGAGGCGAATTTTTTCAACCAACCTTAATTTTAGCGCCTGATAACAAAAAACGCGTGGCACAAGAAGAAATTTTTGGTCCGGTTGCTGTGGTAATCAAATTTAAGGATGAAGCAGATGTAATTAAAATGGCAAATGACAGTGATTATGGCCTAGGTGGTGCGGTGTGGACATATAACATTAACCGTGCGCTACGAGTTGCACGCGCACTTGAAACCGGTCGTGTTTGGGTGAACTGTTATAACCGTTTACCAGCTGGAGCTCCTTTCGGTGGTTATAAAACCTCCGGTATAGGTCGTGAAACCCATAAAATGATGCTTGACGCTTATACACAGGTGAAAAATATCTTCATCAGCACCCGTGAAGAGCGCGAAGGCATGTATTAATCATTCACTTTCTAACCTAAAAACAAACCGTACTTTGATTTTATTCATCAAAGTGCGGTTATTTTTTTACCTATATCAAATTATGATTAGATTCTATTAAAAAACGAGCCTTAAATCTTTACTCATACTAAATAAGTGGTATCTTTGTGATCGCTATTTAATCGATTGCGTCACGGTTGTTATACATGATGAATTATTTTTTGTTCATTTATCTAGGAGTTATCCTATGGAAAGTAAAATTCCAGCAGTAGAAGTCAAACTTGGCTTTAAATGGCAAGGGCTGCTGATTGCCGTCATCGTTGGTTTAGGGATTTGGTTGATCCCAACACCAGAAGGTTTATCCGCAAAAGCATGGGGAATGCTAGCGCTATTTGTGGCAACCATTGTGGCTATTATCGCTAAAGCAATGCCTATGGGTGCTGCAACGTTAGTTGCCTTAGTGATTAGTGGTTTGACTGGGCTTACACCAATTTCGCCAAAACAAGGTGATGTTGGCATGTTATCTGGTTTTGCAAACGGCACAATTTGGTTGATTGCTATTGCCATGTTTTTATCTCGAGCGGTGATTAAAACCGGTTTAGGTAAACGTATCGCGCTGTACTTCGTTGGTCGTTTTGGTAAAAAAATGATGGGTGTGGCTTATGGTATGGCGTTGGCTGATGTTGTTATCGGTCCAGGGATTCCTTCGGCTTCTGCGCGTGGGGGCGGTATTATGTACCCTATTATGCAATCTATTGCTGATGCGTATGAGTCCAAACCGGGTCCAACTGCTCGTCGTGCAGGTGCATTCTTAGCGATTGCTGTCTCTCAAATCGATACCATTATTTGTACCATGTTCTTAACCGCTATGGCAGGTAACCCGTTAATTGCAGAACTTGCGAAAAGCCAAGGTGTAGAAATTACTTGGATGACATGGTTCTTAGGGGCAATCGTACCAGGTATTGTGAGCTTAATCGTCTTACCTTATTTCGTGTATTTAATTTATCCGCCAGAGTTAAAAGATACGCCTAAAATGGCAGAAATGGCACGTGAAGAATTAAAAAGCATGGGCCCAATGAGCAAAGCAGAATGGATTCTTGCCCTAGACTTTATTCTTCTTTTATTCCTTTGGACAGTAGGTGATTTAGTTTTCCATATCCCTGCAACAATTTCAGCGTTTATCGGTTTAGTGATTTTATTATTAACTAATATTATGAGCTGGAAAAATATCGTGGCAGAAACCACCGCATGGGATACGATGTTCTGGTTTGCGGTATTGGTCATGATGGCAAATGCACTTAACAAATACGGTGCAATCACTTGGATTTCTACCCATATTTCCGCATCTGTTGGCGATTTCAGCTGGCCAGTTGCCTTTACTATTTTAGTGTTGGTGTATTTCTATACCCGCTATTTCTTTGCTTCAGCCATGGCGCATATTTCCGCAATGTATCTTGCTTTCGTGGCAGCGGCTATCGCTGTGGGTACACCACCAATCATTGCTGCAATTGGTTTAGGTTACACCTCAACATTATCCATGAGTTTAACGCAATACGCAGGTGGCCCTGGCCCAGCACTATATGGTTCAGGTTATAACTCAACGGGTCAATGGTGGGGAGTCAGCTTTATTGCTTCTATCGTTTCATTGGTGATTTGGTTTGGTGTAGGCGGATTATGGATGAAACTACTTGGTTGGTGGTAATACTCATTAACCTTTAAAAATAACCGCACTTGTTATAAAGTGCGGTTGTTTTTATGTGAGTTTTTAACCATTCTGTAAAAGAATTTAATACTTATGGAAATTTTAGTTTTATTTGTTGTTCTTCTACTTTTGTCTTCTTTTACTCTTATTCCCTTTATTCGTTTTCTGCAAACGAGAGGGAATCGAGAATTTGAAGGTGAAAAACTCATTCCTTTTAGTTGTGGGAAAATATTTAGCGCTGAGCGTTATTATTTCAATTCCAAAGGTATTTTCGTGTTTAGTGCAAGAAAATTACTTTATCACTACCAATTTGAAGATTTATTGGCTTTAGATAAGAGTGGTCTTTCTGTCAATTATCAGAAATATTGGTTTATGCTCATTAAAACACCAGAAGGAAAACGGCTTTATCGGTTTGTGCCAAAAGATACGATTTTTAATAATAACTTTACCCAGTTTTATCAGTTCTTAAAACAAAATCACCCACAAGCAGTTAAAGGTAAGTGGTATAAGTGGTTTCCTGGGATTTAAATTATTGATTATTCAAAGAACAATGATTTTTCCATTTGGATAATCGTTCCATCCACAAGGTAGGTGACCAAGACGGTATATCTCAAATAACTCTCTAAAAAAATGAGTTTTGATGATTTTTTTCTTTTTGTAATGTTCTTCAATTATGAAATGTAGTAAGTTCCAACTAATATCATTGATTAAACAATCTTTATTTATACCTTCAATTTCGGGGATAACAGGAATGATTTTTTGATTAATAAAATATCTTCCCTCTTCGGCAATAAAGTTCCACTCCTTTTGTTCTTTGAGTGAAATTTTATTGTAAAGGTAACCCCTCATATTATTACTTTCTTCTAAAGTAATATTTTCCCACTCTATTGAACTAATAAGTTCATTAACTTTACTTAAGTTTTTTTCAATGAATACATTATCTTTAGTTATTGGCTCACCTAGTTGTGAGAACCAATTTATAGATAAAATTTCTTTTTCAATATTTTCTGGAATATATTTTCCCATTCTTAACTCCAAAACTATGGTATAACCTAATTAATCCCCCCTGGAATGAGAGGCACTTTCATACATCTAAGACGTTATACTTATAATACCAAACTTTGCCCCATTCATTGGTCAAACTTTCTAACTGATTATTACCATTCCAACGATAATAAAGAGTTTTTCTTCTAAAGTTATCTTTGCGGTTTTTTTCACCAAGCTACCAGCGTTGTCATGGCTGTAATATTCATTGTCGATGAAGTAAGAAAAGTAGGTCAGTTTTTCAGTAGAAACACTTAAAATTTTACCGTACTTTTATAGGATGTTTTTAGTTTTTAAAGAATGGTAGTAGATAAAATAAAGGCGCGCATCGGGAGATACGGGCCATCATTGGGAATCCCAAAAAAACTACAAGAAATTTATAAAATTATTAAAGTATAGAGCGAAAAATGTATTCTAGAGTAACTTTTTCATCTGTGTCACAATCGACCAAATAATAATTATATTTAATTAAAATTGATTTTATTGCAGAAAATATATTCTTAGAAAAACAATTTATAGCAACCAAAATAGATTTCTCTCCATCTGTATAAAATCTTATATCGTATGGAATATCATATTCTGATTCATGGTCTATCCAATCAATATAATCTTTTGTAGAAGATGCATATAATGGACTGGCTCTTAAATCTGTTGAAATTAAACTGGTAGATTCTTCTGAATCTAAATTTATAATGTATTCAAAGCTCATTATTTCAGGGTTTTAATTTAGTTTTCGTAGAAATATAAATCCACTATGAGGTGAAATTTCACCGATAATCCCATTAAATTTTTCAATATTAATATTCTGTTCTTTTATGTCTGGGTGGCTAGACATTAATTCTGTTATAGCAATATCTATTCCTTCATAATCTTCATCCGAAGGGGCCAACTCCGTAGTTGCATAAATTATTATTTTATAGTCTACGTATTCATAAGTAATTGATATAATGTTTTTAGTAATATTTCCAATAAATGCACAAAAAAGTGCTAATTTCATATCTAGATTCTTCATTTTTAGTTCCAGTTTCATATAATATCAGGTAGTGCAGGAACGATATGAGCTCCACTCTTACCGCTATGAATTATTCCCCAGGAAGTTGAAGTTGACGTACCAGTAGTAGGATTGATATGACTACCTATATTGGTTCCAAAATCTACCTTGACTTTACTATCGCTGATTATTCGTGAACTATTAATATTTCCAGAATGGAAGTTATCTAGTAATTTTTGGGCATCTTCAGTGAGAATACTTTTCTCTGGGATATAGTTGTTATGTCCAGGTATATGTTTTCCTTGAGCTCCACTATGAATATTCTTAGCTATATTACAAGCGCTTAACCCAAACGGATCAATCCACTCCATCGGATTATGCACATAAGCATAAGGCGTTTCACCACCTGCTAATCCAATTGGGTCGGATTTTAGATAACAGCCGCTCTGTGGGTCATAGTAACGGAAGCGGTTATACGCCAATCCACTTTCTTGGTCAAAATATTGTCCAGCAAAGAGTAGATTTGGATTAAGCGGTTCAGCTTGTTTGCTTTCCCAACTTTCGAGTAATGGTAAACCCCATAAGCTGTTTGGGGCTTTCCGCCAAGTGCGTTTACCTTGAGGATTAAACAAAGCAAGTGGCTGACCGTTCGGCTGGCAAACCGCGTAGTTTGTGGTTTGCGTCCAAGTTTTATGATGATTGCGAAGGTCCGTTTTAAAGTAACTGTCCTGCTGTGCAATCAGCTCCCAACCATTGAATACATTATGCCGTTGGCTTTCTAATGTGTTATGGCGTTCAGTTTCTTGGTAAGCAACTTGGTCACCATCCCACAAGTAAGTGGTTTTGGTGTTTCGTTGTGGACAAGCTTTTTCAATACGTCGACCAAGGGCATCATATTTATAATACCAAACTTCGCCCCACTCATTAGTCAAACTTTCTAACTGATTATTACCGTTCCAACGGTAATAAAGGGTTTTACCTCATAATTATTGAGTGAGGACAAAGTTAAGGTTGCTTTGGTGGTTGATTTTATTGCTGATTAAGTAAGAAAAGTGCGGTTAGTTTTTGGGGCGTTTTTCAGATTGAAAAAAACACTTGGAATTTTGATCGCACTTTTATGGGTTATTTTTTAGTTTTTAAAGAACAATGAGTAGATAGAAAAAGGCACACGTTGGAGACGTGCGCCATTATATGGGGGATACGTACACTAGCTATGGAGCTAATATCGAACTGAAGGATTTTCATTTAATAAAAACTCTTCCAGACTTTTAGATTGAAATTTAAGATCTTCTGGCAATAGAGAACCTAACCCATTAGCATATATATTTCCTGTTTTAAACTCCATGAGAATTGCAACACCACCGTTATCATCGCCTATCATAATATATTCGGGAAGGTACAAATCTATTTCGTAGTCTTTATTCCGTTGAAAAATTTCTTCAAGTTCTAATAGAACAAAGTGCTCGGCATACAATCCATTAGATATAAGTAGAAAATCTACATATGAAGGAGGAATCGTGAAATCATACTTCTCCATTATGTTCTGTATTACGCTTATATCAGCTGGTTTATTTAAGACAAAGCCTTTATCTAGTAATATTGCTCTATTCATTTGAATGCTCCTAGTGAATCAAAACATCTCTTATTTGTCTTACAGCTTCATTAAATTCTTGTCTAATTTTGTTGTTGATAAACTGAAAAAGTGCGGTTAGTTTTCCAGGTGTTTTTGGGTATGAAACACTTTGAATTCCAACTGCACGTTTAGGGATATTTAAAGAACAGAGAGTTGATAAGATAATAGTAAATATTAGGTGATGCGTGTTAGTAGAGGATTACTAATATCTAGCTAATACTTCTTTAATACACCTTAGAAGCTCTTCAATCTCTCTTACTTCTTTCTTAAATACAGGGTTTTCCCAATCAAAGTCTTTAATAACTGATATAACAAAATTCCCATTTTTATTAAAAGATGGATACCAACCAATATCAAGAATTTCATCTTTATATTCTGCTTGAAATAAGTCTTCTTTTAAGAAGTCTAATTGTTCAAAAATGTCCTTGTTTTCATCAATAATTAAATCATTAAATGTTATTTTAAAAGGGCTGTTCTTGAATAGTTTCTCGATTTTCATTTTATTAGTCTCATAAATTCTGCTTTAGATATTGGATGTCCGTGTATGGTATTTGAACTCATTTCAACCCTCATCCATTGACTGGATTTCCCTTCACTTGCTCCGATTTCTCTACCAAGATCTTTTACTTTCCAAGGTTTTCCATTAGTAACTGATTGTCCTGTTTTCCATACATCTCTTTCTAATTTTTCTATATTTTCTCCTGGTTTATATTTTGCTGCTCCTGATTTAGTAGATTTTATAATATCGTTCCAAGATTTATTTTTAGGAGCGACATGTTTATAGCCATGTGGAGTCCAGTTAATATTTTCACTTTTTTTAATTAGATTACATTTTTTACTATTCAATCCAAATGGGTCAATCCACCCCATCGGATTATGCACATAAGCATAAGGCGTTTCACCACCAGCTAAACCAATCGGGTCGGATTTTAGATAACAGCCGCTCTGTGGGTCATAATATCTAAATCGGTTATACGCTAAACCACTTTCTTGGTCAAAATATTGTCCAGCAAAGAGTAGATTTGGATTTAACGGCTCAGCCTGTTTGCTTTCCCAACTTTCAAGTAATGGCAAACCCCATAAGCTGTTTGGGGCTTTACGCCAGGTTCGTTTGCCTTGAGGATTAAACAAAGCAAGTGGCTGACCGTTCGGTTGGCAGACGGCGTAGTTTGTGGTTTGCGTCCAGGTTTTATGATGATTGCGAAGGTCAGTTTTAAAGTAACTGTCCTGCTGTGCTATCAGCTCCCAACTATTGAATATGCAATGACGCAGGCTTTCGGTTTTACCGTGTTTCTCCGTTTCCTGATAAGCAACTTGGTCACCATCCCACAAGTAAGTGGTTTTGGTGTTTCGTTGTGGACAAGCTTTTTCAATACGTCGACCAAGGGCATCATATTTATAATACCAAACTTCGCCCCATTCATTGGTCAAACTTTCTAACTGATTAATACCATTCCAACGATAATAAAGGGTTTTCCCCCTAAAACCGTCTTTAATGGCGGTTTTCTTTACTAAACGCCCGGCTTTATCATAGCTGTAATAATCATTGCCAATACGATTGAGTTTATTGCCTTGTTGGTACAAATCCAGGTTATCAATCTTAATTTGTCCATGATGGTCATCATGGTAACGATAATCATCAGCTTGAATATATTGTCGGCTGATATACCCGTTTTGGTCATAATGATAGTTTTCACGGGTTTGATATTGATTAACCACTTGGGTGATTTGATTATTACCATTAACCACAAATCTCAAGGATTCAATTTCATCATTCGCGGCAATCGTGTTTAAGGCTTTATCATATTGATAGGTTCGATTCAGCTCAGCAAAAGTAGGGCTATCAATGCCTGTTTGTTTTAATGCTTGGCTATCAAAGTGATGTGTTGGCTCATAACCGGCACGCTGACGAATCGGCAGATTCATTTCATTGAATTGCTGATTGAGGATAAAGCCAAGGTTGCTTTGGCGACTGATTTCATTGCCTTCGTTATCGTAAAGGAAATGTAGTGTATGGGGTTCTTTTTCTTGGATATTCGTTTGTTGGGATTCATTTTCCCAATTTGGCAATTGTAGTTCTACCAATTCGCCCAGATTATTATATTTGAATCGGGTAGTGATAGGCTTATCTTGACCTGCTGGGTAAAGCGTGCGGGCGACTGTTTGATTGATATCATCAAAAGTGCGGTAGATTTTATGGCTGTTTTGTGATTCTTCAATTACCCGGTCATTGATATCATATACATAGGTTAATGTACTGTCTGTGGATTGAATTTGGGTTACGCGACCCGCATTGTCATAGGTATAGCTAATTACATCATCAACGGTAGTGAGTTGAATTAATTGTCCGTTAGCATTGTATGTATATTGCGTTTGATGCCCTTCGCCATCGGTAAGCGTATTTAACGTGCCGTTAGCATCATAAGTGTAATGCCAGAGATTACCTGCAAAATCTGTTTCAACTTCAACTTGTCCGTCAGCGTTAAAAGCGTAGGTATATTGTTCTCCTTTTGGGTTGATGACTTTGCTTAGTTTTAAACTGTCTTTGTCATAGTCATAACGCCATACATGGCCTTCGCCATCGATTTTCTCAATCAGTAAGTCAAATGCACCGTATTTTAATTGCCACACCACACCGTTAGCATCGGTGTATTTGGTTAGGTTGCCGTGTCGGTCATAAACTTGGCTTTCCTGACTTGCGTTTGGTCGATTGATTTGTGCGAGCTTTTGATGATGAGTATAGCCATAATGCCAATGTTTACCGCTTGCGGTTTGTAAGCGGCTGATTTGGTCTTCATTATTGTAAGAAAGCTGAATGCGACGTTGCTCGGCATCTTGTGTTTCGATTAAACGGTGACGAGGGTCATAACGATAAGCTGCTTGAAGTTGAGCTTGTGCTGGATTTTGCTTGGTTGCTTTGGAAACAACGTGAGTTAATAAACCATATTCATTACGCACAAAGGCGGTTTGGCTGCCATCTGGCGCGGTGAAAAGTGCGGTTGAATTTTCTTCTGTTTTTTGTTCAACAGATGTCCATACTCGTCCAATTGGATCTTCAATGCGGATGAGTTGTTCTTCTTCGTTATAGGAATACGTCCATTGATTTCCCATTGGGTCAGTGAACGCGCTGACAAGACCTGTATCCTCTAAATACTCAAAACTCACTTGGGTTTTATCTGCAAAGGTTTGTGAAAGAAGATTGCCAAATTGATCGTATTCAAAGCGAGTTACCGAACCCATTGGTGAGGTAATGGTAAGTGGCTTCATGATCTGCGAGTCAAAGTCATATACCGTGACATGGCCTTTGCTATCGCGAACCTTGGTTTGATTTTCAGCATATTCAAACCATACAGGGTAGAATCCATCAGCACCTACGCTATGGATAACACGACCATGCTCATCATAATGATAGTCTACCCAAGTTCTATCTTTATCTTCCCAACGGATGAGATTAGCTTGGTTATCGTAGGTATAGAATAGGTGATAGTCAAGTAAGGCATCGGATTCAATTAAATGACCTTGTTCATTTTGTACATAGGAAACAAGGATTTCATTTAAGCCGTTATCGATGCGATGAATTTGGTGTAACCACTGCTTTTCGCCCTGTGTTTGGTAGTCAAGCGCAAGTACAATACCATCTGAATGATTAATTTTAACTAAGCGCTTATGGTGATAAATAAACTCAACTTTATTGCCAAAGGTATCTTGCCAATAAGAAATAGGATAAATTCCGTCTTCAAGCAGAGGAAAGCCTAAGTCATCGTTGTGGTCATTAAAAGCAGGTGTTGTGATATAGAAACGTTTAGACAGTTGCGCTTCACGATCATAAAGCTCTAAAAAGTCTCGATAGCGATTTAAGGTAAATTGTGGATGATCAGGGTTAAAAGATTGCATGCATCCGATTGGTAAGGAAAAACGCAAATAGGTTCCTTCTGCGGTAGCAATCTTAATTTGTTGACCTTGCTGGCTAAGCTCGACAGATTCGGAGAAGTTATCAACCCAAAAACGTCCACAAAGTCCATCAGCAAAACGATCTTCTTTACTTCTAGCCCAAGTACGGATAAAGGAAAGCGGAATGGTTTGACCAAGCGTAAAGTCAACACGCTGTTCGACAACTTGCCCTGTTAAAACATCAATAGGGTCACCTTTTACCCATTTTTTTCCGCCTTCAGTAAAACGCTTAAGCCCTTTATTGTTTTTAAAAGCTTGCTTTGCACAGCCAAAATTTTTAATAGCGGATGCGTTTTTAGGGTTTAATGAGCGGGCTGCTTTTTTGGCAAGCATTGCAGCCGCAGCTTTAGGGCCTTTAGTTGCTATAGCTTTAAAACCAGCTTTAAAAACTTTTAGTAAACCTTTCCCTGCAGCCGCAGTGGGAGGTACAACAAATTCTACCGCAATGAGTGCTAATCTCTGAAGCTTATTAAATTCAGGTTCCATCTCTGCATAAGTGCCTTGTCCTGAACCAATATGAACATTAGGAGAGCCATCACTAATTTTTGCACTACATTTTGTACCATCTCCTTTTCGAGCAACAGGGAATCCGTTGACAAAAACACTTTCACTACCTTGGGCGATAATTTTGGGTCCATGGTTATCACATTTGATGGTAGGGGTTTGATCTTTTGCATCAGCCGGTGTGGCATAGGCAAGTTTTCTTTTATTGACGGATACATTAATGCTACCCTTGATAATGAAACCATCAGGATCGTCAGATTCAAAGAAATTTTCTACCGCATTTTTTACTTTATCGATAGTACTGCTTACAACAGGTGTATTTAATAATACCATTGCTGCTGCAAAGCCACCTATTCCCCCTAAAAAGAAGCCACAAGCAGAAATTACACCAAACTCAATTATGGCACCAGCTGCTGCACCAGCCAACGCAGCCATAAAACCTCGGTGTTTAAATGGGTCGCCAACGCGAGCCGCTGGCATTGCAGGTGTTGTCATCGTAATTTAATTCGTTTTTGAGGTGGTTTTAAAGGAATAAACAACAGTAAGTAATGCTTCTTTTTTATTTGGAGAAAAAGATTCTTGTGCTGAATAAGTAAAAGTTAATAATTTGTTTTGCACAATATAAAGCACAGAAAGTTGATAAATTGGACCTTCAGGTGTGTCCCAGTAATAATCTAGCAAGTAAGCAGGCTTTCCCTCTAAGGTAACTTCTCGGCATTCATTTTCTTGATATCCGTTGAGATTATGACGAAATTGCTCAATGATTTTTTGATAAAAATCTTGGTCAGAAATATCTTCAGTAATAGGGGTTCTGTTGATAACAAGATTTCCACCAGAATGGCTGTTGAAGGAAAAAACATTGAGGGATTCGTCTTGCCAGTTATTAGGCAGTGAGAATGAACCTTCATTTATCATATAGTGTTGAGTATTTGTTGTCATAATTAAACGTAAAAGTTAATGAATATTGAGAGAGAGGATTATTCCTATAGCCTAACATAGGTGGAATTGTGCTGCAATGGGGGGAAATCATTGAAAATAATATACAGATTGTATTTTTGAAAGTGCGGTCGTTTTTGGATTCAATTTTTTATAGTAACAAAAATCTCCATTGCCTTTTCAGTCAATGGAGATTTTTTATTAATGTTTAAGCATTAAATGGATTGTTCAAATTACCAAGTATAGCCGAGTTTAAATGCGGCATATTTTTGAGTGGTAATATCAGACCCTTTAAGCATACCCACTTGTGCGCTAACTTGCCATTGATTGAATTGAGCAGCAAGTCCGGCTTCGTGGTTGAAATAACGTCCAAATTGTTGTTGCATACCGATATTATTTACTGACAATGCACCATTTACAGCCATTTTACGCTGTGTTGCATCATTGTAGTAAGAGGCTACGCTTGGGGTTAATTTCACCCCTGCCACATCAAAGGTTTTGCTTAACGCTAAACCTGCACGGTAAGTCATTAGATTTAATGCTTTGCTTTCAATTTTCGCTTCCGCTAACTGATAATTTGCTTTAGATAGACGATTGTAACGAACACCGACAGATGGTCGAACGTTAATACCCCAATCCCATTGTACGCCAGCATTTACCCCAACACTAAATAAACTGCGGTGGAACACATTGTTTTTACCATCAAAATCAATGGTGTTACGACTGCGGCCATAACCTAGGTCAAGACTCGCAAATACGCCATTGTTCCAATTACCTTTTACATAAGTGCTTAAAGTTGTTAGGCGATTTTTACCACTCACGTTTTCAGCGAATGTGTTGTTTGCACGAGAATGTGATAACACTGCACCAACTCGTACATTATCATTTACATTATTTGCCACACCGATTTGTGTCATTGTTAAGCTTTGTTTGTATGGGCGATAGAAATCAGAATGATAGTTCTGTTTCGTTGTTTCAGTATTTGCCCATACATTCGAATTATCTTGACTTAATAAATGACGATCAAGATTACGTGCGATTTGTAACGCTACATTTACGTTAGCTGACATTTCAGATAATGCAGTATTAGAGTAACGACTCACTAATGCAGATTGAGGTTTGTTGTTTTCTAAATTTGCTTGTGTTGCTAACATTTCAGCGACTTTAGCGTTAGTACTTTCTGAATTTTTTGATTCATTTTCTGCTAAGAATTGCTCGATTTCAGATAAACTTTCATAGTTGTTTTCTAAACTCGTTAACACTTCTTTAGATGCATTTTCTACCGCTTCTTTCGCATAAGCAATGGCTTGAGCATCACCATCATTCGTCGCTAATGCAAGTGCTTTTTCTGCATTTTCTAAACGTTGAATCGCAATATCTAACTCATTTTCAAAGCCTGTTAAATCACTTGTGTTCGCAATTCTCACCACTTTCGCACAAACCGCATGATTTACCCCTTGTGCCTCACACAACTCGCGAGCTTTATCAATATTGCCTTTTCGTGGAGCTTTACTTGCTTCTAAGCTAGTAATATCTTGACGTAATTTTGCCACTAAATTTGTTGCATTTGTTTGCGTTTTTAATAATTCAGCCGCAACATTTTTTGCTGTAGATAAACGATTGTTTTGTTGCTTCAATGTATTAATTAATTGAGTGTATTGGCGATACAAATGGTTACGTTTTGCCTTTTGATTTTGGCTTACCGCATTATATTGATCTACCACATTTTTCAATTTTGCATCTGTTTGGTTAACAGTATTTTGCAGTCTATTCACTTCAGCATTTTTTGCATCAGTTTGTCTTTTAGCTCGTTCATATTGCGCATTTAAACTGTTAAGTTCGCGTTGTTTTTCCTTGATTTGACGCTGAACTGCTTCATACTCTTCTCGACTGAGCTCTTGAGTTTGTGCGCTCGCACCATGGTTTACTTGCGCATCACGTAATGGGTTATAAAGACGATAGTCGTTATTGTTATTCGCTAAAATATAACGATAAGCCCCAAGATCCACATAGCCGTTTTCCAATGTGAAACGAGCATCCGCATTATTTTGTCCCGGATTATTTAACTTCACTAAACTTAATGGGCTGATTTCATTTGGTTCAGCACCAGTGTTTTTTAATGAAAGTTGGAATGCACCATTCGTTAAACCATTGACAACGATATGGTCACCACGGCGTTCAGCTACATTTGTTAAGAAGCGGAAAGAGCCTGTACCAGTCAAACTACCATTAATGGTTAGCTCATTAAAATCGATGTTGCCTTTATGGTTATTCCCAATTTCATCATAACGCTGGTTTAATGTAATTAGGCTGTTTGAAAGCGCTAAATTACCCACATTGCTGTTGCCAGTTAATGTCCATTGGCTTTCTGGTTTCAAGGTTACCTGGGTTTGTTTGTCCGCGTTAATGCGACCAACCAAATGTGCTTTTCCTAATTGGAGTTGACTTTGGTTTTGTAAATTCACATTACCCGTTACTTTAGTCGTTGGTAATTGGTTGAATACCGACTGACTTAATACTGCGTTGTTTTCACACTTAGTTTCACCTGTATGAGTTGAGCGCATACAGTTTTTCGATTCACCTTGAACAAAGCCTAATTTAATTTGACCTTGATCTTTAGCATTGAAATTACCGTTTAATTGAGAAACATTACGCCCGCTTTCAAGTTTTGCATTGCCAGCGACGTTAAATTCACGTGCGGTAAATTGACGGTCAGTCCATTCATTTTCTCTTACCACTTCTTTATTTTTTAGATAATCGTAAGCGTGTGCTACAGGCACACCAGAAAGAACAACACTGCCTTTTTCAACGTTTAGGCTACCATTTAAATTTGCCCCACCGTTCAGTAATAACAAGTTATTGGAATTACTTGGGTTAAAGGTTACATTTAATCCACCGTTTGGACGGCTGCTATCCGTTTCGCCTAACGTACCGCTGAATGTTGCCATGGAATGCGCCGCACTCATTTTTTTGATGGCTTCTGCTTTATTACTACCTAAGAACTCCCAATCATTGCTTGAGTTTTGGTCAAGTGGGAAATACTGATTTGGATTGCCATTTGGTTTTAAACGGAAATAATCGGTACGGTTATTTCTATGTGTATTGATATACTCATAAATACCTAAAGCCGTTTCTGGTTTTTTACTCCAATTTACCCACTCTAATTCATTTTCAGCTAAATCTTTGCCGATAGTGATAGAAGCGGTTTTATTTTTGTTGTGGTTTACAATTTTTGCACCATCATCTGCATTTTGAATATAGTTAAAGCTTAATGCATTACCATTAAGATCTAAACGACCGCCACGGAAACCGAAGTAGATATTATTTGGATTAACTTGTTTATCGTTAGCTAGTACGACCGTACCACGTCCACTGGTAATCCCAACTTGGTTAAAGGCTTGTTGCTGACCATTTTCTGCTTTTTGGTCTAAAACAACCGTACCTTCACCTACGCTAATATCACCAAGGTTTTTACCTTTACCATTCACTAATAACGTACCGGTACCTAGTTTAGATAAACGATCACCTTGTGGATTTTTCACCTGCCAGTTTACGGTTTTGTTGTCATTGACCACAACACCAGCACCAGTCCAAGAATCATTATTCTTCTCAGCACGCACAGTCATGTTGTTATTGAAATAAAGTGCACCGGCACCTTGGTTAATGCTACTTTGTAATACAATTTCGCTACCATCTACACCGTTAAAGTGTGCAGTTTTACCATTAGCAAGAGATGGGCGTTCTGTACCAGTATCAAGATGTTTTTTAGCGGGATCAGCAAGTTTTAATTTTGAACTAGAAGCCCCTTCCCCTTTCCAATAAATTGTTTTCGCACGAATAGGGAAATCAATTTCATCGTCTTTAACCGCATTCGTCATATACTGGTTTTGTGCAACAGTATAATCATTGCGAGAATCACCCTCACCATAGTAAGTAGCTAGGTTACCCGCTAATTCCCAACGTTTTTCTTTTGCATCGTAAACAAATAATGGCGAGCCACTATCACCAGGTAAGCCATAAGTAGATAAGCCATCATTAAAGAGATTGCCATCAAATTGAACTTTTGAAGCATCAGAGCTTACTGGACGCATTGGCGTACCACCAATTAAATATTGGTAATAGTCTGCAACATTGCTATTTTGTCCATATTGATTACGAGATTTTTGAATACCTGCACCCACGCGAACAAAATAAGGATAGCGTGATTTATCTAGCAATCCATTTTGACGTGATTCAGCCACATTAACTGGAATTGGAGCCACTTCAGTCACAAGTTTATGTAAACGAGGGGTTTGGAAGTCTAATCCTGGATGGTTATTTTGCTCAACCACTAGATAATTGAAATGATGATTGTCAGGATTGTTACCATCCTCACCATATTGAACTTCACCATAATAACCACTAATGTGTTTCACGCTAGAAACATATTGTGGATGGAAAAGCGTTGCCACACCTTGGCGACGGTTAGTTACCGCAAGATCAGGCATTGGGATATTTGGTAACATAGTACCAACATGCTGTCCTTGGTTGTTATAAACACCAACATTGCTTGTGCCAGGACGGAAAGCCCCTTTGTTTTCAGCAAAATCACGGAAATACTGATAATCGACATCGTTGCGAACGATAGCACCTTGTGCTGATGCACAAATGACAGAGACCGCCACAGCCGCAAGGGTTGGGCGCAGTAGTTTGATTTTATTCATATAAAATTACCTTAAGGTTTAAAAAGTTATTTATATTTATCTTTAAAATGTTTATTGAGAGCCTTATATGACCTTATGCCCATTTTGGCATTACATTGATTAAGTGGTCCAACCTCTATTAAACGGCAGGATTATAACATTAAATGTGGGGTTATTGTAAATATCTGATTATATTAAAAGCTTTTAATAAATTGATTGGGTATTTAAATGATGTGTAGAGTGAGTAAATTTGAAAGCATCAAAAAAAACGACCGCACTTTGATTTGTATCTCAAAAGTGCGGTCATTTTTATCTGTATTTTGAATTAATCATCCCAGTCGTCATCCCAATCACGATGTCTTCTGTGGGGGGGATGTCTTTTATGTTTTTTATGATGGCGATATTCTCTGTCATCGTAGTCTCCGCCTTTGTTTACTTGACTACCTATTACGCCACCTAATGCTGCGCCGCCGAGTGTTGTGGCAATATCACCACCTAATAAACCACCGGCTACGCCGCCGATTGCTGCACCTGTTGCAGTATGACGTTGTTGTCTGTCCATTTCACAAGCGGTTAAGCTTCCTGCTAATGCAACAATCACTAACCCTTTCATCAATTTAGATTTCATAATAAATCTACTCCTCTATTTTTGTCGGGATTGCTTGCCTAAGCACTTATGCAATCCGGCGTGTAAAAGCATTCCTTTTACGATTGCTTTGACTATGTGGAAAATTAGTTAGTTCAAATGGCTTGTT
>ENA-OWRC01001955-OWRC01001955.1-human-gut-metagenome-genome-assembly--contig:-NODE-1955-length-17849-cov-4.063280_pt1 | contig 17849 bp, 20 predicted proteins | sample MGYA00248268_ERZ651895 | MGnify/ENA primary metagenome ERZ651895 (study PRJEB26924, sample SAMEA4378242) | human gut metagenome | biome: human gut; feature: human-associated habitat; material: faeces...
GTTTTTCTTTGCAGAAATTCCCTTGCAGATTGCCATTTGGGGTGTCGTGAATTGTAGTATTGGTAGAAGGGAAAAACGAAGGGGAGAAACGATAGCAAGCACAGCAAGCGAGTACCCGCTTGCGATTTTTGGCTTTAGGGAACCCTCTCCCTAAACCCGAAAAATGCTTGTTGGGAACATCCCAAACCCTGATACGAAAAGAGGCGAGATACCACGATGGCAAACCGAAAACGAAATATCCAGGTGAAGTTCTATGTGACCGCCGAGGAAAAGGAACTGATGGAACAGAAGATGGCCCAGCTCCAGACAAAGCGGATCGGCGCCTACCTGCGGAAGATGGCGATTGACGGATATATCATCCAGGTGGACACCAGGGACATTAAGGAGATGAACAAACTTCTGTCCGCCATTGGCCGGAACATCAATCAGATTGCCAAGCGGGTCAACGCCGGAGGCCCCACCTATCAGGCCGACATGGAGGAAATCCGGGAAAGGCTGGATCAGATATGGCAGTTACAAAGACGCATCCTATTAAGTCAACGCTGAAAGCTGCGATTGACTATATCTGCAATCCTGACAAGACGGACGGGAAGCTGTTGGTGTCCTCCTTCGGCTGCGCCGCCGAGACCGCCGACATTGAATTTGAATGGACACGCCGCCATTCCATCGACAAGGGCACACACCTGGGCCGTCACCTGATCCAAGCCTTTGAACCTGGGGAGGTCATGCCAGAGGAAGCCCACCGGATCGGCATGGAACTGGCACGGGAGGTCCTGGGCGGCAAATATGAATTCGTCCTCACCACTCACATTGACAAGGATCACGTCCATAATCACCTGATTTTCAATGCGGTCAGCTTCACCGACCACAAGCACTACCATTCCAACAAGCGCAGCTATCACGAGATACGCCGGGCCAGCGACCGGCTGTGCAAAGAACACGGCTTGTCCGTCATCGTCCCTGGCCGGGATAAGGGCAAGAGCTACATTGAGCATCAGGCCGCACAGAACGGCACCAGTTACAAGGCAAAGCTGAAAGCCGCCATCGACCGGCTGATCCCCGTGTCCTCCAGCCTGGAAGATTTGCTTGCCCGGTTGCAGCGGGAAGGGTACGAAATCAAGCGAGGAAAGTATATCTCCGCCAGGGCGCCGGACCAGGAGAGGTTCACCCGGCTCAAAACCCTGGGCGCCGATTACACGGAAGAAGCCGTTGTCTCCCGCATTGCCGGAGGCCCCCGCCCCTCCAGACAGCCCCGGCAACGCAGCGGGAGGGTCAGCCTGCTCATTGACATTCAGAACAATATCAAGGCCCAGCAGAGTGCCGGATACCAGCGGTGGGCAACCATCGAGAATCTGAAACGGGCGGCCGCCACCATGAACTTTCTCACCGAACACGGCATCGGCAGCTATGAGGAATTGGTGGAACGGTGTGACGCCGTTGCCGCCGCCTCCATCCGTACCAGGGAAAGTCTGCGGGATACGGAACAGCGGATCGCCGACCTTGCCCTCCTGGGAAAGCAGATCGACACCTACCGCAAGCTGAAACCTGTCTATGACCGATACAAGGCATCAAAGGACAAGGAAAAATTCCTGCGCGGCTTTGAGAGCGAGATTATCTTATTCGAGGCGGCAGCCAGGGAGATCAAAAAGGCCGGACTCACCAAACTTCCTTCCTCCGATAAGGTGAAAGCAGAACTGGAAGGACTCTCCGCCCGCAAGGCCGCCCTGCAAACGGAACTTCGGAAGATACAACGGGAGGAAAAGGAATATGACACCCTCCGCCAGAATGTGGACGCCCTGCTGGAAAGGCCGAAGGAACAGGAACAGCAGCGGCAGCGGAGCAACGACTTGGAGTAACGGGGATTGGGCGCTTTTGACAGTCTTTGCAAAACCCCTGGGCGCATGGTTATCCGGCTGATATAATGGAACCAGGAATGGAGGTGCTGACTGTGACGAAATCCGAAGTAATCAAAGAGTTTTTCAAAAAGAGCGTGCTGCCCGTGGCGGTGGCGGCTTTGCTGTACTGCATTTTCAAATCCGCCTGCACAAAAGATGGAGTCACCGACTATGTATGGCTGTTCATCCTTTGCGGTCTGCCTTTTGGCATCCCACGGATGTTTGCCTGGATCGTGCCGGGCGGCTCTTTGGGAACCGCCCTTCCGTTGTTTCTGCTGAACTTTATTATTGGCGGAGTGATTGGCGGTTTCGTCCTGGTCTGGCGACTGCTGGTGTCTGCCTGGTATATTCCCTTGACCATCTATCGACTGTTCATAACAAGAGGGACTTCCTATATTCCAGAATAGCACTATGGAAATGTGGAAAACGGCCGCTCCACCGATGGAAAACAAATATTTACGACCTGATGGAAAAGCTGTCAGCTTTCCCACAGCCCGCAAACACTGTTTCCCACAGCTCCGCCCCTTTGACCGTTTACACACATTCCCACAGCACCTACTACTGCTACTGAAAATGAGCGCCATCACCGAAAGATGATGGCGCTCATTCTTTTTCTCCGTATCCTTCCCCAGCAAGATTTAGTATATTCTTTTTTTCTTTCTGCGCATAGCGCATGGTCTGATAAGCTCCGCCGCCTGTATGGTCCACATAGAATACAACGAGATTGCTTCGCTTCACCATCTGCCGGTTGCGAATTTGAAAAGCGCCTTTTGGATGGCTGCTGGCCGCGCTGCCGCATATTTCGATTTCATCATAATAGGCTTCAAAGTTTTCCGTATTGTTGTGTAACTCCGCCGTGGGATATGGCAGTATCCAAATCAAGGAACTGTTGTCATCCCGAACAAGTCGCTGCTGGCGTTTGACAGCGGAGGAAACGATCTGGTCAAAATCTCCGTCCCGTCCGACCAGGAACTCCACATACTCCTTTTCCAAAAGCAGCGCATGAACCAGCGCCTCCACACGATCCTCCGCCTCACGAAACTCCGGGATGATCCTGTGTCCAAAAAAACTAACGGTAAATATGTTCACGGTTCTATCTTCGCCATTTTCAAGCCAGCCTCTCCAACAAAGTAAATAATCCACTTCTCATTATATACAATCATTGACTTAAAGTAAATAATCCTCTAATTGGTTTCAATTATAATTTACCTGTTTTGTTGGTAGCATAATATCAGGAGGTGATATTATGCAAACGGAGTTTCCAGAACGCTATATCACTTTGGGCTTGAAGATCGCATATTACAGAAAAAAGGCGGGGATGACACAGGAGGTCCTTGCGGAGAGGATCGGGAAAAGTGTCAACTTCGTTGGTCAGGTAGAAGGAACAGGTACGGTTCGTGGCGTATCTCTTGAAACATTGTTCAAGATCGCCCAAGTGCTGAAAATCCCGCCCTCCAAGCTGTTAGAGGATGACTGATCGACTGCGACGCAGCCAGAACAAAAAAAGAATGGGAGCGCCAACCTCGGATAACTGCATCCGATGTTGACGCTCCCATTTTGCTTGATAAAAGGTGAAAATCCGGCGTTTTTCCTATGCAGAAACGCCCTGCCGCTCCACATGGGAAATCATACTGCCCCTACACGGAAAAGCCGCCACAGGCTGTTTCTTCGCCTGTTTTGAACCCTAATTCCCGCACTTTTTGGAACGGAGGGAAAGATAGTGCGGACAGGACAACACCACCGCCCGGAAACTCTGCTTGCAGGGATGGATACAGCCCTTGCATAGCTTGTTATACTGGCGTCTGCCGTTCTCGCCCAGGAAGAACGCCCATTCCAGACGCCATTTCTTGCTCCGGCTCATAAGTCGCCCAGCTCCGGGGGCTTCTTCTGCGGGGCAGGCTTGTCCGGGCTTTTCCGTTCCGCGCACTCCCGTTTTGCGTCCTCCAGTCGCTCCCGGATGGAAGGCTTTTTCTCCGGCGTGGTCCTGCGCGCCTCGGTCTGGGCTTTCTCCAATTCCTCACCACGGCGGCCGTTGTTGATGATCCCGTCGATCATGCCGTAGTCATCCTCCAGGGTCATTTCCGCCGTGCGCAGCGGGTTTTCCGGCTCCACGGGAACGGACACGATCTGCCCGTTGATGCTGGCGAACAGCTCCGGCCGCTTGAATTGCTCGGTGTATTTCTGGATCATGTCCGGGGGCAGGGACGCAAAACTCTCCGGCCCCAGGCCCACCACCAAGAAGGTGCCTGCCACAATGTCGTAAATCTCCCCATGCTCGTCCCGGAGAGAGCGGTTCAGGTCCAGACCGATGAGCTTGCCCTCGTCGTTCAGCACCAGCCCCACCGGATCGTCAAAGGGATAGGAGGCGGCAATGTCGCCGCCCACCTCCGCTTGCAGCGCATGGAGGCCGGGGTCGATTTCCTTCACATAGGGTTCCTTCATGGGCTCCACCACCAGGACAGTCAACTTCTCCGGCGCGGTATGTTCGGGTGCGTCTCCGCTGGGGATGGCAAAGGCGCGGCTGCCGTTGGCCATGATGAGATACTTTCCGTCCTCGGACTCGTGGTGGAAACCGTATCCGGCCGCCTCCATCTGTTCCCGGCTCATATCCGTCACATGGAAGGTGCCCCTGGGAGTCCGCACCGTCTCGCCGGTCTCTCGGTCATCCGGGGTGGGCGCCGCTTGCTGCCCGTACAACTCCGCTTCATACTCCCGGTTTGCCTGCTCCGCAAAGGACAGCATCTCGTCCACATGGGACTGATCCGGGTTTTCAATGGCCTCCCGGATCGCCTGGGGGTCCACATCCAGAAATTCCTCATAGCCGGTGGCGTCCTTGAACTTCTCGATCTCCGAAGGCAGATAGTCCTCCTGGGTCTGCCCCAGGGCGGCCAGTTTCTCGTCCAGGGCGGAGATGCGCCCGGCCATCAGGTTTTCGTAGATTTCTTCCTTTGCCGCGTGTTCCTCCGGGTGCTCGGCGGCATACTGCGGATCGTTCTGCCGGAAAAACTCGTCCATATCGTAGGCAAGGTCCATGGCCCATTCCGAAATTTCTTCTTCGGGGATGTCATCCTGGAAGGTCATTACTCGGTATTCCTCCGGGATGCTACCGCGCTCACCATCGTAATACTCATGGAAGCTGTCCCCGGTATCCCGCACATAGCCCAGGTCGGTGAACTGGCCGCTTTCCTCCAGGGCGATGTCCCGTCCGTAGGCCTCATAGTCGATGTAGTTGCGCAGATGCTCCGGCACCTGCATGGCGTCCAGTTCCTCGATATAATACCGGCCCAGATCATCGTGGTCATGGATGTCGGGGTAAACATCGTAACAGTCCAGGTTTTCCGTCAGGTTGATAAGCTCCTGGATGCTGCCCGTGTGATCGCCGATCTCCATAGCCGCCTGAAACCGCTCATATTCATCCTGGCTCATATCATCCAGTTTGGAAGCCAGGTAGTTCAGCTCGTCCAGGTTTGCATACTCACCCAGCAGGTCATAGAGGCCGTCCACATAGCAGTCGTAGTCCGTGATGAACCATTCCTCATAGGTCTGCCCGAAGTCGTCCTTCGCACCGATCCCGATACGCTCAAAGACCTTTTTCAGTTCCTCCGCCGTGGTGGGGAACTTCACCCATTCGCCCACAAGGGCACCCTCGTTATATTTGCCCAGGTTGGTGATGAAAGCGGCAAAGGGATAATCTTTGTCATAGTCATAATGGGGCATAGCGACACCTCCTTATCGCTCCGGCGCAGGCTTTTCCCGATGGGGTTGCGCCTTGCTGTGATTGGCACATTCCTTCCGGCTCTGTTCCAGCCGTTCTTTGATGGAGGGCTTTTTCTCCGTCTGCCTCTCCCTGGGACGCTCATGCTCCCACTCGTCGCCGGAAAGGGTGAGATACCCTTTACTGGTGAAGCACCCCTGTTCCTCCCGCATGGCGTGGTTGCCGAAAGGAACGGGATCAATGGCGTCCAGCAGCTCCGGGGGCAGAAGGACATCCAAATGCTGCGCCAGATAGCGCCAGCCCACATCCTCCACCTTGCGGATGTTGGGCTCCAGAATGAAATACTCGGTATTCGCGGGAAACTCCCGGAACTGCTCCAGGGTGGTCAGTCGGAAGGGAGACTCCTGGACAGCGGCCAGGAGGTCACGGTCCTCCGGGGAAAGTCCGGCAAGCGCCTGGGCCGCTACCTCCAGCTCGCTTGCGTCACCGCCTGCGGGGAGCAGCGGCTTCAAATGCTCCATGAAGTTGACCTCGGCTTTACTTTTTGCCATGCACACCATCCTTTCGTTTGGGAAACTCCAACTTGAAATTGACATACTTGCCGCCGGTATCGTCCAGGATCACCACGGCGTCATAGGTGGAACCTTTCTTCTCCGACCACATCCCCTTGACGGAAGTGCGGCCCTTTTTCAGAAGGTCGGCCGCCATTTTCCAGGTCATTTCCTTGCGGCGGCTGGTCCAGAAACGGTCATTCTTCCACATGACAAACTGGCAGGCCCGGTCCGAACAGGCGAAATTCTTCTTGCCTTCATAGACCGGCTTGCCGCAGCGGGGGCAGAGGCCCACCGTCTCTTTCTCCGGCTGGAACAGCTTTTGCCCATCCTCGGAAATGTGGGAGTATTTCCGCACCAGCTCCGCCGCCATTGCCTCGATCCCGTCCATGAAGTCCTCCGGCGACGCCTGGCCCTTTGCCACCTCGTTCAACCGCTGCTCCCAATCCGCTGTGAGCTTGGGAGAGGTCAGCAGCTCCGGCAGCACCGTGACCAGGTTAACGCCTGCCTTTGTAGGGATCAGGTTCTTGCCCTTGCGCTCCACGAACCCGCCGGACACCAGCTTTTCAATGATGGCCGCCCTGGTTGCCGGGGTGCCCAGGCCCTTGCGCTCTGCCTCGTCCGGCATATCTTCCTTGCCCGCATTCTCCATGGCCGACAGAAGGGTGTCCTCCGTGTAGGGCTTGGGGGGCGAAGTGAAGTGCTCGGTGACGGAGGCGGAGACCGGCTCAAAGACCTGCCCCTCGGTCAAGGCGGGAAGAACACCCTCGGCATCTTCATCCTCCGGCTTCTCCTTCAGGGAGGAACGGAACACCTCCTGGATAGCCCGCCAGCCTTGGGAAAGCACCTGCTTTCCTTTTGCCGTGAAGGTATGTCCGCCGCAGTCAAAGATAGCCGTGACCGCCTCATACACGAAAGGCTCCGCCGCCGCACACAGCAGCTTGCAGCAGACCAGCAGAAGGATATTGCGCTCACCCACAGGCAGCCCCGGAACGTTCGCTTTCTCCAGTTCCAGCGTCGGCAGGATCGCGTGATGGTCAGATACCTCCTTGTCGTTCACCAGCGCCAGAACATCGGGGAAAAACTCCGGGCAGGCATCGAAGGGCGTCACCCGTGCTGCCAGATGCAGAACCACGGAGGCGGTCTCCGCCATGTCGCCGGTCAGATACCGGCTGTCCGTGCGGGGATAGGTCAGCAGCTTCTTTTCATAGAGCGATTGGGCGTAGTCCAGGGTTTGCTTGGCCGTGTAACCGAACACCCGGTTTGCCTCTCGCTGCAAGGTGGTCAGGTCATACAGCTTGGGCGGCTTCTCCGTCTTTTTCTCCCGCACCAGGGATATACACACGGCCCGCTTCCCGTCACAGGAGTCCCGGATGGCCTGGGCATCTTCCGGGGAAACAATGCGGTCGCTGACCGCCTCGGCCCCCTCCAGCGCCAGCCGCACATGATGGTATTTCTCCTTGCGGAACAGGACGATCTTACTGTCCCGGTCGGCCAGCATCGCCAGGGTGGGCGTCTGCACCCGCCCCACATTCAAAGTGCGGTGGTAGAGGACGGAGAACAGGCGGCTTGCGTTGATACCGATAAGCCAATCCGCCTTTTGGCGGCAAAGCGCCGATTGATACAGAGGATCATAGTCCCTGCCGGGGCGCAGGTCGGCAAAGCCCTCCCGGATCGCCGCATCCTCCATCGAAGAAATCCAGAGACGGGAGAAAGGCTTGGAACATCCGGCAGCCTCATAGACCAGCCGGAAGATCAGCTCGCCCTCGCGTCCCGCGTCGCAGGCGTTGACCAGTTCCGTCACATCGGGGCGCTCCATCAGGGAACGGAGAATGTGGAACTGGTCAGCCTTTTCCTCGGACACCACATAGTGGAAGGGGGCGGGCAGGATGGGAAGGTCCTCATACCGCCACTTCTTATAGCGGTCATCGTAGGCAGCCGCGTCCGCCAGCCCCACCAAATGCCCGATGCACCAGGAAATGAGATACCCATTTCCTTCAAAATAGCCATCGGCCCTGGATGTGACACCCAGGGCCGATGCGATACTCTTTGCTACACTCGGTTTTTCGCAGATCACCAATTTGCTCAATTCTGCTCCTCCTGTTCTCCCTGTTCAGGAATGTCCTCGTTTTCGTATTCCTCGTCCTCGAACTCATAGTCGTCCGGGTCGGCGCTGACCTTTGCGCCCTGCTTGGGCTTGATGAACTTGATGTAGGCGAAGGCTCCGCCGCCGCCCAGAGCCGCCAGCAGCAGGATCAGCACCAGGGCGCCGCCGCTGCCGGACTCCTTCTCCGGCTCCGGTTCAGGCTCCGGCTCCACCTCCGGCGCTTTCCCGGCACACTCGCTCATATTCACCGCGCAGACCGGACAGGCGGTATTTACCGCACCAGCCTGGCATTTCTCGGTGCAGGTACAAGCAGCTGGCTTTTCCTCCGTCTGTCCGTCCTCCAGCAGCGCCATCAGGTCGGCTTCATCCACCTGGTTCAAGAAGTGAACGGCGGTCTCCTTGTCCTCGTTGGCCCGGTCGATCAGGATGTAAAAATAGTTGCCCGCTTTTGTGGTCACGGTGATAAGCTGTTTGTCGCCGTAATAATCGTCCACCAGCGTGGCGTTGCCCTCCGGGGTAAGGGGCTGGCCCTCCGGCTCCATGCCCCCGGTGGCGGGTTCCTCGGTGGGTTCCGGCGTCGTCTCGGCGGACTCTCCCGTGTAGTAGTCGCCATCCCCACCGCCCGCAAAGGCGGTGACGGAGAAGGCGGTCATGCACAGGACCACCACCGTCAGGGACGCCAGAAGGCGGAAAACTCTGTTACGCTTCATCTTCGCCATCCTCCATTCCTTCCACATCCTCGTCGTCGGTGTCAGCCGCTGCCTCCGCCTCCATCATCCCGTCGGGCAGGGTGATAAGGCCGCTGGCGTAGGCCTTCAGGAAGGCGGTCAGCTCCTTGTTGTCCATACGCACCGCCTTGACCATGCGGACGATCTCCAGGTTTTCTTCCTCGGTGAGCTGCGCCTCCAGTTCCCGAAGGCGCTTCTGCTGGGCGGAAATCTTCTCCTTCGTCTTTTCAATGTCCTTGCGGATTTTCTCAACCGTTGCCATGTGTGCAAAACTCCTTTCCAAATCGTTCTCTCCAGGAATAGTTCCGCCCCAGGCCCTTGACCGTTTTCAGGTTTTTCCGGGCGTTGTCCTCCAGCGCCAGGGCGCGGCGGAACAAATCGGGATGCTGCTCCCGCAGGGCGGTGATCTCGTCGGGTTTCATGCTGGGGCAGAAAAAACAGGACGATTTTCCCGGCTGGGGCAGCCCTGCCGCCTCGATCTGCCGGATGCAATCGTCCCGCGTCCATCCCCATTCCATCAGGGGATACCACTTGCTGTATTTTCGGTCGGCCAGGTCTCCCAGCAGCACCTTGTCGCTGCGGTAGCCCTCGCCCGCGTCGTAGCCGATGAACTTGACCACCCGTTTGCCCGCCGCCCACGCCTTTTGACACGGCGGGTAATGGTTGCAGAACTTTTCTTGCGGCCCGATCTTGTGTTTCAGGGAACACCGCTTGAAGCCGTAGGCGATAGACGGAAGGCTGCAACTTTGCAGACATTCATCCTCCAGCGTCAGCCGTTTCCCGTCACGGGTGGTCTTATACACTCTGATAATGGGAGGCATCCCGTGGTCCTTCAGCCAGCGGTCCATCACCTCCAGATAGGCGTAGGTGTGGGGATGCTCTGCCCCCGTATCCGCAAAGAGAATCAGGTCCACCGGGATACGGTGCTGGTGCAGCCCGATCAAAAGGGCGGTGCTGTTGGCGCCGCCCCCATAGGAAACCATATTGATGCTTCATCACCTCCATCAGTTGTACGGCGGTCTGCCGTATGCGTAGAAATGGGACTGCCAGTAGCTCGTGTTCAGGTTGGAATACTGGATGGGGTCGCCGCAATGCAGCATCATCCCGTCGCCCACATAAATGCCTACATGAGATACGCCGGTTGTGTCGTAGGTGCCCACGAAGAACACCAGATCGCCGGGCTGGGGGTCGGATACTGGGGTGGAAATATTGTAGAGCCCCTGTGCGCCCAGCCGCCCGGTATTGCACAGGCCGCTGTTGGTCAGCACATAACTGACGAAGCCGCTGCAATCAAAGGAAGTGCTGGGGCTGCTGCCGCCCCACACATAGGGATAACCCAGGTATTTTTCCGCCTCGGTAATGAGGGTGTTGAACCGCTCGTCCGTCAGGTATTCAGCGGGAATCTCCCAGGCGGTGGGAGGGTTGTCGATGTACTTGTTCACATACCCGGAGGACGGGAACAGATCGGGGCGGTTGCCCAGGGTGGACATATAGGTGGCATACAAGGAAAGCTGTTCCTCGCCCATCATGTAGACAGGCACATGGGAGAGGTCGAAGTTTTCCAGCGTGACGGTGCAGATGGTCCAGGTATAGGGCACCCGAACCGTATAGGTGTTGCCCTCGCTGTCCGTCCGTGTCTCCGTCCGATAGCGGGTCTCCGTGGTCACGGTTTCGGTGAGAATGTATTGCTTGTCAAAGAGGGTTTGAAGGTCGCCCTGTACCTGGTCAATGGTGAACACCCCTTCATGGAGTGCCGACAGAATGGAAACCAGCACATAGGGGTCATGCTCGATCTCGTCCAGGTCGAAGTGATACTCGTCATAGTCGTGGGTGGCCTCGTAGGTATCCAGGTATTCCCGCAATTCATCCTCTTTGGCGCAGTAGGCTTCTTCCGCCGCCAGCATGTCGGCATCCTCGGAGAGATAGGAGGACGCCATAATGTTGGACACCCCGCCGCCGAACATGGAGGAACAGGATTGCAGGGAGCCCAGCAGCATTACCAGCAGAAGACCGATGCCGCCCACGATCAACGCGCCCTTCCAATGCCGTTTCAGGAAAAGGGCGGTGCGCTTGGACTCCTGGGCGGTTTTCTTGGCCGCCTTTGCCGTGGTCTCCGCTGTTTTCCCGGCCTGGGCGGTCTTGCCCGCCGCCCGGTATGCCGCCGCATATTGCTTTTGCAGCTTCCGTTTCTGCCACAGGCGGGAGATGGGATTGGATGCAAGCTGGGGGTTCTCCGCCACGGCTTTCCGATAGTAGAAATCCGCATTGGCCTTGACCGCCGCCTGCTCCGCCTTTGCCGCGTCCCGCCAGGGTTTCAGCTTGCGTTCCGCCCGCCAGTTCTGGACACGGCGGTTTCCGTAGCCCACAGCCTTCTCAAAGCTACGTTCCCCCAGGTGGCCCGACTGGACGCCGGAATTTTCCTGCTCCACCTCTCGGACCTTGCCGTGGATGGCTGCGCCTGCCTCCTGGATGGGGCGGGACAGCGGATTGGCATGTTGGGGGGATGGCAGTTTGGATGGAACAGCGGTCTTTGCCGCGTCCAGCCGGTCCGCCGCCTTGTCCGACTTGCGGATGGCCCCTTGCAGCTCCGGCTTGGCCTGGTCCGCCTCGGAAAACTGCAATCGGGAGGATGGACGGCCCGCTGCCGCCTCGCCCTCCCGATAGGTTCTGCGCTGTTTCCGGCGCTTCTTCTTGGCTGCTGCCTGTTCCCGGTGCAGTTCCACACGATCCACTACTTCCCCAGCGGCACCCGCCGTGTCGCCGGAGGCGGAATGGTCCTGCTCCGGCGTCCGGTCAGAGGGATAGGTCGTCTCGCCCGTAACCAGATTGACGGATACTGCCCCGTCACGGGTCATCTTCTGCGCCTCCTTTTCGGGGGCTTTCCATTCTTTCAAGGTGCGTCACCTCCTGTTCCATAGGGGCAGATGTTGGCACACGCCCCGGTTTCGATCATGGCGATGTACTGGAAAATGGGATAGGCCTGGGGCGGGCAGACCGCGTTCCCCAGGGTTTTCAGCCGCAGCGCCCGGTTGTCCGTGTCCTCGGTCATGCGGGGGACTCCTTCGGGCTCGGCACGCCAAAGGATGCGTCCGTCCATTTCGGGGGGAATCCCATGAGCCATTCCACCCAGTCCGGGTTCAGCGCCGCTTTCTCGGAAAGGGGCTGCTCCTGCCGGATCACCTGGGCCGACAGGTTGGAGGACGGGGATTTGTCCCGGAAGGCCGCCGGTTTCAAGGTGGAACGGTAGCCCTCCGATGCTGCCGGGGTCAGATAGAACACCGCCGCCGACAGGGACAGGCTCCAGATCGACCCGTCCTTGTTCCGCTTGCGGAATATCCCATTGTCCGACAGGAACACATCCAGGCTGGCAGCATCCCGCCCCGTGGATTTGTCGGAGGCAAGGGGTGTGGGAAACATCAGCCGCGACGATAAAAGTTCGCTGGCGCTCATGCCATGCGCCGACGCCGCAAGCCGGAAATACGAATGGGAGAACAGCGTATCCCGCTTTTGCCAGGTCAAAGATCGTTTTGTCGAGCCCCATATTGATGAAGCCAGCAACATTTTCCCCAAGCACCCAACGGGGCCGCAGCTCGGTAATAACGCGGCACATTTCCGGCCACAGGTAGCGTTCATCCGCAAAGCCCCGCCGCTTTCCTGCGGTGGAGAAGGGCTGGCACGGGAAACCGCCGGAGAGGATGGTGATGGTTTCAAGTCCTGTTTTCTCAAAAAACGCCTCCTTCGTGAATGTGGTGATGTCCCGGAACTTCGGCACATCCGGCCAATGCTTTTGCAGGATGGAATAGGGATAGTCCGCCCACTCACATTGACAGACCGTTTCAAAGCCCGCTGCCTCCGCCGCCAGATCAAGCCCACCAATGCCAGAAAACAGACTCACATGGGTCAGTTGGTTTGCTATTTTGTATTCACCTCCTGATTTTGGGCATAGAAAAACCTCGCTTCGGTTGAAGCGAGGTTTTCTTCATCGTGAATATAACTTTGAAATTGGTAATGCAGCACATTCTTCTTTATCGAAATACAAGTACAAGAATTGATGGTACTTTTTCTGATAAATGTCCTCAAACTCAAATTTCAAAATAGAATGATATTTCTGAGTTACCTTGGAAAAATCAAAAACGAGGTTGAACTCCCCAGCGTTCGCACACAAATTGTACTGCGGAGATATAAGCCAGCCACTTTCACTTTTTACAGGTTCGGCATCGACACCGGTTTCCTCATAGTATGTATAGCCCTTATAATCAATCTTATCGTAAAAATCATCAATGGGCGTTGTAGCTATTTCATCAAGAGATGCCAGCCCCTTAACACTTTTTAGATCGTAAAGGTACACACATACCTGAAATGCTGTTGATAATCCCTTGTTTGTTACCTTGATATTAGCACTCTTCCTAAATCCATCTGGCTCCGTTTTTCCTGGTGTTCTAAGAATAATATATCCGTCATTGTAGATTCGGCCATCTGTGTCATTAAATATTCGGAATACTTTATTCTGGGCATTGTTGTCAAGTGTTGAATATGCGTCAACATCCAAACAAGGAACAACACTTAACTCTTGCTGCTTTTTCAAACACCACACAGATAAAAACAAGCCTCCAACCACACCGACAAACCCCAACCAGTCCCATCCTCCTGTTGGAAATGAGTAATTAAACCACATCGGAAGAAGTACAAACCACAGATATGTTCCAAAGACAAAAGCAACCATGTATCCTACATATTTCTTCAATATACATACCTCCTCACTATGAACGCCAACATTATAGCATACATATTCCCGATAAGGTAGAAGAAATATTTATTGTGACTAAGCGTATTATACTGAAATTGCCTTATTTACTGTTTTTTGCGGCTCTTTTTACCATGGCATTGTGTAACTGGGGTCAGCTCAGTCATAGTCGGCCTCGCTGCCGTCCGGATCATAGGGTGTCAGGTGCGTCCGGCGAATGGCGCTTTCCAGCATATCGAAGCCCGTGACGCCTGTGCTGTCCGGGATGCCCCACCTGCGGTACATCCTGCGGATCGCCGGATGCTCGCCGGAGAGATTCTTTTGCAGCCGTACAAGCTGCCGCTCCGTTTTTACATCCAGAACGCGATTGTGGAGGAAGCCATACTGCGCCAGCAGGTCAAAGAGATCGCCCACCAGCATACGGAAGGCGCTGCCGGAGATGATGTAGGCGGGATCATTGCTGGCAGCGGCACGCTGCTTTTCCCTGATTTTTGCGTCATGCTCTTTCAGTACGGCGGTCAAGGGCGTGAGCTCCGCCGCCTTCAGCTCCGCAAGGTCCTTTCTGTCCCCAAACACCAGATAGCGGCCGGGGATACGCCAGGCGGCGAACTTTTCCTCCGCGATCTCTCCGTAGCGCTTTGCCGTCTCGGCCAGATTATCCAGATCCTTTTCGTCCTTCGCCTTTCCCGCCAGGAAGGCGAGCTGGTGGAGAAGTCCGTACAGATGTACCTCATCATTGATATGATTTTCATATACCTTGCTGTCGATCACATATTTCATATCTTGTCCCATCCTTTCCTTATCCTCTTTCCCCGTCGTGGGAAACCTCGCTGGGCTTTGTCGTGAGAAGCCGGTACAGCTCCGTATCCTTCGGGAACTCGTCCCGGAAGGGCAGGATCACATTCTGGAAGAACAGAAGGCCGCTGCCGGGGTCCGCGTTGGTCACATAGGCAAGCTGCTCGGCGGAGATGTTCAGCCGCTCCGTCATCAGCTTGCGGTCGCCCGCGGAGAGGTTCAGCAGGTAGATGAAATCGCTGTTTTCCAGAATGTTTTCGATCTCCGGGCTGTGCAGCAGGTCCTTCGGGTTCTGTGTCGCCCCGGTGGGGACGCCGCCCCACTTTCTGAAACGCTTCCAGATCTCTGCGCTGTACGCCGCCGTCTGTTCCTCCTTCAGAAGCAGATGGAACTCATCAATATAGTATCTGGTAGATTTATGCAGCGCCCGGTTGACCGTCACACGGTTCCACACCTGATCCTGCACGATCAGCATCCCAAGCTTTTTAAGCTGTTTTCCCAAATCCTTAATATCAAAACAGACAATCCGGTTATTCAGTTCCACGTTGGTACGGTGGTTGAACACCTTTAAGGAACCGTTGACATAGATTTCCAATGCTGTCGCAATCCTCTGTGCCTGAACCTCTTTCTGTTCCCGCAGGCATTGGTACAAATCTCCCAATACAGGCATATTCTCCGGCACAGGGTTTTCAAAATATTTCTGGTATACAATCGGCAAGCATCGGTCAATGACAGACTTTTCTTCTGCTTCAATACCATTTCTGGAACCCATAATCAGCTCACACAAGGACAGAATGAAATCACTCTTAAAGCCCAGCGGGTTATCATCATCAGAATAATCCAGGTTGATGTCCATTGGATTGATGTAATCGTGACTGGTAGGCGAGATATGGATAACCTGCCCTCCAAGTGCGTTGACAAGGGGATAGTATTCTCCTTCCGGATCTCCGATAATAATGTCATCCTGCGTGACAAAAAAAGCATTGGTAATTTCCCTTTTGGCAGAAAAAGATTTTCCGGAACCGGGCGTACCAAGAATCAGTCCGTTAGGATTTTTCAGTTTCTTCCTGTCCACCATGATCATGTTGTTGGAAAGGGCGTTCAAACCGTAATACAAAGATTCTCCCGCCATGAACAATTCCTGTGTGGTAAATGGCACAAAAATAGCAGTGGATGTAGTTGTCAGCGCTCTCTTAATCGGAATCAGATTCAATCCCAACGGAACACTGCTCATCAATCCCTGCTCCTGCATATAGTCCAATCTTCTTAATGAACAATTATATTTCTGTGCAATCCCTCCTGTCTGGAACACCGCATTATCAAGTTCCTGCTTTGTCTTTGCCGTATTTAAAAACAATACCGTCACAAGGAACATCCTTTCATTTCTGGACTGCAAATCTTCCAAAAGACGCTTCGCTTCCCCGCCATACGTGTTCAAATCTGACGGAATGATGTCCATATCGTACCCTGAACGTACTGCTTTTTTCTGTTCTTCTATCTTCATGCGGTTAATATCCGTCACTTTACTTTTTACCAGCTTAATCGCTTTCATCTGATCCAGAGACTGGATATGAAGATTTACAATCAGATTTCTGTCCATATCCAAAAACTCTGCCAGCATCTTATCTGTCAGCTCCGGTGCAAGTATCTGTAAATAAGATGCTGCACCGATGGTATTTCCCATCTGAAAGGTCTTTCCGTCCCGGAACACAAAACTGGTAGGTGCAATAAAGTCTTTTGTCCCCATTCCGCTTCGCAGTACCCTGTCATAAGAGAACTGGAACGGCACTTTTTCTTCCGGGTTAAAGGTTTCATAGAGAATCTGAAGCCGTTCCTCCCCGGACAGCGGATAAGCCGACACTCCGAGAACCTTGAAGTTATTTAAAATATCCGCTTCGATACGTTCCAGCTTCGGCTTTGCTTCCCGGATGTTCTCCGCCTTAATTCCAAATGTAATGTATTTCGTCCGTACCAGGCCATTATTTCCTTTTGCCAGCTGATTTTTTAACATCTGTGCATACTCCATACGCACATCGTCAAATGCGTCATTCTGCGGTCTGATCTGAATAGCGGATTCAAATTCTTTCATACTGCTGTGATGGTTGATAAAGGACACCTGAAAATGGATACTGCTGTCAAAATAATTGAGGAAGTCACACCAGTTTTCAAAAATGGCATTCTTATCTTCGTTCTGTGCCAACTGGTAGTTAATGTCATAAAATCGGATGGTTTTGGAATAATATTTCTCCTGTACCCGGCAGATACCGTCCTTTGCCATTTCCCGGTATGGTATGGATTTCTGTGCCGAAAGACGCTTCTCCTTTTCCTTTTTCAATTCTGCTTTTGAAGGTTTCTTCTCCACAATCTTCTGTGATCCGACTGTATTTCGTCCCTTTCTTTTTCTCCCCGGTTTCTCGGATGCCGCAGAATAATTTACCGTTTTATGCTTTTTCTTTTTTTCCTTTTTTAAAGCGGCTCTTTCTTCTTTTGCTGCCAGCTTTGCTTCTTTTTTAGCTGCCTTTTTCTCTGCTTTTTCCTGCTCTCTGCGCAGCTTCTCATTCATTTTTTCTGCTTTTTTCATAGCCCTTTTTTCACGCCTGGTAAGTTTTCTGGGTGGTTTTCTCCTGCCCCTTCTGCGTTCCAGAGCTTCATAACCGGACACCACAGGCTGTCCCCTTACAAGGCCTGCCATTTTTTCTGTATCATAGGCTTCTGCCTCTCCATAATCCGGATATTCCTCGTCCGCATCATCCAGCCAGCCTCTTTCATAGGCTTCCTGCCTTTTGATATGAGACTGGTACGCCTGTCTATCATTTCCTTTTCTTTTTCTCTGCATGTCCGCTTCCTCCTCTCTTTCTTTTCTCAGTCGTTACTGTTTCCTGTATTTCGTACAGATTCTCAATCTCATACCTGCGGATGGCAGGATACCGCAGTTTTACATGAATGACATTTAAGAGAATCTTTTCCAAAGGCAGGCCGTCCTTTTCATACATGGCAAACATAAATGCCGGAAGCATAAGAATGACCATACCTGTTGCCGCATTGCTTGTTCCAATCCATTCCCTTGTCAGAAAATAAAATGGAAGCCCCACAGCCGCCGCAATCACCAGACAGATAAGCTGCCGTTTCGTGAGGTTTAAAACAACCTTATTTTTTACCTTTGTCAAATCTTTGGGTACTGATACAAATGCCACGATTACCATCTCCTTTCCCTGCATTTTCTAAAATCCGGGACGATGCAGAACCTTCAACTTCATTTCCCCACACATCCCATCCGGATGTTTTCTGCCTTGCAAACAGTTCAATTCTCGGCA
>ENA-OWRC01001961-OWRC01001961.1-human-gut-metagenome-genome-assembly--contig:-NODE-1961-length-17833-cov-3.423726_pt1 | contig 17833 bp, 14 predicted proteins | sample MGYA00248268_ERZ651895 | MGnify/ENA primary metagenome ERZ651895 (study PRJEB26924, sample SAMEA4378242) | human gut metagenome | biome: human gut; feature: human-associated habitat; material: faeces...
CAGATCGATCATAACGCGCAGGGCGTATCTTCCTTTTGTTGATATCATTCGGTAACCTCCTTACTATTAACCAATTATAACGCAAGGTAATAGGACTTTCAAGGAGAAAAGCGTGGAAAACAAAGAAAAAAAGTTTTTTCCTAATACCTATTGACAAAGTTGGTTTATAAGAGTATCATTAAGCCATCGAGTTCGGAAAGAACATGAAAATGAAAAGGAGGCAGATACAATGGCAAGACAGAATATTGTATGGAACGGAAATCTGATGTGTTGTTGTCGAATGTGTAATTCCCGGGCATTTTATATGGTCAGGTAAATTTGCATATCTGCCGTTCAAGAGAATGACAACGATTTAAGATGCAAGCCATTTGCCCGGGAGCTTAAAGAAGATTAAGCGATCCGGCTTTTTATTTACCCAAAAAGCCAAATATACATTTGCATAAGCAAATATAATATTGCGGAAAAAGCAATTATTTTATAGAAAGCTTGAAAATAAATGGAAAAACGCTTGCTCAAATAAAAAAATGAATATAAAATAAAAACGAATTTACATACTAGGAAATAAACTTCCAGAAAAAGAAAGAGAGGTATTTTGAGATGGGAAACTATAGATTTGAGACTCTTCAGTTACACGTAGGTCAGGAGCAGCCGGATCCGGCAACCGATTCTAGAGCCGTTCCGATTTATCAGACCACTTCTTATGTATTTAAAAATTCCGCCCATGCGGCAGCACGTTTTGGTCTGGCAGATGCCGGTAACATTTACGGACGTCTGACCAACTCCACACAGGATGTATTTGAGAAGAGAATCGCAGCACTGGAGGGCGGCGTTGCAGCACTGGCAACCGCATCCGGCGCAGCTGCTATTACATATACAATCGAGGCACTGGCAGCAGACGGCGGTCACATCGTAGCACAGAAGACCATCTACGGCGGCAGCTATAACCTTTTAGAGCATACACTTTCCCATTTCGGTGTATCTACAACTTTCGTAGATGCTCATAATCTGGAAGCGGTAGAAGGTGCAATTCAGGAAAATACCCGTGCTATCTATCTGGAGACTCTCGGAAATCCGAATAGTGATATCCCGGACATCGACGCGATCGCTGAGATTGCACACAAACACGGACTTCCGTTAGTCATTGACAATACATTTGGTACACCGTACCTGATTCGCCCGATCGAGCATGGCGCAGACATTGTCGTACATTCCGCTACCAAGTTCATCGGCGGACACGGAACCACTCTGGGCGGCATCATCGTAGATTCCGGTAAATTTGACTGGAAAGCAAGCGGCAAATATCCGGCAATCGCAGATCCGAATCCGAGCTACCACGGCGTATCTTTCGTAGAGGCAGCAGGTCCGGCAGCATTCGTTACCTACATCCGTGCGATCCTTCTGCGTGATATGGGCGCTACGATTTCCCCGTTCAACGCATTCCTGCTTCTTCAGGGAACTGAGACATTGTCTCTGCGTATCGACCGTCATGTGGAAAATACCAAGAAGGTTGTTGAGTACCTGTCCAAACATCCGTTAGTAGAGCACGTAAATCATCCGTCTCTGCCGAATCATCCGGATCATGCACTTTATGAAAAATATTTCCCGAATGGTGGAGCATCTATCTTCACATTCGAGATCAAAGGCGGACAGGAAGAAGCTCACAAGTTCATCGACAACCTGAAGATCTTTTCGCTGCTTGCAAATGTTGCGGATGTTAAGAGCCTTGTTATCCATCCGGCAACAACAACACATTCTCAGCTGACAGAAGAAGAACTGCTTGATCAGGGAATCAAACCGAACACAATCCGTCTTTCTATCGGTACAGAACATATCGATGATATCATCGCAGATCTTGAAGGTGGATTTGCAGCGGTTCAGGGCAAATAAATATTATACACACAGGAATTTTGGACGGAGGTTTTTCGAAACCTTCGTCTTTTTCGATGTGCACAGAAAATTTTAAGGAGAAAACACTATGACAAAGGCACAGATCAGAAAAAATGCTTTTCTGAAATCCATTCCGATCATGTGCAGCTACATTTCCGAAAAGAATTGCGGCAGTCAGGAGTGTTGAAAATGCTGTGCGATAAGCGGAAATAAGCGAAAATCCAGTATTTTCGGATGGATCTCCCTTTGACCAGATGCAGAGATTATGCTATGATATGTACCGATACATGCGCATTTTTTATTTGACAACAATCCAGATGGAACTTTCTGTTCAATAAAGAGGATTATGTGTCAGGGGACATTCTTTTTACAAGGAGAAAATCAATGAGTATAGATATTACGATCGAGGAAATGGAAGCGCTTCCTGCAGAGTCCTACGAGCTTTTTGATATCCGTGGCGAGATTGAGCGCGCCCATGGAATCCTGCCGAATTCGACGGCAAGCTCAGCAGATGTACTGATGGAGAATCCGCCGGAAGATAAGGAAAAGAAGATCATTATCTGCTGCAGCAGAGGACAGATCAGCAGGGATATCGCAGAAGAACTGCAGGAGCAGGGATATGAAGCATACAGCCTGAAGGGCGGTTATGTTGGATGGCTGATGGCAGATATGAAGAAAAAGGAAGCAGATGATGTCTGTGAACATGTGGAGCTTAGTATCCGCAAGAAGTTCAAAAAGAAGATCTGGTCCAAATTTACAAAAGCTGTCAGAGAATATGAACTGGTCAAAGAAGGTGACCGGATCGCAGTATGTATTTCCGGTGGAAAAGATTCAATGCTGATGGCAAAGCTTTTCCAGGAATTAAAGCGTCACAACAAGTTTAACTTTGAAGTAAAGTTCCTGGTGATGGATCCGGGATACAGTCCGGAGAACAGGAAGGTTATTGAAGAAAACGCAAGGAAGATGAAGATTCCGATCCAGATTTTTGAATCCAATATTTTTGAATCGGTATTTGAGATCGAAAAATCACCGTGTTATATCTGTGCAAGGATGAGACGTGGATATCTTTATAATTTTGCACAGCAGATGGGCTGCAACAAAATCGCACTGGGACATCATTATGATGATGTGATTGAGACGATCCTGATGGGAATGCTCTACAGTGCACAGGTGCAGACTATGATGCCGAAGCTTCACAGTACAAATTTTGAAGGGATGGAACTGATCCGACCGATGTATCTGATTCGTGAGGATGACATCAAGGCATGGAGAGATTACAATGACTTGCATTTTATTCAGTGTGCATGTAAGTTTACCGATACCTGCACAACCTGCAACAATGAAGAAAATCAGTCAAAGCGTATGGAGATCAAAAAGCTGATCGCAGAGCTTAAGAAGACGAACCCGTTTGTGGAGGGCAATATTTTCAAGAGTGTGGAAAATGTCAATCTGGATACGGTTGTCGGCTACAAGGCAAAAGGTGTAAGACACAATTTCCTGGATACTTACGATGATTAAAAATGACTGGATGTGCCGGAGGCGTATCTGAGATAGAAAGAAGAATGAAATTCCCGTCGGGCAGGTACAGGATCTGCCCGGCGGGAATTTTGAGATTAAATGACAGGAATATTGACCTGTACCAGAATTCCTGACGTTGATCAGGATAAAACGGTTTCCTGCTGGTTCTTGATATCGTGGTAAATAACAAAACGTCCACGTCCGTTGTGCTTAGCTGTATACAGAGCATGATCAGCAAGGCGGTATAATTGGCTGAAAGATTCAGCATCCGTTGGAGCAACAGCACAGCCGATACTGCAGGAAAGTTTCCGACCATTTAGTTCCGGGATATCTACATTTTGAAGATTTGTATAGAGCTTTTGCAAATGCAGATGGATACTGTAATCCAGACGTACATTTTTCATCAGGATCATAAATTCGTCACCACCGACACGACCGATGATATCGGTTGTCCGAAACTGTTCTTTCAGAAATCCGGCAAATATTTTCAGTACCTGGTCACCGGTTGCATGTCCATAAGTATCATTGATCTGCTTGAAATAATCCATGTCGATCATCATTAAAGCCTGTAAATCTTCAAAATCTTTTTCGCGCAGCCATTCGGAAATCGTGTGTTCTGCATAAACTTTGTTCAGAAGTCCGGTCAGAGCATCTGTATGCGCCTGGCGAAGAAGCGAAGTCTGATTCTTCTGGTTGATCTTCCAGAGTGCGAAGATCAGAAGCAGCACAATGCAGATAAAAAAGGCGAACAGAATGATTTCAAAGTTGTTGATAAAAGCAAAGTGCTGACGGGCTTCGACAGCAGGAACGATATAGCAGAGCATCCAGTCGTTGTACTTTAGTGGCTGGTAGGAAATATAGCGTGCATGTGATAAATCTGCTGTAATCTTGCGGCAGTTTGCGTGTCCTTGCTTAAAATCTTCCTGAAGGGTAGCGCCATCTTCCGAGGTCTGAAATACCCAGTCAGAGGAAGAAGTAAAAAAGTTCTCCCGGATTTCGTTGTGAGTAGATTCAATGGAAATAATGTTGCCGTCCGAGTCTGTGATAAATGAGTAGCCGGAACCGGAATACAGATCCTCAAAGAGCATGGTAGTCAGTTTCGCGACATCGATGGAACCTCCAAAAACACCGATAATATTCTGATCTTTGTCATAAACAGGAACTGTGAGGACAACGAGGGTTTCGTTGTCTACGCTACTTGACAGAGGAGAACTAAGGACGCGTCTGCCTTCCAATGTCTTTTGAAAATAGTCCCGTGAACTTGCATCGGTATTCTTTCCATCGCTGGAGTGTCCGATACCGTCTGTAGAAAAAAGCATAAGCCGGTGAAAGGAGCTGGAAGAAGCCAGTTCAGCAAGAAGTTGAAGATTATCGCTACTGAACAGATCGGAAGTTGTTCCGAAGTATGCAGCAGGACTCTCCAGGAATTCATATTCTTTTTCCAGAACCAGTTCCAGGTGATCCTTTTGCTGCAGTGTGTTTTTTTGGATAACGTTCTGTACACTTTTATCAACGCTCTGTTGTACAAACCAGAAAAAAATCAGAAGTGTGAACGTCATTACAATCAGGAACGAAATGACAGCCGTTCCATATTGCATCAGTTAATGACGTGATATTTTTTTCATGTAAGCCCCCCTTATTTTGTACGTTAACAGATGAATTATCATTTTTTTAATTATAGCATGGATTTAACGAAATGTCATTTGAGAAATGTACAAAATGTATAAAACTTAAATAAAAAAAGGAATGAATAATGTAAGATATTAACAAATACATTACATTATTCATTCCGATTCTATTTTGCGAGTCTGTAAATGGCGTCCAGATAAATCTTCATCCAGATATCAAGCTTGTCAAGTTCCAGATATTCATTGGTCTGGTGCATCAGATCCGGCTGATCCGGTAAAAGTGCTCCGAAAGCAACACAGTTATCCAGTGCGCGCGCATATGAGCAGGCTCCGTCAACCAGAGGCATAGCAGATGAATCGCCAACAACGGTACGGTAGGATTCCAACAATGCTTGTACAAGGAAAGAATCTTTTGGGATATGAATCGATTCTGTGGCATTTGGATTTTCAAAACGGAATCCGGAGCCGCTTAAATGCTTCTGGATAAGCTCCTGTACCTGCATGCAGCGGTAAGTGACAGGAACACGATTGTCAATAGAAAAGATGACTTTATAATCCTGTACTTCGACCTTTCCTACATTAAAACTTAATTTACCGGAAATTTCATCGGAAAGATCAATTCCCAGTCCTTTGCCGGTCAGATCAAAACCGATGTACTTCATATAGAAGGCAGCGATTCTGGAAAGCTCATTTTGAAGTGGTAATTCAGAAACAGCTTTCATAAGTCCGCTGATCGCATTGATTCCGGTAGAAGGATGGGCGGCATGTGCGGCAACACCTTCTGCAGTCAGGCGAAGAGACGAGTCCATTCTGTCCAGTCGGAAATGGCAATTCGTCTGTGTTTCCCAGGAGAGAAGATTCTTACGGATCACAGCTTCCATTTCTTCGGGAAGCAGAACAGATGCGTGATCTGCAACTGCATTAAAAGCGTTTCCGCCGGATAGAACAAGCTCTTCCGTGATATCTGTTACAAGTTGATATTGGAAGACACCCTTCTCGGCATAAATAAGTGGAAATACAGCATCCGGTGTAAAAGACATCTGTGGAGCAGGGATTTTCTTTTGATTGAAATAATAATCCATGCATTTCCAGTCGGTTTCTTCATTGGCGCCAACGATGAAACGAATTCTCTTTTGCAGAGGAAGTTCCATTGCTTTCAGAATCTTTACTGCGTGCAGGCAGGCGAGAAGAGGACCTTTGTCGTCAAGAACACCGCGCCCGTAAAGCTTTCCGTCTATGATTTCCGGTTTGAAAGGATCACAGATCCAGTTTCCGCTGCAGGGAACGACATCTACATGCCCAAGGATTCCCAGAATTTCATCCTGTTCTCCATAATCGGCATGTCCTGCGTAGTTGTCAAAATTTTCAACTGTAAGTCCCATTGAATTTGCTATTTCAAGAAAACAATCGAGAGCCTTTGCAGGACCTGCACCGAAAGGCATTCCTGCCTCCGGTGCTGCTTCCACACTGTTGATCGATACCAGTTTTATGATATCCTGGATCAGACTTTCCCGATCTGCTTTTATTTGTTTTTCAAAATCCATAACTGGCTTCCTCCTGTCTGGATAAGGTATTTATACATATAATTGAATGATTAGCATGATCGCACTGAATACGGTTGTCATACCCATAAGAGGCATGATAAATTTCAGCCATTTGTCATAGGTAACATCAACCATTGCAAGGGATGCAAGGATCAGTCCGGTCGGTGTGATGAAGGAAATCAGTCCAAGACCGTATGCGTATGCTGAAACGATGACGGATCTTGATACCCCAACGGTGTCGGCGAGCGGTGCCATGATCGGAATGGACAGAACCGCAAGACCGGAGGAAGAGGAAATGAAAAATCCAAGTACGATAAATACCAGCATCATAAGGATGATGAACAGGATCGGATTCATGCCGCTGATCGCTTTTGAGAAGAATTCAAGGATCGTATCAGAAATCATACCATCTTCCAGAATGACATTGATACCACGGGCAACACCGACAACCAGGGCAACACTCATCAGATCGGCAGCACCACCGATAAACTGATCCATAAAGTTCTTTTCGCCGATGCCGGAGGTAAAGGCGAGCAGGATCGCGCAGGCAAGGAAGAGAGCGGTCATATTATCAAACCACCATCCCTGTGCGACAAGTCCCCATACGAGTACACCAAAGGATACACCGAATACAAGGAGCGAAAGTTTCATTTTACCTGTAAATTCCGGAACCTCTCCCTGATGACCGTATTTCTGTAAATGGTATTCATACTGGTCATAGCAGATAGATTTAGACGGATCATCCTTTACCTTCTTTGCGTAACGAAGAATATAGATTAAGGTGATGATAATTCCGAGCACCAGTGCGATACCACGGATTCCCATTCCGTCAGCAAGGCTGATTCCGGCTGCGTTTGATGCATTTCCTACGGAAAACGGGTTAATGGTAGGGAACATGGTTCCGATGGAAGAACCCATATAAATGGCAGCGATACAGACCATAACATCGTATCCGGCCGCAAGGAATACCGGAACAAGGATCGGATACAGAGCAATGGTTTCTTCGGCAAGACCAAAGGTTGTTCCACCTGCCGCAATAATAATGGTGATCAAAATAATCAGGATATATTCTTTCCCTTTTGTGACTTTGGAAAGAGCGGCAATTGCTGCATTGAATGCGCCCATATAATTCAGGACACCGATACATCCGCCCAGAATGAATACGAAGAGGATGATATCAATGGTATCATATACACCTTTGATGGCAGCGAGAAGGATTTTGAATACTCCCTGTGGCTGTTGTTCTACTTTTTGATAGGTTCCCGGAACGGCAATTGGTTTGCTGATGCTTCCATCCAAAAATTTGTTCAGATTACCGGTGACACCAAGTTCATCCAGCGTTTCCTGAGTGGGAGCCATTTCTGTAACGTCACCATCCGGTGTAGTGATTTCAAATACATCATGATCTGCGTTGTAGGTTAATTTGGAATAAAGTCCTGCCGGTACGATTGCGGTTAAAATAGCGGCAAAAATAAGGACGATAAATAATACGGTAAGCGCAGAAGGGAAAGAGATTTTTTTCTTTTTCATAATCGGTACCTCTGTTTTCTATTCGTTTGCAAATATTTTTACAAGTTCTACGATCACACGGACAGCAGCTTCCATGCCTTCTATGGTTACATGCTCTAATGGTCCGTGATAGCCATGACCTCCGGTGCCAAGGTTTGGACAAGGAAGTCCTTTGAAAGACAGCTTGCAGCCATCTGTGCCGCCTCTGATCGGAGAAATATCTTCCGGGACATTTGCGTTTGCACAAGCCTGTTTTGCGTAATCGATCAGATACATATGCTCTTTAATAATACATTCCATATTCTTATATTCGTCTGTCAGAGTCAAAGCAACTGTTCCCGCTCCCCAGAACTCATTTAAGGTTTTCTCGATATGGCGGAGTGTATTTTTTCGAGCCTCAAAGCTGTCTGTATCATGATCGCGGATAATATATTCAGCGATGGCATATCCTTCATCGCCGTGAATACTCAGAAGATGGTAAAATCCTTCGTACTCTTCGGTATATCTCGGAATCTCATATCTTGGAAGCATATTGTTGATATCTGCTGCGATGAGAACCGCATTGATCATGACATTTTTTGCAGATCCGGGATGAACATTCTTCCCGTTGATTTCAAATTTTGCTTCACAGGCATTGAAATTCTGGTACTGGATCTCGCCTTCTCCATCTCCGTCCATTGTATAGGCAACTTCAGCATCAAAAGCTTCAAAATCGAAATGAGCAGCACCGCTTCCGCATTCTTCATCCGGTGTAAATGCTACACTGATCTGACCATGAGGAATCTGCTCTGTCTGCAGGATTTCCAGCAGCTGCATGATTTCTGCAATACCGGCTTTGTCGTCTACTCCGAGGATGGTATTTCCGTCAGAGGTAATTAAGGTACGTCCCTTTAAAGCTTTTAAATGTGGGAAATCCTTTGTGGTAAGAATTCTTCCACTGTCTCCAAGGACGAGATCTTCACCATTATAATCTGGTGTACAGACAGGATGAATTTCTCCTTCGCAGAATTCCTGAACGGTATCCATGTGTGCAATAAATCCCAGTTTTTTTCTGGCCTCATAACCGGGAGTAGCCGGGAGAATTCCATAGACAAAACACTTGTCATCCAGAATCACTTTGGTAAGTCCGAGATCTTTTAATTCATCGGCAAGGATTTTCGCAAGATTAAACTGACATGATGTAGTTGGAATTTTATCACTGTTTTCGTCACAAGGTGTTTTGATGGAAATGTATTTTAGTAATCTTTCTTCAACTTCCATTTGTAATCCCCTTTCATTTCTTCCTTGATTTTTAGTTACACAAATTTATGAGTTGATTGTGTTTGACAACCTCATTTTATGCGGATTAAACCAAAATGACAAAAGAGGTGTGTTTTATTGACAGGAAAAAAATGAACGTGTTATTATTGAAATAATAGAAAAAACATGCTGCAAAATGCAAATTTGGGAAAATGCGACAAAATTTATGCATATGTCATAAAAAAATTGATTTAAAGGAAAGAAAATTGGTATGAATGTAGATGAAAGAGTAGGTCAGAATATCAGAAAATACCGTATGGCGTATAATATGACCTTAAAAGAACTGGCGGTACTGTTACATAAGAGTGTGTCGACAGTTTCTAAATACGAAAAAGGAGATATTTCATTGGATATGTCGACATTTGTGGAGCTGTCACGGATCTTGAAAGTATCTCCGCTGGCAATTATTGGGGATGAGACTGCAAAAGAAGAGGAAGAATGCCGTTATGCAGAGAAGATCGAAAAATTGTATATGTATAGCTATGATGCAATCGGGAAGGTGATCATCAAAAGTGTGATCGAACAGCAGGTAGTTGAAGGAAATGGGAATCGATATAAAGTACATCTTTTTAATGATGTAAGTGAGATTCGGGAACCGGGAGATTGCAGTGGACTTTATACAGGAGAATATGAGAAAGAAGGCTTTATCGGAACCTATATGCTGCATAATCAAGCATTAAAGTCGGAGCATATCATGATTTCCTGTGTTAATAATCTGGTAAATCCCGGGCAGCAGCTTGCACTGGTATCGGGGCTGTCGAATTATACGATGCTTCCGATTACCTTTAAAGCAGTAATTTCAGAAAAAGAGATCGTGAATAAAGAAAAGCTGATGAATCTGCTTACCTTCAATAAAGACGATATCAAACAGATGAAACAGATTAATTATCTTACAATACAGAATATGAAGTAAAGAGGAGTAGAAAATGACGAAAAAACAAAGGACATTGGAAGTAATCGAACGCCTCCGAAAAGAATATCCGGATGCAGACTGTACTCTGGATTATGATCAGGCATGGAAACTTCTGGTCAGTGTCCGTCTGGCAGCGCAGTGTACGGATGCCAGAGTAAATCAGATCGTTCCGAAACTGTTTGAAAAATATCCAAGCGTGGAAGCACTGGCAGAGGCTGAGGTGGCAGACATTGAGGAGATCGTCCGTCCCTGTGGACTTGGCAAAAGTAAGGCGCGAGATATCAGTGCCTGTATGAAAATGCTTCGGGATGAGTTCGGTGGAAACGTGCCAAAGGATTTTAATGCACTGTTGAAACTTCCGGGGGTCGGCAGAAAAAGTGCAAATCTGATCATGGGTGATGTGTTTGGTGAACCGGCCATTGTGACAGATACGCACTGCATCCGTCTGGTAAACCGCATGGGACTGGTGGATGGCATCAAGGAGCCGAAAAAAGTAGAAATGGAACTGTGGAAGATCATCCCACCGGAGGAAGGCAGTGATTTCTGCCACCGTCTGGTGTGGCATGGCAGAGAAGTCTGTACTGCACGGACACAGCCATATTGTGACAAGTGCTGTTTAAATGATATTTGTAAAAAACGCATCTGATGCTAATGATATAGTAAAGATGCGATAAGAATAAAAATGTCCCTTTGGAAAAGTGAAGATAGTATTTGCATTAAGTAAGGGATGAAAAGCTTTGTATGAGAGAAAACTTTGAAATCATTGTAAAAGAAGGAGAACATGAATGCTGGAAATCAAAGAGTATGTGAAGGTAGAAAGTCTGGAGCAGGCATTTGAATTAAATCAGAAGCGAACCAATCAGATCATTGGTGGAATGCTCTGGATGAAAATGGGAGATCACAGGATACAGACCGCCATCGATCTGTCTGGTCTTGGTCTTGATACCATTGAGGAAGATGAGACGCAGTTTTCCATCGGATGTATGACATCCCTGCGTCAGTTGGAGTTACACGAAGGATTAAACCAGTGGAGTGACGGTGCAGTCCGTGAGAGTGTGCGCCATATCGTAGGTGTACAGTTTCGGAATCTTGCGACCGTAGGTGGGAGTTTGTTTGGAAGGTTTGGATTTTCCGATGTGCTGACCTGCTTTTTGGCAATGGACGCATATGTGGAACTGTATCACAATGGAATCCTGTCTCTGGCAGATTTTGTAAATCTTCCTCGTGATAACGATGTGTTGATTCGTCTCATCGTAAAAAAGATACCTGGGAAATGCGTCTATCTGTCTCAGAGAAATACGAAAACAGATTTTCCAGTATTGACATGTGCCGTCTGTCTGGATAAAAAAGGAACCAGAGTGGCAGTCGGTGCAAGACCGCAGAAAGCAATGCTTCTGACTGTTTCTGAGGAGCAGACAGAAGAAATCAGAAAAAACGGTGCGGATGCAGCGGCAAAGATTGCAGAAGAACTTGCGGCTCAGATTCCGACACAGGATAACATGCGCGCCAGTGCCGCATATCGGACTCATCTGGCTAAGGCGCTGATCCGTCGTGCACTGCTGACCGTGACAGAGGAGGTGCAGTAACATGGTTGTGACAATTACATTAAATGGAAAAAAAGTGGATGCACTTGTAAAACCGGACACGTTGCTCATCGACTTTGTGCGTGAACACGGTTGCTATAGCGTAAAACGTGGCTGTGAAACATCCAACTGTGGACTTTGTACCGTATTTGTAAATGAAAAACCGGTGCTTTCCTGCTCCATGCTGGTGGCACGGGTAAATGGATGTAAAGTAGATACGTTAGAGGGACTTCAGAAAGAAGCGGAAGAATTTGGTGCCTTTATTGCGGATCAGGGTGCTGAGCAGTGCGGTTTCTGTAATCCGGGCATGATTATGAATGCCATTGCCTTATTCCGGGAAAATCCGGATCCTTCCGATGAAGAAATCAAAGAATATTTAGCAGGAAACCTCTGCAGATGTTCCGGATATGAGGGACAGATGCGTGGAATCAAAGCGTTTCTGGAATACAAAAAGAATGGAGGTAGCAGATGAAAGCAGTAAATCAGCCAATTCGAAAAAAAGATGCCATGGCGCTGGTGACAGGAAAACCGGTTTTTATGGACGATCTGGTTCCGAAGGACTGTCTGATCGTCAAATTACTGCGCAGCCCCCATGCAAATGCAATCGTAAAAGAAATCAATAAAACAGCAGCGGAGAAAGTACCGGGAATTGAAGCGATTTATACCTGGGAAGATGTACCGCAGCAGCGTTTTACTACGGCAGGACAGACCTATCCAGAGGCAACTCCTTACGATCGTCTGATTCTGGATCAGCATGTGCGTTTTGTAGGTGATCCGGTGGCGATCATTGCCGGAGAAGATGAAGCCTGCGTGGAAAAAGCCATGCGCCTGATCAAAGTAAAATATGAAGTCCTTCCGGCTATTCTGGATTTTTATGTGGCAAAAGACAACGAGATCCTGGTTCATCCGGAAGATAACTGGAGATCTCTCTGTCCGGTTGGAGCGGACAATAAGCGAAATCTTTGTGCCACAGCGAGATCTGAAGAAGGCGATGTGGACGGTGTGATGGCAGAATGTGATACCATCGTGGAGCATACCTATCACACGGTTGCGGATCAGCAGGCGATGATGGAGACCTTCCGTACGTATTGTTCCATCGATGCCTACGGCAGACTGAATATTTTCAGTTCCACACAGATTGTATTCCATGTGCGAAGAATCGTGTCCAATGCCCTTGGTATTCCGAAATCCCAGATCCGTGTGTCAAAACCCCGAGTCGGCGGTGGTTTCGGAGCGAAACAGACCGCTGTTTCTGAGGTTTATCCGGCATTTGTAACCTGGATGACAAAGAAACCGTCCAAAATTATTTTTACCAGAGTGGAATCCCAGATCGCTTCCTCACCGCGTCATGAGATGGAAGTACACGTAAAAGTAGGTGCCATGAAGGACGGAACCATCCGTGCCATTGACATGTATACACTGTCAAATACCGGTGCTTACGGCGAACATGGCCCGACAACCGTAGGATTAAGCGGACACAAATCCATTCCGCTTTATGCAAAAGCAGAGGCATTCCGTTTTGACTACGATGTTGTGTATACAAACGTAATGTCTGCCGGAGCATATCGAGGCTATGGTGCGACGCAGGGACAGTTTGCGTTGGAATCAGCAGTAAACGAACTGGCGCAGAAACTGCATATGGATCCGGTGAAGCTGCGTGAGCTGAATATGGTGCGGGAAGGCGAGATCATGCCAGCGTATTACGGTGAGCGAAACAACAGCTGCGCATTAGACCGCTGTCTGAAACGTGCGGCAGAGATGATCGGCTGGGAAGAAAAATTCCCTTGCCGCGACATGGGTAATGGAAAAGTGCGGAGCGTCGGTATGGCAATGTCCATGCAGGGATCCGGTATTTCTAACGTGGACGTAGGTTCTGCGACTATTAAGTTGAATGAAGACGGAAGTTATTTGCTTTCTATCGGTGCCGCTGATATGGGAACCGGATGCGATACAACGCTGGCGCAGGTGGCAGCAGAATGTCTGGAATGTGATACGGACAAAATTGCAGTATCCGGTGCGGATACAGATACGTCTCCTTACGATTCCGGATCTTATGCTTCCAGTACCGCATACATTACCGGTAAAGCAGTGGAAAAAACTGCCCGACATCTGATCGAAGAAATCAGAGCGACCGCGGCGCAGATGTTGGAGTGCGGGGTGGAAGATACCAGATTTGAAGGCGATCATGTAAGCTGTGTTTCCACAGGAAAATCTGTGACAACAGCAGAGATTGGTGTACATTCCATGTGTGCCAATAATCATGCGCTTCAGGTAACAGAAAGTCATTATTCTCCGACTTCTCCGCCACCGTTTATGGTTGGAATGGCAGAAGTGGAAATTGATAAAGAAACCGGTGAACTGGAACTGATCGATTATGTGGCTGTGGTTGACTGTGGAACACCGCTGAACCCGAACCTTGCGAGAGTTCAGGTAGAAGGAGGACTGGGACAGGGCATCGGCATGGCATTGTACGAGAATGTACAATATACGGATTATGGAAGAATGATGAACAATTCCCTGATGCAGTATAAGATTCCTGCCCGCGTGGATTTATGTAAACTTCGCGTAGAGTTCGAGAGCAGTTATGAGCAGTCCGGTCCATTTGGTGCAAAATCCATCGGAGAGATTGTTATCAACACACCGTCTCCGGCTCTTGCACATGCAGTCGCAAACGCAACCGGTGTCTGGGTGCGTGAACTTCCGATCACACCGGAGAAAATTGCGATGGGTGTACCGGAGCAGTAAGGGAAAAAGAAGTAAAAATGTGTGTGTTTCCTTATAAAAAAGGAAAAGAATATGAAAAAGACCGGTAAAAGTTAATTTCAACACTACCAAAATGCCTTGAAACTTGGTATACTAAGTTTTAAGGCATTCTTTTACTTCTTCAAAGCAAAAGAATACTCCGTAAGGATTGCAGAACTGAACAGCGGAAAATATCAGCTTTGCAGATGTTCAGTTCGCAGCAAGATTTGCAGACAAATCTTGAATATATCAGAAAGGCAGGTGTGGCACATATGATGACCGTGTACAAGACGGACAACCGTGTCCTTCATGAAGTAGAAGAGATGGATCCGGGAGTCTGGATCATGATGACAAACCCAACAATGGAGGAGAGTCAGGAAGTCGCGGAACAATATGATATCGATATGGCAGACGTCCGTGCCGCACTGGATGAGGAAGAAAGTTCCCGTATTGAGCTGGAGGATGGATATACCCTGATCCTGGTGGATATTCCGGCAACAGAGATCCGTCATGAATCCAAAAACTATACAACTATCCCGCTTGGTATCCTTCTGACACAGGAATGTATCATTACCGTATGTACCGAGGAGACTCCGATCCTGCAGCATTTCATTGAGCGCAGAGTCCGTGAATTTTCCACAAAGAAGAAAATGCGTTTTGTATATCAGATTCTGTTCCGCACAGCGGCAATGTATCAGAGTACACTGCGTATCATTGATAAAAAGAGAACCGACATCGAGGAAAATATCGGCGGAAATACTGAAGATGAAGACCTTGTAAATTTACATGAACTGGAATCTACGCTGGTATACTTTGCCACATCCTTAAGAGCAAACGGTGTTGTGTTGGAGCGTCTGTCCAGATACAAACGACTGGAGCAGTATCCGGAAGATACGGAGCTGTTGGATGACGTCATTATTGAGAACAAGCAGGCGATTGAGATGACAATGATCTACCGAGATATCATTAATGGTACCCGCGAACTGGTATCCTCAGTTATTAACAACCGACTGAACAACGTCATGAAATACCTGACATCCATCACACTGGTCATGGCGATTCCGACCATCATTTCCGGATTATACGGAATGAACGTCAGTGGAAAATGGATGCCATTGTCCAATACACCTTACGGATTTGGAATCATCTGTCTTGGTACATTGATCATTTGTATTCTGATCCTGCTGATCTTAAGAAAGAAAAATATGTTGTAGTAATGTCATCAAATCTGCAATTTAGAATGGTGAGGTTACATAACATCACAAAAAACGTCCGTTTTTTCACAGAAAACGACATTGAGATAGAACGTTGCATATGAAATAATTATCCCATCGAGATAATAAATTTCATATGCGGCGTTTTTTTATGCAGGAAAAGAAGTTCCGGGCATAAAAGTAACCCGCAAAAAACAGGAGGGGAATTAACAATGTGAAAACCATCTATGCAGAGGCTCAGCCGGGGAAAGTAGTCTTAAAGGAGAAGGAGATTCCGGCACCGGGAAAAGGAGAAGTATTACTGAAAGCAAAATACAGTGCCATGAGCCCGGGAACAGAAAACGGATTACAAAGCATATCTGACTTCCATCCGAATGGAAGAAGCAATCAAACTGCTGATCCAGACAGATGCCAAGATGTATGAGATTGGTGAAAAAGTCGGATATAACAATGTGCGGCGGTTTGTGGATGCGTTCAAGCAGATTTATTCCATGAGCCCGATGGAATACCGTAAAACCTTTCGGGAAGATTAAAGCGTGATGCCCTGGTAGTGGAAAAATATAATATAAAGAAGAAAACTATATCACAGACATAGAAATTTTGCCTTGTGATATAGTTTTTTTAGTACTGATTAAATTTTGCTACATAGTGGCAGCTATAAACAGATTTACAATTCTGCCAGGTCATTGCATCGGGGAAACTCTGTTATTTAGATTCCCAGCGACCGGATGCTCCACATGGAAGAACCAGTCCGTTGGAAGAAACCGGAAGTCCGATTTCATCAGCAGTTACGATACCGTTGTATTTTTTCATAACGGTTCCGAGCATGTAAGCCAGTACTGCTGGTTGAAGTCCTGTTGTATAAGAATTAATCAGGAAGAACAGCGGATCATCGGAGAGGATCTGTGTACACAGTTTTACCAGTGGGTAAACAGATTCCTCAATTTTCCAGATTTCACCTTTCGGTCCTCTGCCATAAGAAGGCGGATCCATAATGATTGCATCGTAGTGGTTGCCGCGGCGGATCTCACGCTCTACAAATTTCACACAGTCATCCACCAGCCAGCGGATCGGTCTGTCACTGAGACCGGAAGAAGCAGCATTTTCTTTTGCCCACTGAACCATTCCTTTGGAAGCGTCCACATGAGTAACCTGTGCGCCTGCAGCGGCAGCAGCAAGTGTTGCCCCACCGGTATAAGCAAATAAGTTTAATACTTTGATCGGTCTGCCTGCTTTACGAATCTTGTCACCGAACCAGTCCCAGTTTGCAGCCTGCTCCGGGAATAAGCCGGTATGTTTAAAGCTGAATGGCTTTAAGTTAAAGGTAAGTTCATTGTAATGAATGGTCCACTGCTCCGGCAGATCGAAAAATTCCCATTCACCGCCGCCTTTTTTACTTCTATGATAGTGGGCATTGTGCTTGTGCCATCCCTTTTCCGTTTTCGGGGTATCCCAGATGACCTGCGGGTCCGGGCGAACCAGGAGATATTTTCCCCATCGCTCCAGCTTCTCACCCTGAGAACAATCAATCACCTGATAATCTTTCCAGTTTTTTGCTATCCACATTGTCTATTTCCTCTACTTTCTCAATGAAATTGTCTTTGTATAAAATGTGTTTCTTCTTATTATATTATAATAATGTATGTGCTTGTATGCATTTGTACAATTCTTTATGATTATAGATGCTACTGCTACGTTCGTCAAGGAGATAAGCGATGTAGCGGAAATAGAAAATGATCGTGTCTTGGTGTATGTTTCTCTTCTTCACGCTTTCTTAGCAATCATTTTTGTATCAAAAATTAATGTATTTATAAAAATACAAGAAAAATACGAATATTTTGAAAAAAATTGAAAAAACTACTTGCAATTCCGAAAGAAATCTCTTATACTAGCTATTGCTGTGACATGATAGCAATGAAGCGCGAGGTTGCTGCCCGAGTGGCAGGTTTTCCGTGGAGCGAATGTCAAGTTAGGAAACTGACGACAAGTCACTGTA
>ENA-OWRC01001965-OWRC01001965.1-human-gut-metagenome-genome-assembly--contig:-NODE-1965-length-17806-cov-4.209566_pt1 | contig 17806 bp, 16 predicted proteins | sample MGYA00248268_ERZ651895 | MGnify/ENA primary metagenome ERZ651895 (study PRJEB26924, sample SAMEA4378242) | human gut metagenome | biome: human gut; feature: human-associated habitat; material: faeces...
GGATGGATCCAGGCAAGAGTACAGCAGGAAACTTATGAATTGAACATGGTAGAACAGTTGTCATAAAAAGATATTTGTGATATAACGTAGGATATAATGAAATTCAAAATAATAGAAAAAGAGGAAGAAAAAATGGAAGAATTATTAGAGATTTTAAATGAGATTGATGATAGTATTGACTATGAGAACGAGACAGCTCTGATCGATGATCAGCTTCTTGATTCTTTCGCGATCATCACACTTGTATCAGAGCTGGAGGATGCATTTGATATCAGCATTGAAGCCTCTGAGATGATGCCGGTGAACTTCAATTCAGCAAAGGCAATCTGGGCAATGGTACAGAGACTTCAGGAAGATTAAGATTTCAAAAGCCTGTCAATGATTCGGGAGGCTTCGCTTCTTGTCAGCGTAGCGGCATCCCATTCAGGTATCAGTTCTTTCTGTTCCGTTAGACGTTCTAAGAGTGCAATCTGCTTTGGTGTGGCAGGCTGCACTTTTTTAATTTTATATTGAAGTTGAAGAGGCTGGAACACTTTCGGATCTTGTGGCTCAAAATAGTGTGCCAGTGTCTGATAAAGCTTTGCGGTTGCGAGTGCATCATAGTATGCGCGGTGAGCAGCAGGATTCTCAATATGATAATAGTCGCATAATGCACCGAGACTTTTAGATTCAAAGTCTTTATGTACTTTGCGGGCAATTTTTAAAGTATCGATCCCCATTTTTTCAAATGTAAGCCCCTCTCTGACAGCACTGCATTTTACAAAGCTATAGTCAAACATGACGTTATGTCCGATCAGCACATCATCTTCACAAAAGGAGAGAAAATCGTGGATGACTTCCGGGCAGGATCTTGCTCCTGCAACCATATCATTTGTGATATGCGTGATGTTGGTGATCATCGGTGTGATCGGTTTGTCTGGATGGACGAATTCCATAAAACGGTCAACGACCTTTCCATCCCGGACTTTGAGGGCACCGATCTCTATAATTTCATGTTCCTGAGGACTTAGCCCGGTTGTCTCCAGGTCAAATGCAATATATGATTTCAGCATAGAATGCTCCTTATCTGTAATGTTAATAACTTAATATCACTATACTAACATTACAGATAAGAGAAAGCAAATTTTATAAAAATGATTCTAATTCTCGAATCATCTCTTCTTCTGTTTTGATAATCTTTCTTGCCAGCGCATCTGCAGATTTGTCAGCCCTATTCAATGTATTGGCACGTTCTCCGAGTGTTTTAATTCCCATGCTGCATCCATCAATCAGAAGTTTTGCAATTTTGGAGTTATCATCATTCAGATTCAGTTTAAGTTCTGTGCTGAACCAGGAAAATGCGGAAGCCATCATTCCCGGAGTTTTAACTTCATTTCCCGAATCAATCAGGTGGTCTTTTGCATTACCGCCTAATCGAGAATGGCGATCAATGTATTTTTCAATTAATTGGAATAAGGTTGTATCTTGGGTGAAATCTTTGATTTGCTGCATACTTTCGATTGCCATCTGACATCCGATGTTGCATTCTTCATATAGTTTTCGTGTTTGTTCATCCATGATGAGATCCTCCTTTTTATGGTGCGTTATTTGTTACAAAATAGTATAAAGATGAAATACGTGTATCAGTTATAAGAAAAGAATGTGGGTTTCTTTATATAGAATGTGGATAAAATACAAAATTATACGGTATTTTGTGAAAAACATAACGGTAAAGGACTTTTCTAAGAATATTTGTTGTGCTAAACTAAAAAAAGAGTTTAACAGAAAGGAAAAATATATTCATGTTAAAGGGAAAAACTGTACTTCTTGGAGTGACAGGAAGTATTGCAGCATATAAAATTGCATCACTTGCAAGTGCGCTGAAGAAATTGCATGCAGATGTGCATGTGATTATGACAGAAAATGCGACAAATTTTATCAATCCGATCACATTTGAGACACTGACAGGGAATAAGTGTCTTGTAGATACATTTGACCGGAATTTTCAATATAGTGTAGAACATGTATCATTAGCGAAGAAAGCGGATATCGTCATGTTGGCACCGGCAAGTGCGAATGTGATTGGAAAGATTGCTCATGGCATCGCAGATGACATGCTGACAACAACGATCATGGCATGCAAATGTAAGAAGATCGTTGCTCCGGCGATGAATACGAATATGTTTGATAATCCAATCGTTCAGGATAACCTGAAGGTACTGGAGCATTATGATTATGAAGTGATCAGCCCGGCAGTTGGTTATCTTGCCTGTGGAGATACAGGAGCAGGGAAAATGCCGGAACCGGAGCTTTTGCTTGAATATATTTTGCGGGAGATCGCAAGAGAAAAGGATATGAAAGGATTGCGTGTTCTGGTTACAGCAGGTCCTACACAGGAGTCCATTGATCCTGTCCGTTATATTACAAATCATTCTACAGGAAAGATGGGATATGCGATTGCAAAGGTATGTATGCAGCGTGGAGCGGATGTTACACTTGTTACAGGACCGACTTCTATTGAGAAGCCACAGTTTGTAAATGTTGTTCCAATCACAACGGCGAGAGAAATGTTTGAAGAAGTGACAGGACGGGCCGAAGAACAGGATATTATTATCAAGGCGGCAGCAGTTGCGGATTATAGACCTCGCTATGTCAGTGATGAGAAAGTGAAGAAAAAGGACGATGATCTGGCACTTGAGATGGAACGCACAGATGATATTCTGGCATATCTTGGCACTCATAAAACGGAAGGTCAGTTCCTCTGTGGATTTTCTATGGAAACAGAAAATATGCTCGAGAATTCCAGAAAGAAGCTGAAGAAAAAGAACCTGGACATGATTATAGCAAACAGTTTGAAAATGGAAGGCGCCGGGTTTGGCGGGAATACGAATGTGGTCACAGTGATCACAGAAGACTTTGAAAAAGAGCTTGGAAAACTGACAAAGGAGGAGACGGCGGATCGGATCCTTGATCAGATTCTGGTGAGGAGAGGGGAAAATTAGAAGATGATACTGACAATAGATATTGGAAACACAAACATTGTGCTGGGCTGTATTGATGGAGACAAAACTCTTTTTGTAGAACGTCTGTCAACAGTTCGCACAAAGACAGAGTTAGAGTATGCAATCGATATTAAGAATGTACTCGATATTTATCATATTCATAGAGATGAAATAGAAGGCGGAATCATTTCTTCTGTCGTGCCGCAGATTACAACCATCGTGAAGCTGGCGGTAGAGAAGATCCTGAAGAAGAACGTTCTTGTTGTGGGAGCAGGAATTAAGACAGGATTGAATATCCGAATTGATAACCCGGCACAGTTGGGAAGTGATCTGGTGGTTGATTCTGTCGCAGCAATTGCGGAATATCCGGCGCCGCTTCTGATCTTTGATCTTGGGACAGCAAATACAGTCTGCGTGATTGATAAAAATAAGAATTATATCGGAGGTATGATTTATCCTGGAATCGGAGTTTCTTTGGATTCTCTGACAGCTCATGCATCTCAGCTTGGCGGAATCAGTATTGAAGCACCGGAGCATATGATTGGAAAGAATACTACAGAGTGTATGAAGAGTGGTCTGATCTACAGTAGCGCTGCCGCAATGGATGGAATTATTGATCGTCTGCAGGAACAGCTTGGGGGAGAGGCAACTGTGATCGCGACAGGCGGACTGGCGAAGAAGATTGTTCCTCATTGTAGAAGAGAGATTATCTTGGACGATGATCTGCTCCTGAAAGGACTTGCAATTATTTACAAAAAGAACCGTAAGTAAAAGATGACGCAAATAAAAATGTAAATCAAATTTGAGTATAAACTGAAAAACCGGAAAGTAAAAGAATTTAAATTTATCTTTTACTTTCCGGTTTTTATGTATATGTATTAACGACACATATTTATGGGAAAATTATTTTCCTATAAGATTCTGTAAAAAATGATTTTAAACTTACAGTTTGTCACCACGCTTGATATATCCCGGTTTATCAGGAGATGCGATAATACGTTTTCCACGGATTAAACGAGCATGTTTGTCGATTACGAGATTCTCAGCGTGAACGCCTTTTCCGATAACAACGTCTGCACCGACGACACAATTCTTAAGAACGGCACCTTCTTTGATTGTACATCCACGTCCGATAACACAGTTCTCAACAGTTCCTTCGATCAGACATCCGTTGGAAACAACAGAGGATGTAACCTTGCTGCCTTCGAAATACTGTGTCGGGCAAGAGTCATTTGTACGTGTATAAATCGGCCAGTTATCATGGAACAGATCTGTTGCTTTCTTCAGATCGATCAGATCCAGGTTTGCCTCATAATAGCTGTTGAAGTCTGAGATTGTTGCAAAGTATCCACGATGTGGATATGCGCGATCATCAAGTTCCTCACAAGACTCATTCACGATATCAGCCAGTGTGTACATGGAGGAAAGTTTGTGTGCCTTCTGAACCAGGTCAAGGAACAGGTCTTTCTTCATTACATAAGTATCCATGAAGATGTTTCTGTTCTTAGCATTTCCAAGGTTTGGCTCCATGGAGAGAACACCCTTCTGCTTGTTGATGTTCAATGTCTGACAGTTCGGGAAATGATCCTTCGCATTGTCAACAGAATGATACATCAGAGTGATGTCAGCACCGGAGTCAATATGTGTTTTGAGGAACGCACTGTAATCAGCTGTGTAAACCATGTAGCTAGGCGCGATTACAACATACTCAGAGTTGATCTCATCAAAGCAGTCAAGGTTTTCCATGTAAGCTGCAATATCTGTGTTGTAAATACCGTTATCAATGTTGCTCTCCTGGAAGAGAGTAGCCAGTTTACCACGTTTGGAGTTGATATTGTAATGGCGTCCTGTTCCGATGTGTTCTACGAGAGAACGAGGTTTTCTACGAACATAAACCTGCATTACATCGATTCCACTGTTACTCATATTAGAAATTGGAAAGTCGATTACACGATATCTTCCAAGGAAAGAGAAGGCTCCGATTGGACGGTATGCCTGCATGTCATTTACCTGTACGTTGGTTCCTGCGAAGTTGATAATTCCAAAAGCTTTACTCATCTTATTCGTCCCCCTTTACTCGTTTTGCAACGAGCTCAATATTTTCGCTGGCAGCGTCTCCGACAACAGCGTTCTTTCCAATCTTAATGCCATCGGCAACAAGGGCGCGTGTAACAACGGCACCTTCTGCAACCTCAGCACCCGGCATGAGGACACTATCAATGACTTTTGCACCGGCGGCAACTTTCGCACCAGTGAACAGTACAGAATTCTTAACTTCCCCATCAATTACACATCCCTGTGTGATGAAGGCTCTTTCTACAACTGCATCAGCTCCGACATATTGTGGAAGTGCTGTTGCATCTTCTGTATAAATCTTCCAGCTTGGGTCATTCAGATCAAGCTTATTGTTCTTATCAAGAAGGTCCATATTAGCTTCCCAGAGGGAATCAATTGTTCCAACATCTTTCCAATATCCTTTGAATTTGTATGCATACAGGCTCTTACCGTCATTCAGCATAGTAGGAATGATATCTTTACCAAAATCATGGCTGGAATCTGCGTTCTTCATATCTGCAAGAAGCATCTTGCGAAGAAGTTTCCAGTTGAAGATATAAATACCCATGGAAGCGAGGTTGCTCTTTGGATGTTCAGGCTTTTCTTCAAATTCAACGATATGTCCTGTTTCATCTGTATTCATAATACCAAAACGGCTTGCTTCCTTCATAGGAACTTCGATAACGGCAATCGTTGCATCTGCATTGTTCTGCTTGTGATATTCAAGCATCTTGTCATAATTCATCTTATAGATGTGGTCTCCAGAGAGGATCAGCAGATAGTCTGGGGAGTATGTATCTATAAAGTCAATATTCTGGGAAATAGCATCAGCAGTTCCTCTGTATACATCAAGGTTCGCATCAGCTTTCTCACGTGGTGGGAGTACATAAACTCCACTGTCCTTTGCATCAAGTCCCCATCTTCTTCCTGCTGCAGCATAGCTGTTCAGAAGTACGGATTCGTACTGTGTCAGAACACCTACAACGTCAATGCCGCTGTTTGCGCAGTTACTAAGTGGGAAATCAATAATGCGGTATTTTCCGCCATATGAAACGGCTGGTTTAGCCACTTTTTTTGTCAAATCATGGAGGCGGGTTCCTCGACCTCCGGCTAAGATCATAGCCAACATATTATCGTGTTTCATAAAAAGCCCTCTCTTTCATAATACTACTTCTTTAGTATACTCTTTTTTGTGCGATATTGCTAGGATTTTGCATAGAAAAAATAAAAAAATAGCAAAAATAATGGAAAAATTTATCGAAAATCATTTGTCATTTTTCACAAAAAAAGAAAATAAGGAAAATCAGACAGATTTTTAGGCATTATTATATACAAGTGAAAAGGAACATTAAAAAAATTCCTTTAATATAGAAAGAATTGATTGATTTCAAAGCAGGAGTGTGGCAAAATACAAATCACAGTATTCATGAAAATGGCAGGTGTGAGATGAAAGCAAATGTGAAATCAGTTTTAATGAAAAAATATTGCAGAGTATATCAGGCGGGGGCGAAGCTTTTGATGGCTGCACTTCCGTGGCGTTCACCGAAAATGCTCAGTGGATCAGGAGCAGTGAAGAAGCTGCCAGAGGCGGTTCGAGATAGAGGATTTCATAAAGTATTAATTGTAACAGGACCGAAGATTCGTGCGAGGGGGCTTCTTAATGAACTGCTGGAAGAGATGAAAGAGAAGAAGTTGAAATATGTTATCTTTGACGGCATTTCTCAGAATCCTACGGATGAAGAAGTTGAAAATGGAGTAGGAATATTTCTTGGAGAAAAGTGTGACTGCATGATCGCATTTGGTGGCGGAAGTGTGATGGATTGTGCAAAAGGGATCGGAGCCAGAGTTGCGAGACCGAAGAAAGCAATTCGGAACTTACAGGGACTTTTCCGTGTGCTACGTCCGATTCCTGTAATCTTCGCTGTGCCTACAACTTCAGGCAGCGGGTCTGAGGCAACGATTGCAGCGGTGATTACCGAGGTTCAGACACATCATAAAGCATCAATCAATGATTTGCAATTGATGCCACGCTTTGCAGTACTTGATCCGTGCCTTACAGTAGGACTGCCACCACAGGTAACAGCACAGACAGGAATGGATGCGCTGTGTCATGCAGTGGAAGCATACACGAATGATACATATAACAGTGATTTTGAGCGTCTGATGTGTAGTAAGGCAGTGCGATTGATTCATGAAAGTCTTCTGACAGCATATGAAGACGGGACAAATCTACAAGCGAGACAGGATATGCAGGAGGCTGCATTTCATGCGGGACGCGCATTTACAAGAGGGAGTGTGGGTTATGTTCATGCAATTGGCCATGCGCTCAGCGGGCTCTATGGAGTGCCTCACGGGCTTGTGATGGCAATTCTGCTTCCGCATGTGATGCGTGCCTATGGCTCTTCTGTGTATGATAAGCTTGCGGATTTGTGTGATATCTGTGCGATGGAAGTAGATACACCGGACGGTATGATCTCAGCCGAAGTTCGTGCCGAAACATTTCTCCAGTGGATGGAAGAGTTAAAAGAAAAACTTGGAATTCCGAAATATCCGGATATGATCCGGGAAGAAGATGTGAACCAGATTGTAAAATGGGCACAGAAAGAGGCGAATCCGGTTTATCCGGTTCCGGAGATCTGGGATGCGCAGGAGATGAAAGAGTTTGTTCTGGCCATGATGGAAGGTGCGAGACTTGAAGGTGCAGAAAAGAATGAATAACCGACAAAAATTGGTGAGGGATGTAATGAATTGGAGGAAATAATGACAGTATGAGTGACAATGCAACAATGAAAAACACAACGATTCATGACATGACGACCGGAAGTCCGGCTCGCCTGATCATGCAGTTTATGATACCAATGTTTTTGGGAAATATATTTCAGCAGTTTTACAACATTGCTGATTCAATCATAGCAGGACAGTTCCTTGGTGTAAGAGCACTGGCTGCAATTGGAAGTACGGGATCCTTGATGTTCTTTGTGACAGGCTGGCTGAATGGTCTGAGTAGTGGATTTGCTATTTTGGTGTCACAGTGGTTTGGCGCGAAAGAATATGAGAGGATGCGGCATTATGTGGCGATGTCTATTTACCTTTCTGCTGGCTGGGCTGTGCTTATGACGATTGGTCTTGGAATTGCAAATGAGCCAATCTTACGTTTGATGAATTATAAGAATAGCATTATGCCGGATGTAAAGGCATATATGGGAATTATTTATGCGGGTTTGATTGTAACAGCAGCGTATAATGCGCTGGCTGCATTTCTGCGTGCACTGGGTGATTCGAAATCCCCGTTGTATTTTTTGATTATTTCAGCAGTAATCAATGTAGGACTTGATGTGGCGTTCATTATTTATGGCGGCATGGGTGTAGAAGGATGTGCCTATGCGACAGTTATCGCACAGGGAATCTCAGCAGTACTTTGCTTTATATATATCGTGAAGAAGTTCCCTATTCTGCATCTTAAAAAAGAGAATTTCAGATTTTCTCTTCCAGCTTGCGGAAAATTGATGGCTCTTGGAGTTCCGATGGCATTACAGTTTTCTATTACAGCGATCGGAACAATTATTGTACAGGGTGCTGTAAATGTTTACGGGGAAGATTATATGGCTGGTTTCTCTGCGGCAGCAAAGATTCAGAATGTAATCTGCACAGTATTCGTGGCTTTCGGTGCAACGATTGCAACTTATGTGGGACAGAACTGGGGAGCCGGAAAAGTAGACCGTGTACGACAAGGTGTGCGCTGTACACAGATTATGATTCTGGCTTACAGCGTAATTGCGATGATACTGGTATTTTTCTTTAGTAAATATCTGACATACCTTTTTATCAGCCCATCAGAGACGAAAGTTATTGAAGTATCAGTGCTGTATTTCCATACAGTATTCTGGTGTTATCCATTCCTGGGAAGTATCTTCCTATATAGGAATACCCTGCAAGGACTTGGATATGGACTTGTGCCGATGCTCGGAGGAGTGTTTGAACTTGTGGCGAGATCTGCAATTGTAGTTCTTGTGGCAGGAAAAACAAGCTTTGCAGGAGTGTGTCTGTCAGATCCGGCAGCATGGATTTCTGCATTGATTCCACTGATCCCGTATTATATCTATGTGACACGGAAGTGGAAGAAACAAGGGAAGATAGTGATGTAAAAGTTCACAAAGATGAATGCAAAATAATAAATGACGAAGAGAGCGGAGCAGTAAAAGTTCTGGCTCTCTTCGTTATTTTCCAGGTGTTCTTCAAAAAGGGGGATAACTGGTGCGCATTATTGTAGATATTGTAGGCGCAATAAGAGATATTCACATTTTTATAAACAAAAAAGTTGAGTTATGAACAATAAACACATTGAAAATTAAGTAGAGCCAATGTATTCTAGAACTACTTCAATCTATGGAGTATCTGAATTCAGAATAAAAAACAATCAATTGCTTATTTCAAAGCACCGATTCAAAAAACAAAAAGAAAAACAAAAAGGAAAAAAGTGAGGATGTGCCTATGAAGAATAAATTACAAAATTATTTTCCGATGATACGTACGCAAGGAGAGGTATTGAGTGAACTTCGTGAAAATACGAAGCTATGGAAAACATTTTGTGAATGGGAAGGGAAATATCAACAGGAATATCTTGATATTTGTACAGGTGTAAAAGGAGTAAAATTATTGTATGACACTTATTTTAAAGCAGTTATGAATCCGGACACAAGACCTGAACGATTAAACGATTTTCTATCAGAAATCCTTGGGAAAAAAGTAAAAATATTAAAAGTATTGCCAAATGAATCTGCACAAATTGCAGCGGAAAGTTCATTGCTGATCATGGATATTGTTGTTCAGTTTGAAGATGGAAGTATAGCGAATGTTGAGGTTCAAAAAATTGGGTATTTATTTCCTGGACAAAGAAGCGCATGCTATTCGTCAGATTTATTATTACGACAGTATAAGAGAGTCAGGGCAGAACTTGGACAGGGATTCACATATAGAAAAATCCAGAAAGTATATACCATTGTCTTGTTCGAAAAAAGTAATTCGGATTTTTCTAACTTTTCAAAGGAAATATATATTCACCATTTTGAGCAGAAGAGTGATACAGGAGTGGAAATGAATTTACTGCAGGAATATACGTTTATTTGCCTTGACATTTTTGGTGACATCATTCAAAATGAAGACAGAAAAATAGAGAACAGACTGGAAGAATGGCTCGTATTTCTTAGTCAGGATGATCCGGATATGATTATTAAGTTATTGAATCAGAATGCAGATTTTCAGGAGATTTATGAGGAAGTCTATACCATCTGTCTGAATATGGAAAGGATGATGGAGATGTTTTCAAAAGAACTGGCAATATTAGACCGAAATACAGTAAAATTAATGATTGATGAGATGGAAGAAGAGGTTGTAGAAGCAAAAAGAAAAGCGGACGAAGCAGAAAGCCGAGCAAAACAGGCAGAACATCGAGAAAAGCAGGCAAGAGAAGAAGTAGATAACTTGAAAAAAGAATTGGAAAAAATGAAAAATATTTAAAAATGTAGGCAAAAAAACAGGCGCAGGGAATCAATTATGAAGCTCTGCGCCTGTCGCTTGTTAAGTTAAAATTATTCTGCGGCTTCTTCTTCCTCTTCATCTGAAGTAAGATCAGAAGCTTTTACGTGTACTTCTGTGATAGTAACTACTGTTGCATCAAGATCTGTCATAAGATCAACATCTTTGTCTTTGGCAATTGGAAGATCAGCAACACGAATTGTGTCCCCGATTTTCAGAGGTCCAACATCAACTTCGACTTTCTCTACCAATGCGGCAGGAAGAGCCTTGAAGGAAATCTCCTGAAGCATCTGCTGTGGTACTCCTGAAGACAGTTTCTCGAGGTTTACAAGGTGAATCTCTGCTACAGAGTGAACCTTCTCATTGCTTACCAGTGCCTGAAAATCTATTTCATCTACATAACCTTTCAAAGGATTGTAATCAACTTCCTTGATCAGAGCGTCATAAGTTTCGCCGGCAACTTCCAGCATAACCTGGCCACCTTTGCTCTCGACTTTCAGAAGTTTTTCTATTTCTGCTTTATCAAATTTCAGTGGAATAGAATCTTCCAGTTCACGACCGAACAGGTTTCCTGTTACGAATCCTTCGCGTCTTAATTTTTTTGCTTTGATTGACATGTCTCTTTTTTCAGCTTTTAAAGTATTCATTTATCTTTTCCTCCAAATTACTGAATTCGCTTAGCAGCCTTCAACTTGTCAAAATAATAAGTAGGTTTTGTTAAGTGTTATTTTTCTTTGCTACAGTTACACTATAGCACCCGGTGTCAAGGGGAAAGGATAAATGAGGAGAATGCGGGGGGTGAAAAATTGAGGTTTTGGAGGTCGAACAAGGGCGGATAAATGAAAAAATTAAGGCTATAGACGAGAAAAATCTGAAAATTATTGTTAAAATGGCGAAAATATATGAGATAGAATATCTGCTTAGAAGAAAAGTGACGAAATTTAAAAAGAAGGAAACGAAATTTTAACGCTTCCTTGTTATGATTATTTATCAGAATCAATATTTTCAGTTGATACAAATTCTAAAATGTCTTCGATTTTACAATCCAGAGAAGTACATAATCTTGCAAGTACATTTAAGTCAACTAATTTGACTTGATTATTACAATACCGATTTAATTGTGTACGTTCCATTTGAGCAAGGTGAGCCAGTTTATTCTTACTGATTTCTTTTTCTGAAATAACATCTAACAGTTTGATTTTAACAAATCCATAATCTTGATCAATCATGCGAAATACCTTCCTTAATTTATGATTTATGTGAAACAGGGTGTGAAAATGTTGTGTAAATATAGAAATGTCTGTTTTATTTATAAAGACATCTTATAGATAGTGTAAATGAAATAGAGTGGAGAAATAAGATGTAAGAAATTATGTGTAATTAGATACACGATTTTATAAAAAAACATAGAAATAGCGTATGGTGTGTAATATAATACCTGTAAGAGATTGCACGTATATAAATAAATTGAAAAAGATAAAACCAAAAGTAGTTTGCATCCGTCTATAAAGTGTAGTCAGTAAAATAAATAAAAACAAGGAGTGAAAGGGTGCAATACGAGACATGGTTAAAAAAAATTATCACTGCAATATCAGAAGAATATGAGTTGCCCAAAGAAGAGGCAGAAAACATTTTTAGAAAAATATTACACAGGATATTGCAAATAAAGAAAGAAGAGGAATAGAAAATGGGATTTTTTGATAATGTAAAAAACAGCTTTACAGAAACAAGTCAGGATTTGACAAAAAAAGCGAAGGATACAACAGAGATTTTTCGCCTTAATAATTTGAATAAAACAAAAGAGAAAGAAATCGAGAAAGTTATTTATCAAATCGGCTTGGCGTTCTATTCAAATAAAAAAGACGAATGTACTGCGATGTTCCCGGAACTTATGGCACAAGTAGAGACATTACAGAAGGAGATTGCAGAAAATAAAGAAACAATAGAAAGATTATCAACAGAAGAAATCTGTCCGAATTGTGGCAAAAAATTAAGTGCAGGTGCGAAGTTCTGCATTTATTGTGGGTCTTCCACAGAAGCAGCGAGTGTTTCAGTGAAAACATCCGGAAAGAAATGCTCTAATTGCGGTAGCCTGTTAGAAGAAGATGCAGCATTTTGTACAAGCTGTGGAACTCCAGTTCCAAAAGAAAATACGGTAGTGGAACCGAATGTAGAAGAGAAAAAAGTGGAAGAAATTTCAGAAGATAAAGAGTGCCAAACAAAAGAAGAAGAGCAGAAAAAAACCTGCATAAAATGTGGAACTGAAATTGAAGAGGGAGATGCGTTCTGTTTAAATTGTGGAGAACCTGTTGAATAAGGTGAGAAACAGGGGAATCAGAATTGACAGGAGTGTCGTTTGAACAATATTTTGAGTAGGTGTGGGAAGGGATTTTCCCTTCCTGTTTTTTGCAAAGAGATAAGGATAATAGAAATAAGCGCAGCTGTTAAAGAATTGTAACTGGAATATGTTTTAGGTGCGGAGTTGTAAAGTGGAAAGATCTTGTAGAAATTGTGGGGCAGAGTTAAAAATAAATGCGAAGTTCTGTCCAAAGTGTGGGCGTGAAATTATAGAAAGTTCACTTATTAAAAGAATTAAAAATGGTGATACACAAGCATGGGAAGAACTTTATAAAAAAACCTATCCAAGAGCGTATGCCGTTGCAGTACAGACAATGAAAAACAGAGAGGATGCATTAGATGTCCTCCAGGAAGCGTATGTTTCAGTATTTAAGAATATAGACTCTTTACAAGATGAGTCCAAGCTAAATGCCTGGGTTAGTAAGATTGTAGGAAATCGCTGTATTGATTATCTGCGTAAATACAGAGGAAAAAATGAGCCTACATTATTTGGAGAGATGATATCAGATGATTCAGATGTGGAGTTTGAAGATATTTTGGAAAATGATAATCAAGAATTTATACCAGAAGAATCTGTAGATTATGATGAAACAAAAAAGATTATGCAAGGTATTCTTGATCAGTTGCCAGATGAGCAAAGACTGTGCGTTCTTATGTATTATTATGATGAATTATCTGTGAAAGAGATTGCTGAAACTTTGGGATGCAGCACAGGAACTGTAAAAAGTCGACTTAACTATGCAAGGAAATATATAAAAAAAGAAGTTGAAAAACAGGAAAAGAAAGGAACAAAGCTTTACAGTATTGCACCAATTTCATTTCTTATATGGATGTTGCATAGTCAGGAGAATACAGTTCAGGCAAAAGCTGCAGAACCGTCAGTGTGGAAAGCGGTGCAAACAAAGGCTGGGATGCTAGAACATAAAGCAGGAAAGAAAGCAGGAAAAGCTGTAGTGGGAAAAGTAGCGAAAACAGGGGCAAAAGGAATTACATCGAAGATTGCCGCTGGAGCAGTAGCTGTTTCGCTTGCAGGGACAGGTGTAGGGGTTGGTTACATGAAGACACATTCAAAACCAACAGGAGCTGTGGAATTTAATCATCATTATTACAAAGTTTTTAGTGGTGAGTATACATGGAGTGAAGCTGAAAAACAATGTGAAGAACAGGGAGGACACCTTGTAACAATTACATCTGAAGGAGAACAGAATTTTATAAATAGTTTAATTAATTCAGATAGTTGTGTTTGGATTGGTGGGAAAAGAAATACGAAAAATGTATGGGTATGGGTAACAGGAGAAGAATGGAAGTACGAAAACTGGGCACCAGGGGAACCCAACAATTCATCAAATATGATATCAAATGAAAATCGCGTTGTAATCTGGAATAACAGTGGACAATGGAATGATTTGAATGATAAGAACATTGAAGAACAAAATGGATTTGTATGTGAATGGGAATAAAGATGAAAATTACGGAGGAAGATTATGAAAAAAACAGTAAAGGGAGCAATAGGGGTTATTGCGGCAGCAGGACTCGTGGCTGGAGGATACTTTGGGTATGGTGTGTTAGGGACCAAAGCCGGGAAAGTAGTAAATGAGGTACAATCAAAAGTTAAACAGACAGTGAACAGTAAAGACAAAAAAGGTCAGAAAAATAATACAAAGAATATGAATTATTCGGGGTGGTATATCAATCGGATAAGTACATATTTACCATTTTATAAATCTAGTGATGAACTTACGGATGATGTACTACAAGAAATATATATATCTGCAATGGATTACTACTGTTCATATAGGAACCACATAGAAGATGACGGTACGGTTATAGGTATTGTGACCTCAGAGTATATGAATAACTATGGAGATAGGATGATTATATCAGATGATAGTCTTATTGAAAGATCAGATTCAAATAAGCAGTGGATTTTTAAAGGTGATACATTTGATGAACTTAATCAGATCTTAGATGTTGAATTTGATTTTTCTAAATTTGAATCAGATCACATTGTATATGATGGAGAAAAATTTGTTGTAACTTTTACAGGGGATAAAGATGATCAGCAAGAATCAGAGATAAAAGGAATTTATTCTGGTGAAGAAGCAGATACGCTTAATATTTTTCAGGATATAAGAGCAGATCAAGGAGAAGAGATTATAAAAAAACATATCGTGCTTGTTCCTGAGGATAATGAGTGGGGATATAAGATTAAGAGTGTCGAAAAAGGATATATAGAGTTTACGTTACCGATGGATAAAATAGGAAGTTGTGATGAGCAGGATGCAATAGCAGACATTCTTGAAAACTATCAGAGTGGAGAAAACAATCAGGAAGAGTGTGTTCAAAAACTAGCTGAAGGATGGAAATCTTTTACGAGAGGACATTTTGAGTTACAAGATAAGTTAGCATTGAATGAATCAAAATACAATAGAGAGATTTTATATGAGTGGTGTGAAATAGCTGGAATATCAAGAAAAGAGAGCAAAGCCATTGAAATAGATAATGATGAGGTCGCTTTGAATGCAGAGGAATACAAAATAAAAGAATTTGCAAATGGACCGCATTATATTCCAGATGATAGACAAATAGAGAGTTACCACTTGCGAGTAGATACTGATAAGAAGGAAGCTATAAATTATTCATTAATTGTAAGTAAAGATGAAGATACAGGTGCAGTAGTATTAAAAAAACAAAACGTAGTATATGAACCAGAGAAGAATATATATGGATATCAAATTAAGTCAATTTCTACGGAAGAATGGAATGATGAATATTCTCAGGAACTTGAACAGATAGAGTTGACAACTTGGGAATTGGAAGAGCAGTGGAGTCATGCAGGTGCAAGAGAGCAGATAGAACTAAATCAAAAAATAAAAGAAATATGGACGGATGAATTCCAGAACATTGTGACAAGATTGAGTGAGAAATATCCTGATAAAAAAGATGAAATAGAACAGCTATCAGAAGAATTTTTGTCGGAAATAGAGGAAATGGATACAACTGTAGAAGATGAAAGTGACAGCGAAGCAATGTATGATGAAAAAGATACTATATTGTTAAATCAGAATCACCAGATACAAGCAAAATGTTATTACATGGTAGGAAATGGGTTGATGGGAGACCGTATTGATGAAATTGTAAGAACTTTTTAATAGAAATAAAACCGAATCACTTTTTATTACGTCATAGAAGTGTAACAAACAAAAGAAAAACATTATGGAGGAATGAAAAATGGCAAGATATTGTGCAAAATGCGGAGCAGAAATAACAGAAGGAAGTAAGTTTTGCAAGAGTTGTGGGGCATCAGTCGGAGACACACAGAAAGGAACAGTAAATCAGAAAGTATCAGTAAAGGCAGCACCAGTTAATCGAAAGAGTGGAAAGAAAAAAACAATGGTAATTGGAATTATCGCAGTTATTGCTGTTGTACTTGCAGGAGTAGGAATCAAGAATGTAGCGACAAGCGTACCGGATTATGAGAAACCGTTGAAATATGAAATTGATGGTATAAATAAAAATAATACAAAAACATATAAAAAAGCTTTTTTGAATGAAGAGACTTCAATAGGAGATGAGAATCTCAAAGAGTACATGAAAGAAATCAAGAATGTATCCTATGAAGTAGAAAGTGTAGAGAATATCTCGGTGATGGGGCTTTTAGATACAATTGCAGTCATGGGAATTCAGTCAAAAGATATTCAGGATGCAAAAACATTAAAAGTCAGTTTAGAAGCCAAAACAGAGGATGGAGAACATACAACTACAGTGGAGTTTTATGTGATTAAGTTTGATGATCAGTGGTATGCATTGAGTGATTTATTATACTAAATAGGTAAAGAGAAGGAATGAGAGAAAATGGGGCAGTTTTGTAAAAAATGTGGAACACCATTAAGAGACGCGGCGAAGTTTTGTCCGAGCTGCGGACAAAAAGTGGAAGAAGCAGACGAGAAAAAAACACTTGTTGAGAGAGTGAGAAATAACGATACAGAAGCGTGGGAAGAACTTTATAAAAAGACTTATCCAAGGGCATATACAGTTGCAATCCAGACGCTGAAAAATAAAGAGGATGCGTTAGATGTTCTTCAAGATGCATATGTTTCTGTATTCAAAAAGATTGATACTTTAAGAGATGAGTCCAAACTGGAAGCATGGGTAAACAGAATTGTAGCGAATCGCTGTATTGATCATATACGAAAATATCGTGGTAATAATGTAGCAACTCCTTTTGTGGAAATGACACCGGATGATTCGGATGTGGAATTCGAAGATATTCTGGAAAATGAAAATAAGGAATTCATGCCGGAAGAATCCGTGGACTATGGTGCAACAAAAAAGATTATGCAGGGAATTCTGAATCAGTTATCAGAAGAGCAGAGATTATGTGTGCTGATGTATTACTATGAAGAACTTTCTATAAGTGAGATTGCAGATACTTTAGACTGTAGCACAGGAACAGTAAAAAGTCGTCTGAATTATGCACGAAAATACATAAAAAATGAAGTTGAGAACCTGGAAAAGAAAGGTACAAAACTTTACAGCATCGCTCCACTTCCATTCCTTGTATGGATGCTGCGTAGCCAGGAAAATACAGTTCAAGTGCAGGCAACTGAGAAGGAAGTATGGCAGGCAATTCAGGATAAGGATGGAGTTGTGACAGAGGCAAAGGATATCGACGATAATGCGAAGCATTCCCGGCAGATAGAGTCACAGAAAGCAGAACAAAAGACGGCTAAGGAGACAGTGCAGCAAGCAGCAAAAAACAGTGGGAAAGCAGCAGTAAAAACAGGAGCAAAGGGAATTGCAACAAAGATCGTAGCAGGTGTTGTTGCGGTTGCTCTTGTCGGAACAGGCGTTGGACTGGGATATATGAAACAACA
>ENA-OWRC01001971-OWRC01001971.1-human-gut-metagenome-genome-assembly--contig:-NODE-1971-length-17751-cov-3.117089_pt1 | contig 17751 bp, 18 predicted proteins | sample MGYA00248268_ERZ651895 | MGnify/ENA primary metagenome ERZ651895 (study PRJEB26924, sample SAMEA4378242) | human gut metagenome | biome: human gut; feature: human-associated habitat; material: faeces...
CAGCGAGAAACTTGCTGATAAACTTGGATTAGATCTTAAATCCATTGATATGTTTGAAATCAATGAAGCATTTGCGAGTCAGGCGTATGCGGTGAGCCGTGATCTTGGACTTGATCCTGAAAAGGTTAATATTTATGGTGGCGGAATCTCCATCGGACATCCAATCGGAGCAACAGGCGCAATGCTTACTGTAAAAGTAATGTATGAGTTAATGAGAACAGATAAAAAAGATGCAATGATTAGCATGTGTATTGGTGGAGGACAGGGAATCTCTATGTACTTTACAAAATGCGAAGCATAATTTGATGTATAAAAAGTCCGTCTATGTATTAATTATCAATGTTCATAGACGGACTTTTGAATTTATAGAAATAATACCATCCTGAAAGATGAAAATATCAGAATGGTAAAAAGGAAGTTATCTGATGAAATTTGTTGCAATGGGTTCCTCACGTTGAGGAAGTGGAATGCCGTTGGATTTTCCAGCTTCAATACATTTTAAAAGCCAACTCATGTTAAGAGCAAGTGTGCGCATGGTTTGAAGCCCTTCGAGATCTTTTTCTATGTCTGTTGGTTTCAAGCCGTGAACCTGATTCCAATATTGAGATGGAACAATTGGCATATTACACATTGCAAAATACATGTTCATCTGGGAGAAGGCTTCAGAAGCACCTCCTCTGCGACAGGAAACAACTGCGGCAGCTGGTTTGTTTTCAAGATAAGAACTTCCACTGAAGAAAAGACGATCCATAAAAGAAGAAAGAGAACCGGTGGAAGATCCATAATAAACAGCGGATCCAAATACGAATCCATCAGTATCCTTTGCTTTTTCTAAAAATATCTTTAAAATATCATCAAATACACAGGTTCCGCTTTCTCGACATTGACAGCATCCGATACATCCTTGGACAGTGCTTCCAATCCAAAAAATTTCAGAATCAATTGCTTCTTTTTTTAATTGCATCTGAATTTCTTGTAAAGCACGGTGTGTACAGCCATTTTTATGTGGGGATCCATTTACTAATAATACTTTCATGTTATTGAGCCTCCTTGCTTAAAGCATAATATTGAACGATCTGCCTTACATTATAAACGTAGCAAAGGAGTATGGAATAATCAAGAAAGAAAAACTATTAGTTGCATAATGCGCAACAATAAATTAAAAGATTGAAAGAAACAGTAAGAGAATTTCAATCTTTTAATATGTAATCAAATCAAATTCATATATTCCAACGCCTGGCGGATTCCGCCGTCTTCCAAGGCGCCGGTCACATAATCAGCCTGTGATTTCAAGTCTTCAGACCCATTTCCCATAGCAACCTTAAATCCGGCAGCTTGGAACATTGGCAAGTCATTATTGCTATCGCCGAAAGCAATAACATCCCTCTTTTCGTATCCAAGTACATTACTCATAACACTGATCGCAAGTCCTTTGGAACAGCCTTTCATGACAAATTCAATCGTTCTTCCAACAAAAGATCCACTGTGAATAATATAATCATACCATATGGATAATTCCTGGCATAATTTCTCTGGATTACATCCGGGTGTGCGCTTGGCACTTATTTTGTTAAAGTGAAGATTATGTTCATTTCCACGAATAGGAAGCAGTTTGTCACCGAGTTCCTGAGTGATCAGATCAGCAAACCAGTCTATATCACTTGTATATTCATCCAGATTATAGTACATATAATCATTGCCTTCCAGTACAGGGATAAAACCGTTTGCCTTAATGATCTCTACGGTATTCCATGCCAGGTCGGTTGGCATCTCACGCTCAAATACCCGCGTCCCATTATATTCGATATATGCTCCAAGATTAGCGATAAGTCCGTCAAATCCAATCTCCTTCATAAGATATTCAGGAACAAAAGCGTTTGAACGACCGGTACAGATGAAAGTCTTATGTCCGTTTTTTCTCAACTGTTGAAGTGCAAGTTTTGTATCTTCTGGTGTTCCTTTTACAATATCTAAAATTGTTCCATCTGCATCAAAGAAAAGACATTTTCCCATTGTAAGTATTCCTTCTATATTATAGTATTATCTCTCGCCTAAAAATCCCATGAATTTACGCACAGAGTAATTCAGGATAAGATCCTCCGGAATGTCAGCTTTTCGAGCCAAAGCTTCGGCATACTGGAAATCTCCAACATGTTCTGTGCCGTGGCTGTCACTGGAGAACAGAACCGGATAATTAAAGTGCTTGGACAGATTCAATATTAAGAGATCAGCGTAGGTCGTATCCCCACGATATCCATTCGGACTTAAAGAACTGTTGTTGATCTCAAGCAGAACATGGTTCTCCATTGCAGCACGGAAAAGCGCAAAATGATCTACAGGGAATTTTTCGTCATCGCAATGACCGATGATATTAACATTAGGATTCTCTATAGCTTTGATATAAGCACGGGTGTTCTCATCTGCTGTTCCAGACTTGAAAATTGGACGATGCATACTTGCTATAACATAATCCAGAGACTCTAAAATCTCATCATCAAGATCCAGTTTTCCTTCCTGATCCAGAATATTTACCTCTGCACCGTAAAGCATTCTAACACCGAGACGCTTTGACTGTGCAAATGCAAGGCTGCGGAAATAAGAAATGCGTCCGCCACCAAGCGTTTTCGGACCATGATCGGAAATTCCAAGCATCTTAAGTCCGGCTGCATTCGCAGCTTTTGCCATATCAGTCATGGTTGCACAGGTTCCGTGCCCGCTGGCGATGGAATGTGTGTGGATATCAAATTCATAAGAAGCCATATAATCCAACCCTTCTTTCTAATCGTTCGCGCGAGAGACACAGTGTCGATTAACGTGTCATGGTCGCATATATACCTTAATTATGCGGTATTTCGAGTGAAATGTCAATTAATTCGAGGTAAAATACAGAGAAAAAACAAATAAAACACAACACAAACCATGTTGGGATTTGTTGTAACTTTAGAGAAATATAATGTGGGATGTATTGTGTTTTGATTGACTTTAAGGGATAAATAAAGTATAATAAATGTTAATATTGGAAGAAAGGAGTTTAAGAGTAAAATGGGACTTTATACTTATGACAGTACTCCCATCCCGAAGTCGGACAGAATTCCAAAACTGGTAGAAAACCTGTATGCGAAGATGCCTGAGATTGAGTCGGCGAGAGCAGTACTGATTACGGAGTCGTACAAACAGACTGAGAATGAACCAATGATCATCCGTAGAGCAAAAGCATTCCAGCACATTTTGGAGAATATTCCGATTACGATCCGTGACCTGGAACTTGTTGTTGGAAGCAGCACACTTGCCCCAAGAGGATGCCAGACATTTCCGGAGTTCTCTTACGAGTGGTTGGAGGCAGAGTTTGATACAGTTGAAACAAGAAGTGCTGACCCGTTCTACATCTCTGAGCAGACGAAGAAGGAACTGAAAGAGGCGAATGCTTACTGGAAGGGCCGTACAACAAGTGACCTGGCTACAGCATATATGGAGCCGGAGACATTACTTGACATTGAACACAATATCTTTACACCTGGAAACTATTTCTATAATGGTGTAGGACATGTGACAGTTAAGTACGGTGAAGTTCTCGAGATCGGATTTTCCGGAATTCGCAAGAAAGCAGAAGATGAGCTTGCTTCTATGAAGGTTAGTGATGGTAACTACCAGACAAAATCACGTTTCCTTGAGGCAGTGATGATCAGCTGTGATGCTGCAATTACATATGCCCGTCGTTATGCAAAGCTTGCACTTGAGATGGCGGAGAAATGTTCTGATCCGGTAAGAAAGAAAGAACTTCTTATCATTGCACAGAATTGTGCGAATGTACCGGAGAAGGGTGCGACAGGATTCTATGAAGCATGTCAGTCCTTCTGGTTTGTACAGCAGCTGTTACAGATTGAGTCCAGTGGACATTCAATCTCCCCTGGAAGATTTGATCAGTATATGTATCCTTATTATAAGAAGGATCTCGACAGCGGCAAGATCACAAGAGAGTTTGCACAGGAACTGCTGGATTGTATCTGGGTTAAATTAAATGACCTGAACAAGTGCCGTGATGCGGCTTCAGCAGAAGGATTCGCAGGTTACAGTCTGTTCCAGAACCTGATTGCAGGAGGACAGAATGAAGATGGTATAGATGTTACGAATGATCTTTCATTTATGTGTATTACATCATCTATGCATGTATTCCTTCCAATGCCTTCTCTTTCTGTAAGAGTTTGGAATGGATCACCACATGAATTCCTGATTTATGCAGCAGAACTTACAAGAACAGGAATCGGACTCCCGGCTTATTATAATGATGAGGTTATTATCCCGTCACTTGAGAGCCGTGGACTGACTTTACAGGATGCGAGAGACTACAACATCATCGGATGTGTAGAACCACAGAAGTCCGGTAAGACAAATGGATGGCATGATGCAGCATTCTTCAATATGTGTCGTCCGCTGGAACTGGTATTTTCAAATGGTGTGGACAAGGGTGTACAGATTGGTCCAAAGACAGGTAATGTTGAGGATATGAAGACATTTGACGAATTCTATGATGCTTATAAAGCACAGATGGATTACGCGATCGCACTGCTTGTTAATGCTGACAATGCCATTGATATGGCACATGCGGAGAGAGCACCGTTGCCGTTTCTTGCATGTATGGTTGATGACTGTATCAAGAGAGGAAAGACACTGGAACAGGGAGGCGCTGTATATAACTTTACAGGTCCGCAGGGATTCGGTGTTGCCAATATGGCAGATGCACTTTACGCAGTAAAGAAACTCGTTTATGACGAGAATAAGATCACGATGCATGATTTGAAGATGGCTCTTAGCACAAACTATGGAAAGGGCCTGAGCAACGAGGATGTTGCAGAGATGGTATCAGAGGTTGCTTCTGCAATGAAATCTGCCGGACAGCCGGTAGGTGAGAAAGAAGTTGCAGCAATCCTGAAAACTGTTGTTGTAGCAACAGAATCAGAACAGGTGAAGGCAAACGGCGAGAGAATCCTCAAGCTGATCGATGCAGTGCCGAAGTTCGGAAATGATATTCCGGAAGTTGACGCATTTGCAAGAGACGTTGCCTATACTTATACAAAACCACTGGAGAAATATAAAAACCCGCGTGGAGGTATGTTCCAGGCAGGATTGTATCCGGTATCAGCAAATGTACCGCTTGGCGGACAGACAGGAGCTACACCGGATGGACGTCTGGCACACATGCCTGTAGCCGATGGAGTATCTCCATCAGCAGGTAAGGATGTAAGCGGACCGACAGCAGCTGCAAACTCCGTTTCCAGATTAGACCACTATATTGCTTCAAACGGAACACTGTTCAATCAGAAGTTCCATCCGTCAGCACTGAGTGGAAGAGAAGGACTTGAGAAGTTTGTAGGACTGATCCAGTCATACTTCGATCAGAAGGGAAGCCACATGCAGTTTAACGTTGTCAGCCGTGAGACACTTCTGGATGCACAGAAGCATCCGGAGCAGTACAAACATCTGGTTGTACGTGTAGCTGGATACAGCGCACTGTTTACGACATTGTCCAAGTCACTGCAGGATGATATCATCCGCAGAACGGAGCAGGGATTTTAAGAATAAGAAGGAGACAGCATGGAAGAATATCTGAAGACCAAAGGAAGAATCTTCGATATCCAGCGGTATTCCATCCATGATGGGAATGGAATTCGAACCATTGTGTTCCTAAAGGGCTGCGTGCTCAGATGCCGCTGGTGCTGTAATCCGGAATCACAGCACTACGAGATCGAGACAATGATGGTACAGGGAGAACCGAAAGTGATCGGTGAGGACACAACGGTTGCGGAAGTGATGAAGACGGTAGAAAAAGACCGTACTTATTATAGAAGAACCGGAGGCGGACTTACACTTTCCGGAGGCGAAAGCCTTTGCCAGCCGAAGTTCGCAAGAGACCTTCTGCGGGCAGCGAAAGAGTCAGGAATCACAACTGCGATGGAAAGTATGGGATGCGCACCATACAGCACAATCGAAGAGATTCTTCCATATTTAGACCAGTATCTGCTGGATATCAAACACATGAATCCAGAGAAACATAAAGAATTTACAGGACGCTCGAATGAACTGATGTTAGAGAATGCAAAGAAGATTGCAGACTCTCATATGACAGAGTTGAGTATCCGTGTTCCAGTTATTCCGGGATTCAATGATACAGAGCTGGAGATTCGTGATATTGCCGCATATGTCCGTAAGCTTGGCAATGTGAGAAGAATGCATCTTCTTCCTTACCACAGACTGGGACAGGACAAATATGACGGACTGAACCGCCCATACCTGATGGGGGATGTAAAACCACCGACAAATGAAAAGATGGAACGACTTCTGAAAGTAGCAGAAGAAGTTTCCGGTGTAGAGTGCCGGATCGGTGGTTAAAAATAAAAAACACAATCAGATAATCTGCACGAAGTCGAAAACAGAGAAAATAGTGAAAATAATCACAAGAAACAACAAAAACAACGGCTGTTCAAATTGACTAATGTGGGATTATGTGGTAAAATAAGTTAAGAAACAACACAAAACAAAAGTTTTGACACGATTCCAAGGAGGAGAAAAAATGCAAAACGAATACGAAATCAAAAAAGAAATGTGTGAAATCGGAAGAAGAGTTTACAACCGTGGAATGGTTGCAGCTAATGACGGAAACTTTTCTGTAAAACTGAACGACCATGAGTTCCTGTGTACACCAACAGGTGTCAGCAAAGGATTCATGACACCAGAGTACATCTGTAAAGTAGATGAGAATGGTAATGTTCTTCAGGCAAATAAAGGATTCAGACCATCTTCAGAAATTAAGATGCACATGCGTGTGTACAGAGAGAGACCAGACGTTCAGTCTGTAGTACATGCTCATCCACTGTACGCTACAACATTCGCTATCGCTGGTATTCCGCTTACACAGCCAATCATGCCAGAAGCAGTTATCGCTCTTGGATGTGTTCCGATCGCTAAATACGGTACACCTTCTACAATGGAGATTCCGGACGCTATCGAGCCATACCTTCAGCACTTTGATGCAGTTCTTCTTGAGAACCACGGAGCACTTGCTTACTCAGACAGCCTTCTGAGCGCATACCACAAGATGGAGTCTCTTGAGTTCTACGCACGTCTGTTATGGCAGTCCATGCAGGTTGGCGGACCTCAGGAACTGAACGATGAGCAGGTTCAGAGACTGTACGAACTGAGAAGACAGATGGGACTTCCAGGAAAACACCCGGCAAACCTTTGCCCGAACGCTAAAGCTGGTAAGCCAAGCTGCCATTCATGCGGTGGAAACTGTGGCGGATCTTCAGCAGCAGCTCCAGAAGGAACAGATGCTGATCTTGTAGCTTCTATCACAAAGAAAGTTATGGAACAGCTGGGAATGTAATCTGACAGATTAGTAAAGGAGCAATGCTATGAATGAGCAGGAAATTACCAGTGCAGTTCAGGCTGTGCTGGATCAGATGAAGGAAGCAGCTCCACAACATACACACAAACATGTCTGTAAATGCAAAAAGCATCAGATGACATTGAAGCTTGCCAATGCCTTGATTGAAAAAGTTAAGGCAGAAGCGGCACGTGTGGGCGTGAATGCGGTTGTAGCAGTTTCCGACAAGGCAGGCAGACCTGTAGCCGTCCAGTGTATGGATGACGCCTACATAGCAAGCTTTGACATTGCGTTAAATAAGACATATACTTCCGCGAGCCTTAAGATGTCCACAGCAGAGTTAAGTCAGTTGAGTCAGCCGGGACAGCCGTTATACGGAATTCAGTTTACGAATGACGGTAAGATCGTGATCTTCGGGGGTGGAGAGGTACTCGAAGCTGATGGCAAGATCGTCGGTGCACTCGGAGTCAGCGGTGGAACTGCTGAGCAGGACACAGCAATCGCAGCTTACGGAAAACAAGTCTTCAAGGAGGTATTAGAGTGTCTATAAATGAACAGATGGTTCAGGACATCGTACAGGACGTTCTTGCAAAGATGCAGATCGCTTCTGATGTACAGGGAGACCGTGGAGTATTCAAGGACATGAACGAGGCCATTGAGGCAGCGAAAGAGTCCCAGAAGATCGTTTCCAGGATGTCACTGGATCACAGAGAGAAAGTTATCTCCAACATCCGTAAAAAGATCAAGGAGAACGCAGAAATCCTGGCCCGTATGGGAGTTCAGGAGACTGGCATGGGAAATGTCGGACATAAAATTTTAAAACACCAGCTGGTAGCTGAGAAGACTCCGGGAACAGAGGATATCACTACACAGGCATGGTCAGGAGACAGAGGTCTTACATTGATCGAGATGGGACCGTTCGGAGTAATCGGAGCGATCACACCTTGTACAAACCCAAGTGAGACAGTTCTCTGTAACACAATCGGAATGTTCGCAGGTGGAAATACAGTAGTATTCAACCCACATCCGGCAGCAATCAAAACATCAATCTACGCAGTTAATCTTCTGAACGAAGCATCTGTTGAGGTTGGTGGACCGGACAACATTGCTTGTACAGTAGAGCATCCGACACTTGAGACAAGTAACATCATGATGAAACATCCTGCAATTCAGCTGATCGCTGCAACAGGAGGTCCGGGAGTTGTTACAGCAGTTCTTTCTTCAGGAAGAAGAGGAATCGGAGCTGGAGCAGGTAACCCACCGGCACTCGTTGATGAGACAGCAGATATCCGTAAGGCAGCTGAGGACATTGTAAACGGATGTACATTTGATAACAACCTTCCGTGTATCGCAGAAAAAGAGATTGTTGCGGTTGATTCTATCGCTGATGAACTGATGCACTACATGGTAAATGAGCAGGGATGCTACCTGGCTTCCAAGGAAGAGCAGGATGCACTGACAAATGTAGTTCTTGCAGGCGGAAAGCTGAACAGAAAATGTGTTGGACGTGATGCAAAGACACTGCTTGGAATGATCGGAGTTACAGTTCCGGACAATATCAGATGTATTACATTTGAAGGACCAAAGGAACATCCGCTGATCGCAACAGAGCTTATGATGCCAATTCTTGGTGTAGTAAGAGCGAAAGATTTCGACGATGCTGTAGAGCAGGCTGTATGGCTTGAGCATGGCAACAGACATTCCGCTCACATTCACTCCAAGAATGTAGATCGTATTACAAAATATGCAAAAGCAATTGACACAGCAATTCTTGTTAAGAACGGACCATCCTATGCGGCACTTGGATTCGGAGGCGAAGGCTTCTGTACATTTACAATTGCCAGCAGAACTGGTGAAGGACTTACAAGCGCAAGCAGCTTCACAAAGAGAAGACGTTGCGTAATGACAGACAGCTTATGTATAAGATAACGGAGGTATAGACAATGGATATGAATTCTGCTAATGTAGAAGCTGTTGTAAAACAGGTACTTGAGAGCATGCTGGAAAAGAAAGTTCCGGAAGCAGCTCCAGTGATGAAAGCAGCAGGAAATGAAATTCCAAAGACAGCTCATGTAGCTATGCTTACAGCACTTGAGCATTTTGATATTAAAGAGTTCCCGATGCCGGAAGTTGGTGACGGAGATATTCTTGTTAAAGTTGAAGGATGTGGTGTTTGTGGAACAGACGCTCACGAATTCAAGAGAGACCCATTCAGCCTTATCCCTGTAGTACTCGGACACGAGGGAACAGGTGAGATCGTTAAGATGGGTAAAAACGTTAAAGTTGACAGCGCTGGAAAAGCTCTGAATCTTGGAGATAAAGTTGTTACATGTATGATCTTCAAGGATGATCCGGAGATCACAATGTACGACCTCAACAAACAGAACGTAGGTGGAGCTGATGTATACGGACTTCTCCCGGACGATGATGTTCATCTGAATGGATGGTTCTCAGATTACATCCTGATCCGTGAGGGATCTACAGTATTCAACGTAAGTGATCTGGATCTGAAATCCCGTGTACTGATCGAGCCATGTGCAGTACTTGTACATGCAGTAGAAAGAGCTAAGACAACAGGAATCTTAAGATTCAACAGCAGAGTTGTTGTTCAGGGATGTGGACCAATCGGACTGATCTGTATCGCAGTTCTTCGTACAATGGGTATTGAGAATATCGTAGCTGTAGACGGAGAGCAGAAGAGACTTGACTTTGCTAAGAGAATGGGAGCTGAGAAGTCAGTTAACTTCAAAGATTTCCAGGGAATCGATGCACTTGCACAGGGAGTAAAAGATGCATTCGGCGGACATGCTGCTGACTTCGCATTCCAGTGTACAGGATCACCGATCGCTCATGCAAACATTTACAAATTCATCCGCAATGGTGGTGGACTTTGTGAGCTTGGATTCTTTATCAATGGTGGAGATGCAACAATCAACCCACACTTCGATCTTTGCTCAAAAGAGATCACACTGGTTGGCTCATGGGTATACACTCTGAGAGATTATGCAACTACATTTGATTTCCTTAAGAGAGCAAAAGCAATCGGACTTCCGATGGATGATCTGATCACACACGAGTTCCCGCTCGAGCAGATCAATGAGGCTCACCAGACAAACCTGGCTATGAAAGGTCTTAAGATTGCAATCATCAACAAATAAGGTGAGAGAGTATGGAAGCAGTAGGTATGCTGGAAGTATTTGGACTTGCAACAGCATTTGCAGCGGCTGACGCCGGATGTAAAGCAGGAAATGTAAGACTGGAGAACTTCGATAAAAATAAACCTGCGAATGCAGACGAATTGCCTGTACCGTTGATCGTAATGGTCAAGTTCCGCGGACAGGTTGCAGATGTGGAGGCAGCGCTTGAGGCTGCTACAGCGAAAGCAGAGTCAATGACAGGAATTGTCACAAAGTATAAGATCTCAAGACCGACTGAGGACACTGAGAAGATGCTTAAGCTTAACGCATTTGATAAAGGAACACCACACAAAGTAACAGACGAAGAAGTCGAAGAAATTTAGGAGGATATTACAATGGCAATGGCACAGCTTGCATTAGGAATGGTAGAAACAAGAGGACTTACAGCAGCAATCGAGGCTGCAGATGCAATGACAAAAGCAGCAGAGGTTACACTTGTAGGAACAGAGAAGATCGGATCCGGACTTGTAACAGTTATGGTTCGTGGAGATGTTGGAGCTGTTAAAGCAGCAGTTGAGACAGGTGCTGACGCAGCTGGAAGACTTGGAGAACTCGTAGCTACACACGTAATCCCAAGACCACACAACGACGTTGAGAAGATCCTTCCTACAGTATAGTTTGAAGTCAAACAGCTAGAAAAGGAGCAGTCTCATGGGAAAAGCGTATGGATTCTTTGAAATCCCAAGCGTTACGGCAGCAGTGGTAGCCGTGGATATCATGTGCAAGACTGCTGATGTGCAGTTCGTTACATGGGAGAAAAAACTGGGTGGAAGACTTGTCACGATCATAATTCGTGGTGATGTATCCGCAGTTGCGCAGGCCATTGAAGCTGCCGAGCAGAATGGAATCAAAAAACCAGTGAGCACAGTAGTGATCCCAAGTCCTCACGAGGAGATCTTGAGAATCATTAACACAAGTGTAAACAAGGTTGTATAGGAGGCAGCTACAGATGGCAGACGAAAAAGAAAAGAAAACAACAACAGCCAAAGCGCCAGCCAAAACTGTACGCAGAGTAAAAAAGACGGCGCAAAAGGTAGAAACGGTTCAGAAGAAACCGGAAGTTCAGAAGGAGGAACGCAGAATGTCACAGGAAGCATTAGGAATGGTTGAAACAAGAGGACTTGTAGCATCTATCGAGGCAGCAGATTCAATGTTAAAGGCTGCTAACGTAGCACTCGTTGGAACAGAGAAGATCGGATCCGGTCTTGTAACAGTTATGGTTCGTGGAGACGTTGGAGCAGTTAAATCAGCAGTTGAGTCTGGAGCAGAGTCAGCAGGAAGACTTGGAGAGCTTGTAGCTACACATGTAATCCCAAGACCACATACAGATGTTGAGAAGATTCTTCCACAGATCAAATAATAGTCAAAGGTAAATAAAACCGGTACTTTCAGGGGATTAAGCGCCGGGCGCTGATCCCCTGAGAGTGCTTAAATAAGTAAGTGGAGCAATCCACTTTGCGAGGAGACACAAATATGGATAACAGTAATGTGGAATTAATTACAAAAATGGTTCTCGAAGCAGTAGAGAAAAAGAATGCTGCTCAGTCTGGAGAAGGTTTTCTCGTTCCAATCGGAGTGTCCGCAAGACATATCCATCTCACACAGGAGCATGTCGAGATTCTGTTTGGAGAAGGCTACCATCTTACAAAGTTCAAAGAACTTATGGGTGGACAGTTTGCATCAAACGAAAAGGTTACAATTGTTGGTCTTAAATTAAGAGCAATCGAGAATGTAAGAGTTCTTGGACCAGTCAGAAAGAATACTCAGGTAGAGATTTCTGCAACAGATGCAATCAGCCTCGGTGTAAAAGCACCAATCAGAGAATCAGGAAATATTGCAGGAAGCGCACCAATCGCGATCATCGGACCAAAAGGTGCGGTGTATCTGAACGAGGGATGCATTGTTGCGAAGAGACATATTCACATGGCTCCGAAAGATGCGATGGCAGCAGGAGTTCATGATGGTGATATCGTATCTGTAAAAGCAGATAATGAGAGAGGAACCATCTTTAACAACGTACAGATCCGTGTAGATGACAGCTTTACACTTGAGATGCACATCGATACAGATGAAGCAAATGCAACGCAGATTAAGAGCGGGGATACCGTGAGGATTGTATCATGTTAATGGGAAAAGTTGTTGGCAGTGTTGTATCAACACGCAAGAATGAAAACTTAGTCGGAAATAAATTCATGATTGTAGAAGTGGCAGATCATATGCGTCAGGGAGCAAAACAGATCATTGCAATCGATAAGATCGGCGCAGGAATCGGCGAATACGTTCTGGTTGTACAGGGAAGTGCTGCGAGAATCGGAAGTGGTATGCCGGAAGCACCGATCGATGCTGCAATCGTTGGAATTATTGACGAAGGATTAGGACTGGAGTAGTGAAATTATGGATATGAAAGAATTAAGCAGCATATTGCAGCAGAACGGTATCGTTGGTGCTGGTGGTGCAGGCTTTCCTACATATGCTAAATTAGATGAACGTGCAGAGACAATCATTCTGAACTGTGCAGAGTGTGAGCCACTGCTTCGACTTCACAGACAGCTCCTTGAGAAATATGCAAAGGAGATCATTGATACATTTCATATGATCGGCGAGACAGTCGGTGCGAAAGAAGTCATCATTGGTATTAAGAAAGCTTACACAGCAACGATCGAAGCTGTAAAGGCCGTTATGGGACAGTATCCGGAAGTAAGACTTGGACTGTTGGATGAAGTATATCCGGCAGGTGATGAGGTTGTTCTTATTTATGAGACAACAGGTAAAGTTGTAAGACCGGGCGGACTTCCAATCGAAAGCGGCGTAGCTGTATTCAACGTAGAGACAGTTTACAATGTATACAGAGCACTGAATGAGAAGACACCCGTTGAGGACAAGCTTGTATCAGTAGTAGCTGAGGTAGAGCACCCGATCACAGTTCGTGTTCCAATCGGAACACCACTGGAAGAGGTAGTAGCTCTTGCTGGCGGTGTAACTACAAAAGATGCAGTTTACTTCGTTGGTGGACCTATGATGGGTAATATCGGAACAGGAGCGCAGCCTGTTACAAAGACAACAAATGCAATCCTTGTTCTTCCGAAAGACCATCACATCATTCAGAAGAAATTAAAGAAAAACTCAATCGATATGAAGAGAGCAGCAGCTTGCTGTTGCCAGTGTACAATGTGTACAGACTTATGTCCAAGACATCTGTTAGGACATCCGATTGAGCCAAATAAATTTATGCTTGCAGCAACATGCAAGGATGTACAGGAGCCGAACATCTTCATCAATACGTTGTTCTGCTCATCCTGCGGACTTTGTGAGATGTATTCCTGTTTCCAGGGACTTTCACCAAGAAGTCTTATGGCAGAGTACAAGGGAGGTCTTCGTGCAAACGGAATCCGTCCTCCGAAAGTAGAAGCAAAACCTGTAGGACCGGAAAGAGAATACAGAAAAGTTCCGATGGAGAGACTTATGGCGCGTCTTGATCTTACGAGATATAACCGTGAAGCACCGCTTGATGAATCAGCAGTGCCGGTTAAGACAGTACGTATTCTGTTAAGTCAGCATATTGGAGCACCTGCTTCTGCAATTGTGAAAGCAGGCGACATGGTAACTAAAGGACAGATGATTGCTGAACCAGGAAAGGGATTAAGCGTTGGAATCCACGCATCCGTGAATGGTTTAGTTACAGAAGTAAATGAGAAATATATTGTCATAGAATCTCAGGAAGGACGTGCAGGCAATGAGTAAGGCTATTGGAATGGTAGAATATAAGACTGTTTCAGCAGGTATTACCGCAGCTGATGCTATGGTAAAGACTTCTGAAGTCAGCATAATCGAAGCACAGACAGTATGTCCGGGCAAATATATCGCGATCATTACAGGTGACTTAAGTGCCGTTAAAGCAGCAGTGGATAATGCAAAAGAGATGCATGGTCTTCACCTGATCGACAGTTTTGTGCTCGGTAATCCGCACGAGTCCATCTTCCCGGCAATCTACGGTGCTGCACATATTGAAGACGTATCCGCTCTTGGTATTATGGAGACATACGATGCATCTTCAATTATTGTAGCTGCTGATGAGGCTGCGAAGACGGCTATCGTTGATTTGATCGAGCTTCGTATCGCACGTGGTATGTGCGGAAAATCCTACATGCTGCTCACTGGTGAAGTGGCTGCTGTAGAAGCTGCAATCGAAAAAGCTAAGGAAGCAATCAAAGATAGAGGAATGTTCCTTGACTCTTCCGTTATTGCTCATCCGGATGCTCAGATTCGCGACGCAATCTTATAATGAACTCTGCTTTAATGTCTGAGGGAATTATAGTTCAATACCAGTAACATTATATTGGACTTAGGGCAGGAGGCAGTTAGATGCTTGCGATAGAGAGAAGAAATGAAATATTAGAAAAATTGCAGAACGACAGAAGAGTCGTAGTAAGCGAACTGAGTCAGATTTACGAGGTTTCCGAGGAGACAATCCGAAGAGACCTCGATAAACTGGTTCAGGACGGTTTCGCCATAAAAAGCTATGGTGGTGCCGTGATCAATGAAAATGTGAATATCGAGCTTCCGTTCAACATCAGAAAGAATCGCAATATTGTTGGTAAACAGCATATTGCGGAACTGGTGAGTGAACAGATCAAAGATGGGGACAGCATCATGCTTGATGCAAGTTCTACAGCAGTGTATGTTGCAAAGACGCTTCTCGAACGGGGAAAGAAGAATCTTACCGTGCTCACAAACTCTGTGGAGATTATCATAGAGCTTTTTGGGGCGCAGGATTGGAAGGTTCTCTCTACCGGAGGAGAGTCAAGAGAAGGATCCTTTGCACTGGTAGGTTATCAGACAGACCGGATGCTTCGATCTTATCATGTAGATAAGGCAATTATCTCTGCAAAGGGAGTTGATATGAACGCAGGACTTACAGATTCAGATGATCTGCATGCGAATAATAAGCGAACAATGCTGACAAGAGCAAAAGAAAAAATTCTTGCTGTAGACAGCAGTAAGTTCGATCAAGTAGCATTTGCTGAGATAGGTTCATTAGATCAGATCACAACTATAGTTACGGATGCAAAGCCGGAAACAAGATGGCTTCAGCATTTTGATAAGATTGGTGTAAAATGTATCTATCCAAAGTAAGGAAGGGCAGTTATGAAAAGCTTTCAGATTAAAACTAGAGTAAATTTTGGAGATAATGCGCTGGATCGACTGGCAGAAGTGCCATATAAGAAGATCCTGATCGTTACAGACCCATTTATGGCGAAAAGCAAAAATCTGAACCTGATTCTCGATCCAATCAAAAAAGCAGGTAAGGAATATGATATCTTTCAGGATATTGTTCCGGATCCACCGATTGAGAAGATCAGTCTCGGTGTTAAGAAGATGCTTGAATATAAGCCGGATGCAATTGTTGCAGTTGGTGGCGGATCAGCAATTGACTCCTCCAAGTCAATCCGTGAATTTGCACTTCGCGTAGATCATTACGCAGAGGTAGGGCTGATCGCAATTCCGACAACAAGCGGTACAGGATCAGAGGTAACTTCATTTGCCGTTGTATCAGATCCGGCAGAACAGAGAAAATATCCACTTGTATCCTGGGAATTGACACCGGACGAGGCAATCCTCGATGCAGAACTTGTAAAGAGTGTGCCACCGGCGATTACAGCAGATACAGGAATGGACGTATTTACACACGCACTTGAGGCATGCGTAAGTACAGATAGAAGTGATTTCTCAACAGCACTTGCAGAGAAATCAATTGAGTTGGTTGGAGTATTCCTTCTCAGAGCATATCTGGATGGAAATGATACTCATGCACGTCAGAAGATGCATTCTGCATCCTGTCTGGCAGGATTGGCATTCAACTCAGCATCTCTCGGACTGAACCATGGTATGGCTCATCAGTTAGGTGCAAAGTTCCACATCCCACACGGGCGTGCGAACGCAATGCTTCTTCCACATATCATTGAATTCAACAGTGATATCAATAAACATAGTAAGAGTCAGAAAGAATATCTTCCGGCTGTTAAGCGTTATGCAACCGTAGCTCAGATCCTTGGACTGAGCAGCTACAATGAAATTATGACAGTCAGATCCCTTGTAAACTGGGTACAGTTTATGTTAAAAGAGATGGATATTCCGCTGTCAATCTCTCAGATGGGTACAATCTCAGAGGAAGAGTACTTCAATGCAATCGACAGTATGGCAGATGCCGCACTCGAGGATGGATGTACAGCAACAAACCCGAGAGTACCAAATAAGGAAGATGTTATTGAAATCTACAAGAAATTGTGGAAATAATAAGCATAAAAAAGAAGTAAAAAAGAAGCTGCGTATTGTAGCTTCTTTTTTTACACTCTCTTTTGCTTCTTTTTTAGGTATATTTTTAAAGTTCTCGGGTAACGGTACCTATTTATTAATTGAGTGTTATCTGAAAGAATTGTTGTATATACTATATCAAATACCTGGGAAATGGACAGGAAGCGCGAAATGAAATTACCTATTTATATAGAAGCAGCAATGGGAGTCTTTCTGGTAGTGATTCTGGCAATGGCAGGAAGAAACGGAATGATTCCTCAGAACCAGAAAAATAATGTTATGAAACAGTCAGAAGTAGAACAGAAATCAGATTATGACATGCAAAATGAAAAGGAAGCAGTTGCAGAAGAGGCAACAGATTCGATAGAAGAAGTTGCACAGACTGACAGCGTAGCAATAACAGCACAGATGTGTTCTCCGGCCGGGCAGTATCCAGTCATGGGGGAGAGTGTTGTTACGGTGGATGAGCTTGCAGATTATTTCAATCAATCGGGATACGAATATCCGTCGGAAGAACTGGCAAAAGGCGGAGCAGATTCCATAGAAACATTTTGCCAGATTTACTGTGAAGAAGCAGAGGCAGAAGACATCCGGGCAGAGGTTGCATTTACCCAGGCAATGAAAGAGACTGGATTTCTTCAGTTTGGCGGTGATGTAAGTATTGAACAGTTTAATTTTGCCGGAATAGGAACAACCGGGGGAGGTGTACCGGGAAATTCTTATCCGGATGTCAGAACAGGAGTGCGGGCACAGATACAGCATCTGAAGGCCTATGCGACAGATGAACCGCTGAATCAGACTTGCGTGGATAACCGTTATGAATATGTGAAAAAAGCTTCCGCACCTTATGTACAATGGCTG
>ENA-OWRC01002005-OWRC01002005.1-human-gut-metagenome-genome-assembly--contig:-NODE-2005-length-17423-cov-5.586193_pt1 | contig 17423 bp, 17 predicted proteins | sample MGYA00248268_ERZ651895 | MGnify/ENA primary metagenome ERZ651895 (study PRJEB26924, sample SAMEA4378242) | human gut metagenome | biome: human gut; feature: human-associated habitat; material: faeces...
TATGAGTCATTGGGACAGGTGGCTTAAAAGTTTCGTGAAGAAAAAGTGTAAAGGAATATTGACAATATCACACCTCATATCCGGCTTCCGTCAGCAGCTTTTCAGCCAGCGGATCGCTTTTATCCTCTCTTTCTCCTGCTGCGCCCTTGTCACTTAATGTAATCACAGCCGCCCGGAAAGGCTCTTTTCCTGTTTCTGGCAATACCTGGATTGTATCTCTCACGCTGATCTCTCCTTCCTGTAATACCCGGGCAAATATCCCATTGGACGGCATGATACATTTTCCCATCTGGTAATAGATCGTACAGTGGCTGTGACAGTCCTTGCCAATCTGTGTGACCTCCAGCAGCACGCTGCCACATTGCAGCCTTGTGCCTACCGGAAGTACTTTCAAAGGAATGCCCTGTACAGCCAGATTTTCTCCAAAGGCTCCCGGATAGACATCAGCGCCTTCAGCTCTGAATGCATCGATTTCTTCCTGCGACAGCAGACTTACCTGTCTGTGCCAGTGACCAGCATGCGCATCACCCTCGATTCCCTAGTCCGTACGCAGCCTTGCGGTATCCAACGTTTTTTTCTGCGTGCCTCTTTTTTCGCTGATACAGATGGCTGTAACTGTGCCTGCCTGTATTGTCTGTTCCATCACTATCCTCCGATCTGTACCATCTGTTTATTTTCTGTGATTTTTTCTCTTGTATCAAAGCAATGCATCTGTGGTTTTGCAAGAATCACACGCTGCAGTAGCTCACGGATCTGCTCATGATTTCCCGCCCGCAGGATCTCCCGCCCGTCTATACTCTCACCATAGCACAGGCAGGGCTTGAAATGACCGTCTGCTGTCATGCGGATCCGGTTGCAGGCCGCACAGAATTTCCCATGCACGGGGCTGATGAAACCGACATTTTTCCGGAAGCCCGGAATCTCGTAGTATACGGCCGGGCCATTGCCCTTTCGCTTCTGTACAGGCTGTAACTCAGGATACAGCTTACACAGCGCATCCAGTATATCCTTATTTGCTATCCCTTTATGTGATTTTCCCTCGCCTATCGGCATGAGTTCAATAAAGCGGACGTCTGCATAGCCTTTCTCTGCCAGAGAAAGTACCTGCTGCCATACGGCATCGTTGATGCTCTTCGGCAGCACTGTATTGGCATGAACGGGAATATCCAGTTTTTCTGCCTGCAGGATACCGGCCACTACCTTTTCCAGTGCATCCTGCCCGGTGATCTGCCGATACAGCCGGGGATCCAGCGTGTCCAGACTTACATTAATACAGTCGACACCTGCTCTTTTCAACGCCCCTGCCTGTTTCTCCAGCAGTACGCCATTCGTTGTCAGTGTCACCTGCTCCACACCGTTCAGAGATTTTATCTCGCTTATAAGCTGTACACAGTCCTTTCGTACCAGTGGCTCGCCACCGGTAATCTTGAACCGGGTAATACTAGATGGAAAAGAAGGAAAAGCAACAGAAACAAAGCTGGAGAAAGGTAGAAAGCTGATAAGGGAATTGCTTGATGATAAAAAAGAAATTTCCATCAGGGAATTAGATGAAAAAGCAAAAGAGCAGAGAATATCCGGACGAACAATGCGTGATGTGAGAAGCCGAATGAAGAATGAGTTGGAGTATCGAGTAAATGAAAAACAGGAAAACAGTATTCGATTAAAAGAATGATGGGTGGCAGAGTCATTGAAGAAAATATAAATTTTTATAGATACCCTATCTGCCACCTGCCGTCTGCCGATGTATGAAATTACGAAAATAGATTGCGAATCGCATGCAACTTGCAATCAAACAAGATATAATGAAGAAAAAAGAGGAGGCGATATTTATGGCCAGAACAGCAAATGTATTTGCACGTGTTGAGCCTGAAGTGAAAGAACGGGCAGAGCAGGTGCTTGATAGACTTGGAATTCCAATGTCCAATGCGGTAGGAATGTTTCTGAGACAGATTGTACTCCAGAGAGGAATTCCTTTTGAGATGAAACTTCCAGCTTATGAGGAGCCTGTTGCATATGGCTCTTTGACAAAGGAACAGTTCAATGCAGAAATAGAAAAAGGCATGGAAGATATTAAGGCTGGCAGAGTGTATTCAGCAGATGAAGTTGAAGCAGAAATGAAACGGGAATTTGGTATATGAAATATAAAGTGATGTATACAGCAGGAGCAAAGAAAGATCTGCGAAATATTTTCAGATATATTTCAGAGGAACTGTTAGCTCCAGAGAACGCTGCCGGACAGACAGACCGAATTATGGCTGCTATTCGAAAGCTGGTCACCATGCCGAATAGAAACCGGCTTTATGAGGAAGAACCATGGCACAGCAGAGGACTTCGGTTCTTTCCGGTGGACAATTATTTGGTGTTTTATAAGACGAATGATGAAACAGAAACAGTGTATATAGTGCGAATTATGTATCGTGGACGTGATGTTCGCAAGCAGTTAAGTCGGACGGAAGACGTTTCAGAAAATTAAAATTTAATATGGAACCAGAGGTTTAAGCAGTTAGTCTATGAAAAAAATAGGGTAGCTGCTTTTTTCATGTCCAAAAGGAGGTGCCGTGTATGGGATATGCACGTAAAGATATAGAGGAAACAAAGAAAATAGCAAAGAAATAGGATATGTATTAAGTAAAGATTATTGGGGAAAAGGCTTAATGTCAGAAGCTGTTAATAGAGTAATTAAATTCTGCTTTGAACAAGAAAATTATGATTACTTAATGTGTAGCCATTTTGTTATAAATAGTCAATCAAAAAGAGTTATTGAAAAAAGTGGTTTCCGCTTTGTAAAGGAAAATATCCAAATTACAAGAGATGGACAGGAGCATATTTCTTTGTATTATGTATTAGATAATCCTTTAAAAAAGAATTAGACAATTTCCGGTTGAACTAAAATGCTGCGCGATGGGAATACACGGATCTATGTAAACAGCTGACTGCTAGCATCTGCAAAGAATATAAATATCATAGGTCCGGTAAAGGGCTTTAATAACAGAACCCTTGCAAGAAAAAAGACATAAGCTGGATCAGACGAAAGAACCAGAGACAAAGAACTCTTGGTGAACTGTTCTTCTTGTTGATGAAAGGGCAGACATTATTTTCAGCAGATCCCTTAGCATTCAAAGGACTGATCCTTTTCATATACCGGTTTTCAGATTTCTAAAAGCAAATTATTCTGTACAAAAGACGAAAATAGAGTAAAATTATTTTAACAAGCAAATTTCTATTTCAGGGCGGAGCCGGTATTGATCCGGGAACTCTGCCTGTTGAAATTGTGGAGCTGCCGGGGCATACGACGGAAGAATCCTGCCTGTTGAACTTTGCTTGAACCTGAACAATCGTTGATAGGAAAAGAAAGGGCAGAAATTTTGCGGGGTAAACTTATGAAAACACAAGCAAGGGACATGACAGAAGGCAGCATTGCCAAAAATATCATTCTGTTTTATATTCCACTGGCAATTGGCGGTCTGTTTCAGCAGCTTTACAGCTTTGTGGACAGCGTCGTTGTCGGGCGGGGAATCGGAGCGCAGGCGCTGGCAGCAGTCGGCGCGACATCCATTGTAGTCTGGCTGACGCTCGGATTTGCAATGGGGATTACAAAAGGATTTTGCATCCATATTTCACAGGCCTACGGGAAAAAGGATTATCATCTGGTAAACCGTGGATTTTTTGTTGCATCCGTTTTGTCGCTGATTGTGGGAACGATGATCTCAATTGTCGGATCTCTGGCGATCAGAGATTTCCTGATTCTGATGCATACGCCCGGAGAAATTCTGGAGCAGTCGCTGGATTACATCAAAGTGATCCTGCTGGGGTTTGTGATTACCGTTTTGAATAACCTGTTTATGAGCGTTTTGCAGTCTCTGGGGGATTCGTCTACGCCATTTTGTGCGCTGCTTGTTTCCTCTATAACAAATGTTGGTCTGGACTGCGTATTTGTACTCATACTGAAGTGGGGCGTGCAGGGAGCGGCTGTGGCAACGGTGTTGTCTCAGGTATTTTCCTTTGCGATTTGTGCCGCAGGTTTGAAAAGATTGGAATTTGTCAGTCTTTTAGACGGCTGTAAGAGCAAAAATGCACGGCTGGCAGTCAGAATGTTGAAAACCGGGATGCCGGTCGGAATTATGAGTATGGTAACGGCAGTCGGTGGAATGATCCTGCAGTTTTTTGTAAACGATCTCGGTGCGTCTGCAGTGGCGGCTTATGCGGCGTCCACCAAAATTCGCAGCGTGATCGGAGAATTCAGCAATGCGCTGGGAATGACATTTATGACATTTGTCGGTCAGAACTACGGTGCGCAAAAATATGACAGAATTAAAGACGGTGTTCGGACGGGAGTGATTCTTTCTATCCTGATTCATATTCCGCTGTCTGCCATTGAGATTTTCGGCGGGAAAAGGATCGCGTCGCTGATGGTAACAGATCCGTCAGTACTTGAGTTGTGCAGACAATATCTGCTGATTGTGGGAATTTTCGTCTTTTTCCTGGGATTTCTGATGGTATTTCGAAACTGCATTCAGGGAATGGGCAATACATGGATTCCGATGCTTTCCGGCGGACTGGAAGTCATCAGCAGACTGATTTTTGGATATTGGCTTGGCAGGCACAGCTTTATGGGGATTGCCGCTGCAGAAGCCTCTGCATGGATCAGCGTCAGCATTATGCTCGGGAGCTCATTCTTTATTTTGTTTCGTAAAGTTCTCCGGACACAAACGCCGGAAAACGCAACAGATACAGAAAACATAGGAAGGGTTTCATAAAACAGGAGGATGTAAGATGAACACATTTCATGTCAGGAAAACAGGAGACGTTATTTTGCTTCATCTGGGAAAAGGCGATGATATGCTGCAGTGCCTGAACCAGGCCATTACCGAACACAAGATCAAAAACGGAGCGGTTGTATCTATGATTGGAACGTTGGATAAGGCGCGATATCACATGATCCAGACCACCGAGGAGGATCCAACCAACGGTTTTTATACCGTGGAAGGACCGATTGAAGTGGCTGCCGGGCAGGGGCTGATTATAGACGGGGAGCCGCATATCCATATCTGCATGGCAACACCGGAGACTTCGTATCTGGGACATCTGGAGGAAGGCTGCAGAGTACTGTATCTTGCAGAGATCGCAATTGAAAAATACAGCGATGAAGAATTGACGAGAAAAAGGGATAAATTTGGAATTGCAACGCTGAGTTGGAAGTAAAGGGGCAGAACTGAATAAGGAAATACAGATACCGTTCCATTGTCAAAAGATGATTGGACGGTATTTTTACATGCAAGCATATTGGTATAGTATAATTTTACTAATATATTCGATAAAAATAAATGAAAATACAATATATTGACAAATATACGAAGCGAAAGTAATATATATTTATAACGATTGAACAGGAATTATGACAAAAAAGGGGATTGTATGAGCATAATTTTACAGGACAAGTTTTTCGGCTGTATCTGTGGCTGTCATATCGGTTCGGCGATGGGAGCTCCTGTTGAGGGAATGACTTATGAAGAAATTGACAGGAAGTATGGCTATGTAGACGGGTATCTTCCGTACCAGCATTACGGAAATGGCTGGGACAGGGAACCCGGAACGACAGAGGACGGCGTGGAACGACAGAAGCTGATGATTTCCGCGATTATGGAAAAAGAGGGAAGAGTCACAGCGGAGGATGTCAGGGCTGCCTGGAACAAATACGCAAATCCGAATGCAGGAGGCTGGGTATCCGAACCGTTTGAAGGGGTTCTTCTGAAAATGGCCAAAACCGGAATACCGGCAACCGATCTTGGCAGATATTGCGATTACGCCGGACTCAACAGCTTTGCAAGGGCGTGTCATCCGATCGGACTGATCAACGCAGGCAATGTAGAAGGCGCAAAAGAGGATATCCTGCAGGTCGGACAGCTGTATCAGACAACGAACAGCCGTGGGCTGAAATGGGCATGTGTCACTGGCATAGCAATTGCGGAGGGAACGAAGCCCGGCGCAACCGTGGATTCTGTGATCGGGGCAATTTTTGATCACTGCGATCCCGACGTTGTTGTGAAAGAGATTGACGAGCAATTGAAAAAAGCGGCAGGATGCAGCGACATTTTTCAGCTGAGACAGCATTTTGATTCCATTTATAACGGATTTGGAATGCCGTATCCGTTCAGCTATGCGAATGAAGTTGTCACAAAGGGCGTTGTTATTTTTAAGATGGTTCATGGAGATACGAAGGAAGCGATCCTTGCAGGCGTAAATATGGGACGTGATACAGACTGTGTTGCGGCAGTTGCCGGTGGAATTGCCGGTGCGCTTTCCGGAAGTGAATCGATTCCGGCAGACTGGATCAGCCAGCTGGATTACGCCACGAGCATCAATCCACATACGAATTCCAAACGAACCCTGAAAGAAAACGCAGATGGCGTGTATCATGCATTTAAGAAAATGCTGAAACGGCAGCAGGCTTACATTCAGCAAATGGATATCGACTGACAGGAAGGGAAAGACATCAGGGGAAAAGGGTGAATGATCTGCAGAAAGCAGATAGACACAAAACGAGTCGTTCTTGTGTCGGAAATAAAAAGGAGGATATGGTATGAGAAACAAAAAGGTATTGGCGATTGTGATGGCAGTCATGACTGCTGCATCCGCCCTTGTAGGCTGCGGCTCTACAAATGCAGTAGCTCCTGCGGATACCGCTGCCACGACGGAAAAGAAGGATGATGCCACAGTGGAAGCAGCGCAGACTACTGACGGCGAACAGGTGACCATCACTTTCATGCATGACTGGCCGGAGTACGAAGAGGAATTCAAACAGATGATATCCGATTTCGAAGCGGCAAATCCGGATGTCAAGGTTGAGACACAGATAATCACCTGGGACGTTCTGACACAGACTCTGACAACGGCCTTCGCTGCTGGCGAAGCTCCTGATGTAGCATGTTGCTGGGCGAACCAGATGGGTTCGTTCAATTCCGTAGGCGCTACATACGATCTCACTCCTTATTTGGAAGAGAATAACAATGAATGGAAAGACTCCCTGCTGGCACCCGCTGTACAGTCCGGTACTGTTAACGATCAGGTCTTCTGCATACCGTTCAGAACAACCTGTACCGTGCTTGCATATAACAAGACGATGATGGAAGAGAATGGCTGGGAAGTTCCCACCACATTGGAAGAGTTTGAAACAGTGCTCGGCGAAGCTGCAAAGGCCGGAGTAACACCTCTGTTGACGCCTGGTAATCCTCACGGCTTTCAGATTGCATCCCTGGTTGAGACTTTTGCATTGCATTACATGTACGATGCAGGATATCTCAAAAACAATGACTATTTGACAGGTCACTATACGGATGTTGCCAAAGAATATGCTGAAGCAGGAGCAAGATTAAGAGACTGGGTTGACAAAGGTTACATTGATGCGGATTCTCTTGCTATGACGAGAGAAGATTCTACCGGTCAGTTCTATTTGCAGAAAGGTCTGTTTGCATTCGTAAACAACAATGAACTGACAGATCTTGAAAAGAACTCCGCAGAAGCCGGTTTCGAAATTGGCGTTATGGCGTTCCCTGCACCCGAAGGCACGCCTACCCTGCTTCACAACTTTGGTGTTGACGGATTCATGGTTTATTCCGGTACCAAGTATCCGGAACAGTCCGCAAGATTCTTAAAATATATCACAAGCAAAGAGGTACAGCAGAAATTCGGTAACGAGACACTGTCTGTAATGGCAAATAAGGACTGCACCTATGACAATGCAAACCAGAGCGAATTTGCAGAAATCTTCTCCAGCGCAGAGAGCTATAGAAAAAACTATGACTACAATGCCGGCGATATAGGATCAGATACTGGTGATCTGGAAGCAGAATTTCTCTCCGATCCTTCCGAAACTCCTGAAGAATTCGGTCAGAAGATCGAAGATGCGTACGTCAAATTACTGGAAGAAAACGGTAAGTAATAAATAGCGGCAGACTGAAATAGGGCTGGCAGAAAGTTGACTGCCAGCCCTATTTGAAAGGGTGAAGATATGAAGAGCAAAATGAATTATAAAACAAGGCAAAAGCTCATGGGATATGTTTTTCTGATTCCCGGTTTTGTATTTTTGGGATGCTTTCTTGTTTTCCCGTTTTTTAAGAGCTTGGTCAGGAGCTTTACGGATTGGAATGCATTCGGTTCGGATCTTAGTTTTGTTGGATTGAAAAACTACATTGAGCTGTTTCATAATGACGAATATTGGGCGGCGATCAAGGTCAATCTGGTTTTTGCAGTGGTTTCCACACTGATTCAGACAACCCTCGGTTTTTTGCTTGCATTTGCAGTATATTATATGACTCCGAAGTGGCAGCAGTTTTATAAAGTAGCTTTATATATCCCGGTCGTCCTCCCCGCTTCTGTAGTGGCGGTTATGTGGAAGTTTATGCTGAACAAGGATATTGGTCTGGTCAATACGCTGCTGCGCCTGGTTGGTCTTGACAATCTGACACATGCGTGGATCGGGGAGAAGAGCACTGCCCTCGGCACGGTTATTGCGGTAAATACCTGGCAGTATATCGGTTTTACGATGGTTTTATTCTATATTGCGATGATGAATATTTCCAAAGATGTTCTGGAATCCGCAGCGGTTGACGGCGCGACCAAAAAAGATCTGTTCTTCAATTTTTTCCTTCCGCTTACTGCGGGAACGACGGAAACAAACGTCATCCTTTCCATTTCCGGCGGTATGAAATCCTTTGCTCTGTTCTATATGCTGACCGGCGGTGGCCCCGGCAAGGCGACGACTGTAGTTGCACAGCTGATTTATACTACGGCGTTCGTTGATTTCAAGTTTTATAGGGCACTGGCAATGTCTACTGTGCTGTTTATCATCATTCTGACACTGGTGCTGATCAGCAGACTGATTGGACGCAGGTATAACTACGAATAAGCGAAGGGGTGAAAATAATGAAAGAAAAAAAGAAACTCACAATAGGAGGGATATTCAGTCAGATCGTTCTTCTGATTCTGGCAGTGATTGTGCTGTATCCGCTGGTGTTTATGTTTCTGACATCCGTAAAATCCAATCTGGATGTTCTGACGAACCCTTTTGGCATTACGACCTTTAAACCGGAAAACTATGTTTCTGCATGGAAAATTGGTAAAATTGGAAGCTTTTTCATGAACAGTGTTATTATTACGATTATGACGCTGGCAGTGCAGTTGATCGTTATTATACTCGCATCCTTTGCGCTCGGGAAATTAAGACCGTGGGGCAGTGGATTCATTGAAATACTGTTTTTGTCCGGACTGTTTATCACATCTGAAATGCTCACAATCCCCAACTTTACGACGCTGAAAGCGTGGGGACTGAACGGGACGCGGCTTGCGTTGCTGCTTCCGTATGTTACGCTGGGGCTTCCGACGGCAACCTTTATTATGATTAACTATGTAAAAGGCCTGCCGAAAGAGCTGGATGAAGCAGCACTGCTGGACGGCTGCTCCCTGCTGCAGAACCTGTTTCGGATTACGCTTCCGCTGTTAAAACCGGTTATCGCTACCGTAATGATTTTTAACTTCCAAGGTACCTGGAGTGAATTCTATTGGGCACTGATTGAAATTAAAAAGGATTCCTTAAAAACGCTTCCGCTTGGTTTGATGAACTTTAATTCCATGTACAATACGGATTATGGTGTACTGTGTGCAGGTCTGTGTATCGCGACCATTCCGGTGGTTTTGTTGTATCTGAAGTGTTCCTCTTATTTTATCGGCGGTATGGTAGCCGGTGCAGTTAAGGGATAAATTTGATGGACTGTAGAAATTGATACGAGGAGAAAAAAGACATGAAGGATTTTGAAAACGATTTAATTTATTATCACAATCCGGATCCGATTGAGGAGCCGCGGTTTATTTTGAATTCCGTAGAGGAACTGGAAAAATCAACAAAATACAGCGTTGTCTGCAATGGAACGGAGCGCGTGGTATATCATACAGACTCCTTTGATTATGTTGTTGTAGTAGATGACGAAGCCTATGATCTGGAAATTTCGATTCATACACCCTTTGAGAAGCTGGCAATTCGTCCGACCAGCTTTGGAATCGTTCCTTCGGTAACAGGGGAGACTGTTCAGATTCATCTCGACGAGCCGAAGAAATTTACGGTAGAGACAGACGGCGGTCTGCATGACGCATTATTTGTGCTTTGCTCGCACAGAATCGAAAAACCGGAAAATACAACGATCTGCTTTGAAAAAGGAAAGGTATACAATGTCGGGATTCTTACCTTAAAACCGAATGATACGGTCTATATCGAAGAGGGTGCCGTGGTATCCGGCTGTATTTATGCGGATCATTGCGATAATATTTCCATTGTAGGAAACGGAATCGTCAATGGAGCCTGCTGGCATCTGCCGGACAGTAATGCTCATCGGTTTTTTATCTATATCAAGTGGTGCAACAATGTCCTCTTAAAAGGCTTTACGGCAGTAGACGGGCCCTCCTGGCATGTGGTTCCGGCAGCATGTGATCATGTTGTCATTGATGATATGAATATCATGTCCAGAATTGTAACAGGAGATGGTATTGATATTACGAGCAGCCAGGATGTGGAGATAAAGAATTGCTTTATCCGTTCGACGGATGACAGTATCTGTATTAAGGCACATGGATTGATTGGGGATACTTCGACGGTTCGGGATGTGACGAAAGTATATGCCCATAATAATGTGCTCTGGAATGCGGAGCCGGGCAATGCAATTGAATTAGGCTATGGGCTTCAGAGTGAGATCCACGATCTCGTATTTGAGGATTGTGATATCATTCACTGTCAGTACGAAGGAAATATGGGCGGCGCGGCAATTTCTATCCATCAGGCAGATGGCGGTCATGTGCATGATGTCCATTACAGAAATATCCGGGTAGAGCAGGCGGAACAGAAGCTGTTTGATATCAAGGTTCTGCTCTGCAGATATACGCAGCAGGTTGCCAAAGGGGAGATCAATGATATTCATTTTGAGAATATTCAGGTATTAAACGGCGATATTCCGGTTTCGCTGATCCGCGGATATCAGTCGCCGACAGAGGAAGTACGTGTCCATGATATTTTCTTTGATGATATTTCCTTTATGGGGCAAAAATGTGAAACCTGGCAGGATCTTCGTCTGGTTACGGAGCTGGCAAACGACATTTATGTCAATGGCGTCAGAACCTGCAAGCAGATGAAATTCTGAAAATACAGAAATTGCTTCGGTAACAGAAAGACAATTACGATCTGGAAGGAGAAAATTATGGCGGATACAGGTATTTTTTATGGAACAGGAGCATCAGAAGGTGTGCCGAGCCCCTTCTGTGACTGCCCGATGTGCAATTATGCCCGTGAGCATGGCGGAAAGGATGTCCGCAAACGTTCCTGCTTTCGGCTGGGCAGGAATATTATGATCGATATGGGACCGGATATTTTCACCCAGGCTCTTCAATATGGTTCTATGTGTGACATTGAGCATGTTCTGATTACCCATACCCATGATGATCATTTTGATTTTACGGCATTGGGACTTATGAGCATGGCAACTCATCTTCGGACAACACCGGTACATTTCTATTTTTCGGAAGAAGGTTATCGGTTCATTGAGCTTTTGCGTGACAGTGAGATTGCATTTGGAGGATCTCTCCGTGGAATGGAAGAAAAGGGGATTTATGCCTTCCACAAGCTGAAATATTTTGAGACCTATTCCATAGGGGAGTATGAGGTTACACCGATTCGTGGAAATCACGGCGGGAATATGGCAAAAGAGCGCAGCGCAAATTACGTGCTGAAGGCAAAAGACGGAACAAAAATGCTGTATGGAATGGATACCGGATTGTATGAGGAAGAAACCCTTGATTTCATGAAAAATCAGAATCTTGACATTTGGATCTCAGAATGTACATTCGGAAATCTGAAGCTGCAGGAGGAATGGAATACCCATTTATGTGCGGACACTTTTCTGGAGCTGTTGGATACATTTGAAAAAAATAAAACGATCCGGCAGGATACCAAAATATATCTTTCCCATATAAATCAGTGCCATACGGCGCCCCATGAAAAGCTTCAAGGGATTATGACGGATGCAAAGCCGGAATATCAGATCGTTGTGGCATATGACGGATTGGAAATTCCCATAAGCCGGGATGAAAAATAATTTACACAAATCAATTCCGAAGTTTTCAGAAAAAAGAAAAAGTATTATAATAAAAGGAGAAAATAAAAATGGATAACATGAATATTCGGAAAATTAACGGTTTTACAGTTCAGCTGGTAGCAGATGGAGTATATGCGATTGATGAATTCGGCATTGCGCTGATGTATCTGATCATCGGAAAAACACAGGCACTGTTGCTGGATACAGGCGTTGGTGCAGGAAATGTACATGCGGTTGTAAAGGAACTGACGGATCTGCCCTGTATAGTAGTAAACTCCCACCATCACTATGACCATGCGGGCGGCAATGTCTGGTTTGATGAGGTTTATGCACATAAAAATGCGGTCAGCGTTTTAAAGGAGCAGAACTGTCAGGAGGTACGCAGCGCCTTTATCAAGGGACAGCTGGATAGAGAAGAATATAACGGAGAAGCGTCTGTAGCAGATACGATTTCTTATCTTCATGAGTATCGTGTGAATCCCATCGAGGAAGGAAAGGTATTTGATCTGGGGGGACGTAAGCTGGAGGTGATCGAGACCTTCGGACATACTCAGGATGGAATCTGCCTGCTGGATTCTGAAAACCGTCTGCTGTTTTCCGGCGATTCCGTAGTCAGCACACCGACGCTGATCATGGATCGCTGCAAATCGGATACGATGGAGCATTATGCAAAAGCGTTGAAACATCTGGAGGGCAGAGAAGCTGAGTTTGATCTCATCTTCCCTGGACATTATGTGCATCCGATTCCCAAAACCTATTTAAAAGAGCTGATCGTATGTGCAGAGAAAATCCTGGAGAATCCGCTGTATGGAACACCGGAGAAAAATCACATGACAGATCAGATCGCATATCGTGCGTTCTATAAAAAGGCATCCATTCTTTATACCATGGATCGCGTAACCGGAGAAAAGGCACCTCAGGAATAAAGGAAAAAATGTAACTGTGAGGGTATGGAACAGTTACAAAAAAATCTGCGGAGCAAAAAGAGCGGGCAGAAATAAGAAAAGGAGCTGAGACTGCGTATGAAACAGAAAAAGGGAACACAATGGGTACCAAAAAAACAGGAGGATCCGGGACTTCTTGCCCGTCTGAGCAGACCGACGGGACCGGTAGATGTTGTACTGGATACCGATACCTATAATGAAATCGACGATCAGTTCGCTGTTTCGTATCTGATCTGCTCCGCAGAAAAACTCCATTTACAGGCAATCTATGCAGCGCCGTTTTTTAATGAAAAATCCACAGGCCCTGCAGATGGAATGGAGAAAAGCTATCAGGAGATCTTAAATATTCTGACGCTGATGGGAAAGGACGAGCTGAAAAAAAGTGTATACAAAGGCTCGACAGGCTACCTGCCGGATGAAGAGACGGCGGTAGAATCTCCTGCAGCGGCAGATCTGGCGGCCCGTGCAATGAACTATACTCCGGAAAAACCGCTGTATGTCCTTGCAATCGGCGCCATCACAAATGTGGCTTCTGCAATTTTGAAAAATCCGGATATTATCGACCGGATCGTGATCGTATGGCTGGGCGGCAATGCACTGCACTGGCCGGAAAACAAAGAGTTTAATCTGTATCAGGACGTTGCTGCGGCAAGGATCATTTTTGAGTGCGGAGCCGCATTGGTGCAGCTTCCCTGCTCTGGCGTTGTATCGGAGGTTACGACGACAGGACCGGAGCTGGATGCCTATCTGAAGGGAAAAAACCGACTCTGTGATTATCTGGTCAGCACGACAAAGACGGAGGGACGCCGGTGCAGTAACGAACTGGCATGGTCTCGTGTGATCTGGGATATCACAACCGTCGCATGGCTGCTGGATGAGCGCTTCATGGAGGATTACCTGATGCCCAGCCCGATTCCGGAATACGATGGGCATTATTCTGTGGATTCGAAACGACATCTGATGCGTTATGTTTATCATGTAAACAGGGATAAAGTTTTTTCGGATCTGTTTACAAAGCTGGCGAATTTTGGCTGAAGAGGGACAGGTATGAAAAAAGAATATCTGGAGCGTATTTACGCAGGCTGGTTAGCCAAAATCATAGGTATCCGTTATGGAGCGCCGGTAGAAGGCTGGACATATGAGAAAATAAAAAATATCTATGGAGAGCTGACAGACTATCCGGTGGACTATCGGGAGTTTGCAGCGGATGACGACAGCAACGGACCGTTATTCTATCTGAGAGGACTTGAGGATGGCGGACATGGAGCAGAAATGACAGCACAGGATGTTGCAAATGCGCTGTTAAATTACGCACCCTATGAGCATGGATTTTTCTGGTGGGGCGGTTACGGAACGAGTACGGAGCATACGGCATATCTGAACCTGCGCAGCGGCATACCCGCGCCGCGAAGCGGCAGTATTGCGCAGAATGGAAGTACAATAGCGGAGCAGATCGGCGGACAGATCTTTATTGATACTTGGGGACTGGTTGCACCGGGCAATCCGGCGCTGGCTGCAAAGCTGGCCGGCAAGGCTGCGAGTGTAACGCATGATGGCAATGCGTTATACGGCGGTATTTTTGTGGCTGTGTGCATCAGTGTCGCATTTGAGGAAAAAGAGATCAAAAAGATTCTGGAAACAGGACTTTCCTATATTCCGTCAGACTGTGAATATGCGAAGATCGTACGGAAAGTAATGGAGTTTTATGAAGAACATCCGCAGAACTGGAGAGACTGCTTTACCTACATTCATGCAAACTACGGTTATGATAAATATCCGGGAAATTGCCATATTATTCCGAATATTGCAGTTATGATTCTGGCGCTGATATATGGAAACGGCGATTTTTCAGATACCATCGCCATCGTTACAATGTGTGGATGGGATACCGATTGTAACGGTGGTAATGTGGCAACCATTATTGGTGTCCGCAATGGTCTGGAGGGGATTGATTATGACCGCTGGAGAAAACCTGTGCATGACCTGCTGGTCTGCTCCAGTGTGGTAGGCTCCTTAAACATCATGGATATTCCCTATGGAGCGTTATATATCGGGAAAATGGCATATGAGCTTGCGGGGGAAGAGCTTCCGGAGCCGTGGAAGGAGCTTGCAGAGAAAAGAATTCACAGCTGTCATTTTGAATTCCCGGGATCTACGCATTCCATGCAGATTCGGGTGGACAGCGTGACGGATGAGAAGGATCCGATCACGAGAGAATGCTGTGTCTGCAATACAGACGAGTCTGCACATAGCGGCAGCAGAAGCCTGAAAGCGACGGCAGTTCCGGTAAATTCCGGAGAACGTGTTTTTGTATATCAGAAAACTTACTATGAGCCGAAGGATTTTCACGATAGCAGATATGATCCCTGTTTCTCCCCGCTGGTTTACCCGGGGCAGACGGTACATGGAAGCGTAATGCTTCCGGAGTATGCCGGGGAAGCGGACTGCAGCCTGTATGTGCGGGATCTGCGGAGTGGAGAAATTTTTACCGGCGAAAGCGTACATCTGAAAAAGGGCTGTTGGCAGGATCTGAGCTTTAGGATTCCGTCCTGGGAGGGCGCGCTGATCGGTGAGATGGGAGTCTGCTTTGATCTTTTGATGGGAACGGAAGCAACTCAGACCTTTGCAGGACTTTTGGATGATCTGTGGGCAGATGGAACACCGGATTACCGGATCGATTTTTGCCAGGAAACGACAGAAGTATGGACTGGCTTACATAAAGAAGTCAGCCAGTTTACCAGACTGAAGGGACATCTGTATTTGGATCAGGGAGCATTGCATCTGTCCTGCGCAGATTTCGGAGAAGCGTATACCGGCAGATATGACTGGAAAGACTATACGGCGATATTTGAAATGACTCCCCTGACAGGCGAAAACAATATGGTAAATGTGCGGGTACAGGGAGCGATCCGTTCCTACGCCGTTGCACTCCTTGCGGATTCTAAAATTGCGCTCTTGAAGAATGAAAATGGATATCGTGTTCTGACAGAGACAGCCTTTGACTGGAAAGCTGGCAGGGATTATGAGGTTTCTGTTTGCGCACAGGGAGCCAGACTGCATGCAGAGATCAAAGAAGTGCCGGTTGGATGTAGACAAAACCAACAGCTGCAGACAGAGACTGCTGTAATGGAATATGAGGATACGGATCATCCTTATCTGCAGGGCGCGGTTGGCGTGTCTGTTCGAAACGGAAGCCATGCAAAATATTCTTCGATACGGATGAGGTGTAATTCATGAAATCCCAAAGAATGAAGGGGCAGGAAACGAAACGATCAAAAGCACGATGTCAGGAAAGCGCGTCCCTGGGGACACGCTTTCTTGTGATGGGCTCCTTAAATTATGACTATATTTATTCCCTGGATCATATTGTCGAACCGGGAGAAACGATTGCTTCTGTGAAGCTGGATAAGGCCTGCGGAGGAAAAGGCTTTAACCAGGCGGCAGCTCTTGCAAAGGCTGGTGCCAGGGTGTATCTTGCAGGTTTGGTAGGCTCTGACGGAGGTGAGCTGTTGGAAACAGCACAGGAGTTTGGAGTGGACTGCAGGCTCGTGCAGGAACGGGACAATAGAACCGGGCATGCGATCATTCAGGTGGACAAAAACGGACAGAACAGCATCGTCCTGTATGGCGGTACGAACCGGATGTGGACGACGGAATATATCGATAGCGTTCTGGATTCCTTTGAAAAAGGAGATGTCCTGATCTTACAGAATGAAATCAACGGAATCGAAGATATTCTGGAAAAGGCCTATGCCAGAGGCATTTCGATCGTATTGAATCCATCGCCGTTTGAAGACTGCATTTTAAGCTGGCAGCTGGAAAAGGTTTCCCTGTTTTTCATCAATGAGGTAGAGGGCGGACAAATGACCCAAAAAAGCGAGCCCAAAGACATTCTGGATCAGATGCTGTTTCAGTATCCGGATGCTGCAGTTGTACTGACCCTCGGAGAAAAAGGTGCATGGTATGCAGACCGGGAAAAAAGATATTTCTGCCCGGCACAGAGGGTACAGGCGGTTGATACTACAGCGGCGGGAGATACCTTTACCGGATATTTTCTGATGGCGCAGGAAAAGGGATTTTCTGCGGAACAGTGTCTTTCGATCGCTGCACAGGCATCCGCAATTGCAGTGTCGAGAAAGGGTGCATCGGTCTCTGTCCCGGTCTGGGCAGAGCTGCAGATGGACTTATAAATAATTCCGACAATAGAATGCATGCCCTGCGAGGATTCTATTGTCATGAATCAAAAACCCCGGACGGAATGATTTCTCAAATTCTGCCCGGGGTTTTACTGTAGTGCGCCCGGCGGCGCACGTTTCTAACGGGTTAAAGTCCCGAATCCGCCCGG
>ENA-OWRC01002009-OWRC01002009.1-human-gut-metagenome-genome-assembly--contig:-NODE-2009-length-17404-cov-6.038331_pt1 | contig 17404 bp, 15 predicted proteins | sample MGYA00248268_ERZ651895 | MGnify/ENA primary metagenome ERZ651895 (study PRJEB26924, sample SAMEA4378242) | human gut metagenome | biome: human gut; feature: human-associated habitat; material: faeces...
TCTTGTTTATTATCATTTATTTTTGATTTTATCTCTTTAATTGCCATAAAAACACTCCCTTTAGCATTTATTTTAGGGTGAAGAATTAAAAATGTCAATGAATTAATTAAAAAAGTGACTTTTAGTCATTTATATATTGACCGATGGTCATTTTAGTGCTAGTATCATTTATGACCAAAGGTCATTTAGGAGGAGAACTATGAAAAAGCTAGGAGAAATCATTGGTAAATTTGTTGTTAAACACAAGATACTTATCGTGATTGCATCAGTTATTCTTTGTATTCCATCTTTATTTGGATATATCAATACTGATATTAATTATGATATTCTTGTTTATTTACCAGAAGACATTGATACAATGAAAGGACAAGATATACTAGCTAAAGATTTTGATATGGGATCTTTTGCGATGTGTGTTGTAGAAAATATGTCTTCTAAAGATGTCTTAAACTTAGAAGAGAAGTATAAAAAAATAGATGGTGTTGTTAAAGTTATTTCCGCAAATGATTTAATAGGAACAACAATACCTCAAGAAATGTTACCAAGTGATGTGACAAAGCAGTATAAAAAAGGAAACAGCGAACTCATGTTGGTAACATTTAAAGATAGTACAATTGCGATCGATGCAATTACTCAAATGAGAGAAATTACAAGTGAAGAGGTCGTTAAAATAGGAGGAATGTCAGCATCTACATTAGATACAAGTATTGTTGCTGATAGTGAAATTATTACTTATGTTATTGTCGCTGTTATTTTAGTTTTAATTGTTTTAATGGCATCGTTAGATAGTTATGTTGTTCCATTTCTATTATTAGGAAACATCGGACTAGCAATTCTTTATAATATGGGATCTAATATTTTCTTAGGTCAAATTTCATATATTACAAAGGCAATTGCCGCTGTTTTACAATTAGGAGTTACAACAGACTTTTCAATTTTCTTATATCATAAATATGAACAAGCAAAAACAAGAGTTAAAACAAATAATGAAGCGATGACACTTGCTATTGGAGATACACTTGTTTCTATTGCTGGAAGTTCACTTACAACGATTGCTGGATTTTTAGCTTTATGTACAATGCAACTTACATTAGGTTCAGATATTGGAATTGTTATGGCTAAAGGTGTCTTTATTGGTGTTCTTTCAACAGTTACGATCTTCCCAGCATTTTTATTAGTATTTGATAAACTTGTCTTTAAGACAAAACATAAACCAATTATTCCATCATTTAATGTGATTAAAAATTTTGTTATTAAACATTATAAAATTATATTATTAGTTGCATTAGTTATTGCTTATCCAGCTTATTATGGAAATGCACATGTTAAAAGTTATTACAATCTAACAAAAGATTTACCACAGGATTTAAAGAGTTGTGTGGCTAATAGTGAATTAAGTGATGAATTTGATTTAGTTGCTTCGCAAGTTATTTTAGTAGATAAAGGTATTAAAGATAATGATTTAAATAAAATGGTTGATGAAATAGAAAATGTTGAATCTGTTAATCTTGTTTTATCACCATCACAGTTATCTGACTTAGCAATTCCTGATGAAATGATCCCAGACGATGTAAAAGATATCTTTGAAAGTGATCGTTATAAAATGATATTTGTCAATTCAACAGAAGAAATTGCAACCAATAAATTAAATAAAGTCATCGATAAGATAGATCATATTATCAAAAAATATGATAAAAATGCTATAATGGCAGGGGAAGGTCCATGCATGAAGGATTTGGTTAATATAGCAGATGAAGACTTTAGAAATGTAAGTATTGCATCTATAGGAATTATTTTTATCATTATGTTATTTGTTTTAAAATCAGTTTCACTTCCAGTATTGTTAGTTTCTGGAATTGAACTTGCTATCTTTATTAATATGGCGATTAGTTATTATACAGGGGATGTTTTACCATTTGTTGCCTCTATTGTTATTGGAACAATTCAACTTGGAGCAACAATTGATTATGCTATTTTACTTACAACGAAATATTTGGAAAATAGAAAAAATGGTATTGATAAGATTAAAGCAATGGATAATGCAATTAGTAATTCTGCAGGTTCAATCTTTGTTTCTGGAATGTCATTCTTTGCAGCAACATTTGGAGTAGGAATGATTTCTAAATTGAATATGATTGGATCATTATGTAATTTAATGTCAAGAGGAGCACTTATTTCAATGTTTATTGTTATTTGTGTTATACCAGCAATCTTACTTGTATTTGATAAAGTTATTATTCATACTTCTATCGGTTTTAAACAATTAAAAAATAATGTAAAAGGGGAATATTAAGATGAAAAAAGCAAAATTAATCACTTCTTCAGCAGTTGTAATGACAATGGTCATGAGCTCAATTGTTCCTGCCTTTGCCTATTCAAAAGAAGAAACAGTTTATAGTAAATTAAAAACTAATGGTACAGAAAAGACAACTGTTGTCTCTGAACATTTAATCAATGACCAAAATGAAACATCATTAGATGATCAATCATCTTTAAAAAAGATTAAAAATGTAAATGGAAAAGAAACATTTAAACAAGATGGTTCTAGTTTGGTATGGCAAACAACAGATGGACAAGATATTTATTACCAAGGTAAAACAACAAATTCATTACCTGTTTCAATGAAAGTAACTTATAAATTGGATGGTAAGAAAACGAAGTTAAAAGATATGCTTGGTAAAAAGGGTAAAGTAGAAATTCAAATTGATTATACAAATAATGAAAAACAAACTGTTGATGGTAAAGAACTTTATGTTCCTTTTGTTGTTACAACAGGAACAATGTTACCAACAAAAACAGATTCTAATATTGAAGTTACAAATGGTAAAGTAATTAGTAATGGTTCTTCTAATATCATTATGGCAATTGCTGCTCCAGGATTATCAAAGAATTATGATAATAATGAAGAATTAGAAAGATTAAATTCTGTAACTATTAAATATGATACAACTAAATTTAAATTAAATAGTTTAATGTCAGTAGCAACACCATCATTATTATCTGAAACAGATATTAATTTTGATGATTTAAATGATGTTTATGATAGTGTAGATACATTAAATTCATCATTTGATCAAATTATTGCTGGTGGGCAAACATTACAATCAGGCTTAAAACAATATGCTTCTAAATATAGTGAATTTGATCAAGGTGTAGGATCTTTAAAAACAGGTGCAGCTTCTGCTCTTGTAGGATCACAAAAATTAACAACAGGTATTGAAACATTATATAATGGTTTAGTCACTTTAGATGGAAAAAGTGCAACTTTAGTAGCAGGAGCAAAACAAGTATTTAATACTTTATTAACAACAACACAAACACAAATTAATAATCAATTGGCTACTACAGGAATGTCTATTGAATTAACAATTGATAATTATCAAACAGTTTTAAATGGTTTAATGGCAAAATTACCAGCAGAAAATCAACCATCAATCAAAACAGCTTTAGCACAATTAGATTCATATAACAAATTCTATCAAGGATTACAAAGTTATACAGATGGAGTTGCTCAATTAAAAGAAGGAGCACAAAGTGCTGTTGATGGTTCTAAACAATTAAGCGAAGGATTATCTTCATTAAGTGATGGATCTAAATCCTTAGCAAGTGCAAGTAGTCAATTAAAAACGGCATCAAATCAATTAGCTCAAGGTAGTGATGCTTTAGTTGATGGTTTAACTTTATTTAAAAGTAAAGGTTTAGATAAGATTTCTAGTGTTTTAAATGATACTGTGAAAAAAGATGTAGATACAACACAAGAACTTGTTGATTTAGCTAATGATTATAAAACATTTGCAGATAGTAAAGATGGTGTAGAAGCTAAAACTAAATTTATCATGATTATTGATTCAAAATCTAAGAAATAGAATTGGATTTCCAATTCTATTTTTTTACAAATTAAGATAAAAGGTTTGAAGATAAAACAATATTTTATTATTATGATAAGTAGTTAGAGAAAAACGTTGATTTCATGCGCTTTTTCTTAAGAAAAACACTTTACAAATAAAAAAAATGGTATAGAATACTTACCAAGGAGGAAGTAAAAACTGAGGTTTTGAAGTGAGAGAATATGAAAACAATGATCGAAGTACAATACCAAGAAAAGAATGTTAAAGATGGTGATTTAGATAAATACGTTAAAGAAACTTTAAAAGAACAAGGTGTAAAAACAACAGAAGTTGAAACTTTAAATATTTATTACTTACCTGAAACTGCTAAAGTTTTCTTTGTAGCAATTAAAAAAGATGGTTCTGAATTAAAAGGTGAATTAGATGTTAATGCTATGCCTGAATATCCAGAAGTTGTTAAAAAACCAGCTGCAAAAAAAGCGCCAGCTAAAAAAGCTCCTGCAGCAAAAGCACCAGCTAAAGCTGTAGCTGCTAAAGAAGCTAAACCAGTTGTTAAAAAAGCAACAACTGCTAAAAAAACTACTAAAAAATAATAGAGGAGAACCGAGAGGTTCTTTTTTTATGCTTAAATTTTCTAGATAATCTAGAGAGAACAACTTTAGTGAGAAAAAATTTTTTATAAAAGTGTTATAATTTTGTAACAAATCAACACTTAAAAAAGTATTACTAATGAAGGGAGGTTTTTAAATATGGAAGAAGTTATTCAACGGGAAAAAGATCTTGTTTATCGTCTTGCCTTTAGTCAATGTCATCAAAAAGATCAGGCAGATGATATTTTTCAAAATGTAATGTATCGTTATCTTAAAAGAAAGCCTAGTTTCAAATCATTAGAACATGAAAAAGCATGGTTTATAAGAGTTACACTAAATTGTAGTAAAATATCTTTAAAATCCTTATGGAATAATAAAGTAGAAGAAATAGATGAACAAACTTATATTTTTGAAAAGAAAGAAATTGATTTAAAACCATATTTAAATAAACTTTCTAAAAAACATAATGCTGTTCTTTATTTATTTTATTATGAGGGATATTCGACAAAAGAAATGGCTAGCATTTTACATATCAAAGAAAATAATGTACGTGTTTTATTAAATAGGGCAAGAAATCAATTAAGAAAGGAGATAGAAGCTGATGAAAAATAAATCATTTGAAAACTATTATGATGATATACATGTAGATGATTCACTTCTCCAACAAATACCTATAAAAAAACATCATTATTTAAAACCAATTCTTGTTATTTCTTGTTGTCTTTTGTTATTTGTTTGTATTTTTCAAAATAAACAAATAAGCAAAGATACTTTAGAAGTTCTTGCTTATAATCAAAGTTATAATTCTATAACAACTAAAGCGACACCAATGGATTATTATCTAGTTCATGATCAAGTAGATTCTAATGAAACACAAGTAAAAAAGAAATATGAAGATAAATATTTATCTAAAAAAGCTGATTTTAAACAATCTAAATTAGATATTAAAGATTCTTATCTTAATGGTTATCTTACAACAAGTTATTTTACTGTAGATGTTCATAGTGATGAAATTGAAGCAATACGAATAGTTCAAGGTAATAATCCTTTAGAAATACAACTAGGTGATAAAATATATCAAAATAATATAATCATACCTTATAAAACATATTGTAAATATTATCATACAAAAAAAGGCTTAAAGGTTATATGGAAACCTGATGAAAATATCTTTAATCAAGATTTTGAAGATATCTCAGATCAATTTAGAATAGAAGTAGAATATAAATCGAAAGAAAGTAAACTTTTTGAAATTGAAGTATCATTTAATAAAAAAGGACAAATGTTTGTTCAAAAAAGAAAAACAAGACGTACAGAAATAAATACGGAATTAAACAATTCAAAACAAAAATACTTAAAATTTAGTACTTTAAGTGAATCAGAAACAATCAAAGAACTAAAAGAAATTCTACCTCAAGAAGTAATAGATGAATTGATGAAAAATGGTTATGTTTATGAAAATAAAAAAGAAAGATATTTTAATTTTAGTAATGATAAAGATAATCCAACATTAAGATTAGATGTAACTTATGACAATAATAACAAAATCATTCAATATGTATCAAAAGAATATGGTTTTACAGAAAATATTCTATCAACAACTAAAAAAGATCCAATAGATGTTATCAAACATGCACAAGAGATTCTAATAAACCAACAGTTACCACTTACTAAAGTTATACTTCCAAGTCATTATAGTGGAGGAAACTATGAAGCCTATGTTGATAAATATTATCAATATGTCATTCAAACAGATAATAATATGCTTGTACAAATTGAAAAAAGAAAAGAGAATGATATTACAATCAAAGAGGTAGAATCAACTATTTATGATTATGATGATATTGCATCCGCTATTAATACAATTATTGATAACTTTAAAGATTGGAAAGGATGTACTTTAAAAGAAATCTATTATGCAGGAGATGATGAAAAGTATTTTAAAGAAATCAATCAACAATATGGTGGAAAAGAAGCGATTGTTTTATTATCAAAATTTGATGTTGATGGATCAGGTGGAGATGGATCTTTAAATCCCAATAGTACTTATGATCATTGGAATTGGTTATTAATAAAAGATAAACATGGAAACTGGAAAGAAGTTGATCATGGTTATTAAAAAGAAGAAAAATTATTTTCCAAGAAATGTAGGTGAGAATATGAAAGAGAAAAAAGATAGAATTTTGTTTAATTATTTTATTATTGGTTTTGAAATATTTATATTTATTTGTTTAGAAGGAATGATTTATCCTGTAAGGAATACGGATGAATATTATTGGGGTGGTTATCAATATTTTAGTTTTATTTGCCTTGTACTACTTATCATGATTATTTATAAAATAGTTCAAACGATTTCTTTAAAGAAAGAATGATATTAATTGATGAAAAGGCTTGATTGAATAAAGCCTTTTTATTATACAAAAAATGTATAATAAATGATAATTTATAGGTATTTGACTCTAAAACGAATAAGAATAAAATAATAGAAAAAGGGGGATTCTATAATGGAATATGTAACATTAAGCAATGGCTTAAAAATGCCTATGGTAGGTTTTGGAGTATTTAGAGTACCAGATAAAAAAGAATGTGAAGAATCAGTATATCAAGCTATTAAAGCAGGATATCGTTTAATTGATACAGCTGCAGCTTATTATAATGAAGATGCTGTAGGAGCTGCTGTAAAAAGAGCAATTGCTGATGGTCTTTGTACAAGAGAAGATTTGTTTATTACTTCTAAATTATGGGTACAAGATATGATGGATTACGAAAGTGCCCAAAAAGGAATTGAAGCTTCTTTAGAAAAAAGTGGTTTAGAATATTTTGATTTATATTTATTACATCAAGCTTGTGGTGATTATTTCAGTGCTTGGAGAGCCATGGAAACTGCTTATCAAGAAGGTAAATTAAAAGCAATCGGTGTTTCTAACTTCTATCCAAATATTCTTACAAACTTCTGTGAAGTTGTTAAAGTAAAACCAGTAGTCAATCAAGTAGAACTCCATCCATATTACACTCAAGAAAAGGCGTTAGAAACAATGAAATATTATGATGTTATTCCAGAAGCATGGGCACCACTAGGTGGAGGAAGATATAATCCCTTTGAAGATGAAATGTTAAAAGGAATTGCAGCTAAATATAATAAGTCTGTAGGACAAGTAATTCTAAGATGGAATATCCAAAGAGGAGTCGTTGTTATTCCAAAATCAACACATGTAGAAAGAATTAAAGAAAATATAGATATCTTTGATTTTGAATTAAATGAAGAAGAAATGAAACAAATCTCATCATTAGATATGGGTTATTCAGGATCAAGAGCTAAACATTTTGAACCTGATTTTGTAAGAATGGTTTTAAATAATAAGATTCATGATTAATGCACTCAGGTGCATTTTTCATTATTAAAACTAATTTTATCGCTTATATTGACAATAAATTTGAATTAAGTTAAGATAACGAAGTAGAAATAAAGGCAATGAATAGACAAGTAATAATAGTCCTTCATTCAAAGAGAGTCTTGGTTGGTGGAAAAGATAATGAAACTATTATGAATAAAGACTAGGAGCTGCATCTTGGATGTTTTGATAGGATGACGTAAGCCACGTTATAGGCAAGACTATTAATAGATAGTTATTGAGGTTAATAGGGTGACCTATTAATGAATTTGGGTGGTAACACGATTTAGCTCTCGTCCCATGGGATGGAGAGTTTTTTATATTTTAGGAGGATATTATGGAAGAAAGAAAGTTTAGTGAACAAGAACTTGTTCGTAGAGAAAAGATGCAAGAACTTATTGACAAAGGGATTGATCCTTTTGGTCAAAGATTTGATGTAACAGCTTATTCAAAAGGTATTAAAGAACAATATGGTGATAAAACACATGAAGAATTAGAAGAAATGGCTGTAGAAGTAGCTGTAGCTGGTAGAATTATGACTAAACGTCGTAAAGGTAAAGTATGTTTCATGCATATTCAAGATAGAGATGGACAAATCCAATTATATGTAAGAAAAGATACTATTGGTGAAGATGCTTATGAAATCGTTAAAAAAGGTGATATTGGAGATATCATCGGTGTTAAAGGTACAGTATTTATGACAAATACTGGAGAATGTTCAATTAAAGTAAGTGAATATACTCACTTAACTAAAGCATTGCGTCCTTTACCAGAAAAATTCCATGGTTTAAGTGATATTGAAGAAAGATATAGAAGAAGATATGTTGACTTAATCATGAATGAAGATGCTAAAAAAATTGCGTTTACAAGACCAAGAATCATTCGTTCAATTCAACATTATTTAGATAGTAAAAACTATGTAGAAGTTGAAACACCTGTATTAAATCCAATCTTAGGTGGAGCAGCTGCAAGACCATTCGTTACTCATCATAATACATTAGATACTGATTTCTATTTACGTATTGCGACTGAATTATCTTTAAAGAGATTAATTGTTGGGGGTATGGATGCTGTTTATGAAATTGGACGTTTATTTAGAAATGAAGGTATGGATAGAACTCATAACCCTGAATTTACTACAATTGAAGTTTATAAAGCATTTAGTGATCTTGAAGGAATGATGGATTTAACTGAAGGTATTATTTCTAATGCAGCTATGGAAGTTAATGGAACTTATGAATTAGATTATAAAGGACATCATATTTCTTTAGCTCCAGGATTTAAACGTGTTTCTATGACAGAAGCTATTAAAGAAAAGACTGGTATTGATTTCAATGAACATATGTCATTTGAAGATGCTAAAAAATTAGCTGAAGAACATGGTATTGAAGTAGAAGCTCACTTTGGTTATGGACATATTATCAATGAATTCTTTGAAAAATATGTAGAAGAAACAATTGTAGAACCAACATTTGTATATGGTCATCCAATTGAAATCTCACCACTTGCTAAAAAGAATTTAGAAGATCCACGTTTCACACAACGTTTTGAATTATTCATCTGTGGAAACGAATATGCTAACGCATTTACTGAATTAAATGATCCAATCGATCAATATGAAAGATTTGCTGATCAATTAAAAGAAAAAGAATTAGGAAATGATGAAGCAAACGAAATGGACTTAGATTACGTAGAAGCTCTAGAATACGGTTTACCTCCAACAGGTGGTATGGGAATGGGTATTGATAGATTAGTTATGTTATTAACTGGACAAGAATCTATTCAAGAAGTTATTTTATTCCCTCAAATGAAACCAAGAAATAAATAGTATTAAAATCAAATAAAGAGAGAATATGTTTAAAAGCCCCGTATTTAATGATATGGGACTTTTTCTTTTTATGTTATTATAATTGTAATTCAAGTAATCCTATGAAAAAAATTTAAAGGAGCAATAGCTATGGAGAATAAACTAGAAAGAAATGAACAAAATAATTTTATGGATACTTTTGTTAAAACAGATAATGTGTTAAATGATATGTGTAATATTATTGAATCATCAAGAGAAGCGGCATATAAAGCGGTTAATGTTGCACTTGTTCAAAGGAATTGGTTAATAGGTTATCGAATTGCAGAGGAAGAACTTAAAGGAGAAAATCGTTCTGAATATGGACTTCAGGTTATTAAGAAATTGTCAAAAGAATTGACAAACCGATATGGGAAAGGATATGACAGAGGAACTCTTTATCGTTGTGAGAAGTTCTACAAAACGTTTCCTGAAATTGTTGCCTCACTGAGGCAACAATCTAGAGGAATACTATCATGGACTCATTATCGTACACTTTTACAGGTAAATGATAAAGAAGCACGTGATTGGTATGAAAAAGAAGCAATTGAACAAACATGGAGCGTACGTACTTTACAAAGAAATATTTCTTCTCAATATTATTATCGTATGCTTCATACTCAAAAAAAGAAACTTGTAGAAAATGAAATGAAAGAACTGACATCACAGGATCAAAATGAAAAGTTAGAATTTATTAAGAATCCAGTAGTTGCAGAATTTTTAGGTTTTTCTCAAAATACAGATTTTACAGAAAGTGATTTAGAGAAAAGTATTCTTTCTAATTTACAAAAGTTCTTGATGGAACTTGGAAAAGGATATGCTTTTGTGGCAAGACAACAACATATTCATACAGAAAAGCAGGACTATTATATTGATCTTGTGTTTTATAATTATATTCTTAAATGTTTTGTTCTCATTGATTTAAAAACAGAAAAGATAACCCATCAAGATGTAGGACAAATGGATATGTATATAAAAATGTATGATGAAATAAAACGAAGTGAAGGAGATAATCCAACACTAGGTATTGTACTTTGTTCAGACACAGATGAGGATATTGCCCGTTATTCTGTTATGCATGGTAATGAACAGTTATTTGCTTCGAAATATAAATTATACTTACCTACAAAAGAAGAACTAAAGGCTGAAATTGAAACTCAAAAGGCAATGTTTTATCTTCAACAGCAAGATAGTAAGAATAATATAGAATGACCGTATGTTACACTTTAATTGTTCTCTTCTAATAAGCTTAAATCAGGTTTGTCCATTAATTCATGAAGATCTTCATCACACTTTTGTATTCTTTTAGTAAGTTCAAACAATTCATGACATAAAAAATCTTGTGCAGCTCTTCCTTGGTTATCTGTAAATGTTGAAAGAGTTTCTAAATCAACTGCAAAAAGAGTTTGATAGACACCGTCTAGACGAAATGCAATAAGATCTAATTCATCATAAATTTCAAACATTTTTCTTCTTTTATCCATTGTTTTACACCTCCTTTATATGAGTGTAAAATAAAGGAATCTTAAAAGGAATAATACTTGCATAAGATGCAAAAAATCTGCGTAAAAGGATAAGAAATGTAACGAAAATGTATAGTGCTATACAATAATTAGAAATACAAACATAATATTTATTTAAAAGATCAGATATAATTTTTTCTTTAAGGTGTAGGTTAAAAGGGTTTGATGAAAAAAATGATGTTATAAACGCAGGAATCGTGAGAATAATTATACTACATGTAAATATCGCTAAAAAAGGACTAAAAGCTATATGTATTAAGGATTTAAGTCCTTTTTAGTTTCTAAAATTTTTATCTATAAATTTATTATTTGCAAATAATAAACAGTTAAGTTATCATAATGTTAGCGAAGGCTAACAAAATGAAAGAAAGAAGATGATAAGATGTTAACGGATAAAGAATATAAAGATTTATCGATTAAAGAATTTACCAAAGCAGCTAAAATCTATGATTCTAAACATGCAGGAATCTATGAAATGTGCAAAGATGATTATCCATTTGTAGCTGAAGAATTAAAAAATATTGAATTTAATAATCTTTTAGATGTAGGATGTGGAACAGGGCCAATGATTGAACTCTTTGTTCAAGAATTTCCAAATAAAGAGTATACAGGAATAGATCTTACACCTAAAATGATTGAGGTTGCCTCACAAAAGAACTTACCGCAAACAACATTTATTGTAGGAGATAGTGAGAATCTACCTTTCGAAGATGAATCTTTTGATGTAATAACATGTACTAATAGTTTTCATCATTATCCTAATCCCCAAGCTTTTTTTAATGAAGTAAAACGAGTTTTAAAAAAAGATGGGTATTTAGTTCTTAGAGATTATACTAGCAATAATTTTATGATTTGGTTAATGAATCATATTGAAATGCCTTTATCACATTTATTAGGGCATGGTGATGTAAAAATACATTCATGTAAAGAAGTACAAGAAATGTGTCAAAAAGCGTGTCTACATGTAGAAAAGATAGAAGCTCAAAAGAACTTTAGATTACATTTAGTTGCTAGAAAAGAGAATGTCACTGTATAAAATAATCAAGATAGTTGATAAAAAAATCACCTTAAAATGAATGAAAATCGTATTTGACATAGAAAAAAAGTGTATTGTATAATCTAGGCAGTCATCGGAGGGTGATTTGTTTAATGGAAACAATAGCTGGATAAGATGGCAGATTGAAACATCTGCTTTCTTGTCTGGCTTTTTTTGTTATGAAGGAGGAAGAGTATGAAAAAGAATATGTTTTTTACAGAGGGGAAAATATTACAACCATTGATTTTATTTGCGTTTCCTGTTTTAGTTGCTTTGTTTTTACAAGCAATGTAAGGGGTAGTAGATTTACTTATTGTTGGTAAGTTTTCATCTTCAGCTGATGTATCAGCAGTATCTACAGGTTCTCAAATTATGACAACTCTTACAAATTTAGACAGTAGTTTTGCGATGGGAACAACCATTTTGTTAGGTCAACAAATTGGTAGTGGTAGTAAAAAAGAAGGTGGACGTACAGTAGGAACATCAATTGTGATGTTTGGTGTGATTGCTGTTATATTATCTATTATTCTTGTAATTTTTGCATCACAAGTAAGTTCTTTAATGAATGCACCTACTGAAGCTTTTGATAAGGCAGTTGATTATATTCGTATTTGTGGTGGCGGTATGATTGTGATTGTTGTTTATAATTTAATTGGATGTATTTTTAGAGGTTTAGGTGATTCTAGAACACCATTGATTACTGTCGTAATCGCCTGTGTTTTTAATATTTTTGGTGATTTAGTTTTATGTGCTATTTTAAATATGGGAACAGCAGGTGCTGCGATTGCTACGGTATTTGCACAAGTCATTAGTGTAATTGTTTCTTTATTTTTAATTAGTAAAAAAGAATTACCATTTACATTAAAGAAAGAAAACATTCGTATTCATAAAGCTTATTTGAAAAAAATGATTACATTTGGGGCACCTATAGCTTTACAAGATTTATTAGTTAGTATTTCTTTTTTAATTATTCTTGCTATTGTTAATTCTATGGGAGTTATAGCTTCTGCAGGAGTAGGAGTTGCTGAAAAAGTATGTGCCTTTATTATGCTTATTTCTTCAGCATTCATGCAATCAATGTCTGCTTTTGTTGCTCAAAACTATGGAGCAGGATTAATGCATCGTGCAAGAAAAGCTCTTTATTGTGGTGTTGGTGTATCTTTTGCAACAGGAGTTGTTGTTTTCTTCTTTACATTTTTCCATGGAAATTTACTAGTTGGAATCTTTGCTTCAGATGTTAAAGTTGTTTTAGCAGTGACAGATTATTTAAAAGCTTATGCTATTGATTGTTTATTTACAGCTATTTTCTTCTGTTATACAGGTTTTTACAATGGAATTGGTAAAACAAAGTTTGTGATGATTCAAGGTATTTTAGGAGCGTTTTGTGTTAGAGTTCCAGTTTCTTATTTGATGAGTATTCAACCTGAAAAATCATTATTCCATATTGGACTTGCAACACCTATGTCTTCATTTCTACAATTAGTTCTTTGTGTAGAATTTATGATGTATTTAAAGAAAAAAGGTGAATTGGAAAATCGTGTGTAATGGTCTTGATTTTCTTGACCATTGAATTATTGAATCTATTTTGTGTTAAACTAGGGGTATATTTAAAGAAGGAGATTATTTATGGATACTTTACAATTAATGAAAGATAGACATAGTGTTCGTCAATATATCAATCAACCTATAGAACAAGATAAACGATTCGTTATTAATAAATTAATTAAAGAAATCAATGAAGAAAGTGGTTTACAAATGCAAGTATTCTATGATGAACCTCAATGCTTTGATTCTTTTATGGCACACTATGGTAAATTTGAAAATGTAACAAATTATATTGCAATTGTTGGAGAAAAAAGCCAACAAGAAAAAGCAGGATACTATGGTGAAAAACTTGTATTAAAGTGTCAAGAATTAGGCTTAAATACCTGTTGGGTCGCAATGACTCATGGTAAAACACAAGCTAAAATAGAAAAAGGAAAGAAATTATTAATTCTTCTTTCATTAGGGTATGGGAAGAATCAAGGTTTTCCTCATAAAAGCAAAGAACTTGATACATTATGTAAATATGATCAAGAATGTGACTGGTTTAAACAAGGAATGGAAGCTGTAGCTCTTGCCCCAACAGCCATGAATCAACAAAAGTTTATGTTTGAATTAAACAATGGTGTTGTAAGTGCTAAAGCATTACGTGGTTTTTATTCAAAGATAGATCTCGGAATAGTGAAATACCATTTTGAAGCGGTGACAGGACATGGAGCTAAATAATGAACTCGATACATTTACATCAGAATTTGAACAATGCAAAGATATCTTACTCGCATTAGGTGATGAAAACCGCCAACATATGATATTAGAAATGATTAAAATGGGGAAATGTTCTGGTGTACGTGTTCATGAAATTGTTGAAAAAACACACTTATCAAGAGTTTCTGTATCTCATCATTTAAAGGTCTTAAAAGAAGCAGGTATTGTTAAAATGCGCAAAGAATTAACAAAGAATTATTACTATTTTGATCCTGATATGAAAAGTTTTAATATGTCGATTAAAGTATTATAAAATGTAAATGATATTACTTCAAATTTACCTGATCGAAGTGAAAGAGATGAATGAAACAAGACACGGTCTTGTTTTTTTCATCTTCTAAAAATATTGACATAAACCGAGCTTTAGGGTTTACAATGTATATAGGTTAATTTAGGGAGGATAAAAGGATGGAATATAGTAAAATTGATAAACTTAATGTCAATCCTTCATTATTAGGATTTGGCTGCATGCGTTTTCCTAAAAATGAAGATGGCACTATTGATGAGGTAGAAGCAGAAAGAATGTTAGATCATGCTATTGAAAGTGGTGTGACTTATATTGATACAGCTTATCCTTATCATGATGGTGAAAGCGAACCATTTGTTGGTAGAGTTTTAAAGAAGTATAAAAGAGAAGATTTTTATCTTGCGACAAAGTTACCAATGTTTAAAATTAATTCATTGGAACAAGCAAAAGAAATCTTTGAAGAACAAATGAAAAGACTTGATGTCAATTATGTTGATTTCTATTTATTACATGCTTTAAATAAAGATACATGGAAAAAAGTTATGGATTTAAATATCATTCCTTATTGTGAAGAATTAAAGAAACAAGGAAGAATTAAAAACTTTGGTTTTTCATTCCATGATGATTATGAAGTCTTTGAGGAAATCATTAATTATCGTGATTGGGATTTCTGTCAAATTCAATTAAATTACATTGATACAGATATCCAAGCAGGAATGAAAGGTTATAAACTTACAGAAGAAAAGAATGTACCATTAGTTATTATGGAACCTATTAAAGGCGGAGCTCTTGCTAGCCTTTCAGATGATATTGAACAAGTTTTTACTGACTATAATCCAAATGTCAGCATTTCAAGTTGGGCTTTACGTTTTGTGGCTTCACTTCCAAATGTTAAAGTTGTTTTAAGTGGTATGTCAACTTATGATCAAGTAGAAGATAATCTTGCTACTTTTAAAGAATTTAAACTATTAGATCAAGATGAAGAAAAACTTGTAGAAAAAGTAGCTAATATGATTAAAGCAAAAACTAAAAATGGATGTACAGGATGTCGTTATTGTATGCCTTGTCCATTTGGAATAGATATTCCAGGTAACTTCAAGTTATGGAATGAATATGGTATGTTAGGTCTTAAAGATACAGCGAAAAGACGTTATACAAATCTAGGAGATGCACAAGCTGAATTTTGTAAGAAATGTGGGAAATGTGAAAAACTTTGTCCACAATCTATTAAAATCAGAGAAGATTTACAACGTGTCGTTCAAGATATTAAGAACTTATAAGAGAATGGCGTTATGTCATTCTTTTTTTTGTATTATGTTTTAGTAAAATAAATAGTGATATGTATGGTATGATGTATTTATAGATAAAAGTGAAACAGGATATACGAGGAGACAACTTATGAAGATAAAATATATGGGGAAATTAGATCCAGAAACTAATCCACTCCCAACAAATAAGCTTAAAGAAGGGGCTATTCGATTTAATGAGCCAACGGATAGAAAAAAACAGAATATACAAACAAGTATTGTTACTTTTATTATTATATGTATTATGTTTGTACCAGAATATTTAAATGTTTTTTTTAGAGATGTTGATTCTATGGATTTATCAAATCTTTTTAGCTATTTTATACTCGCAAATATTTTATTAGTTCTTTCAAAACTATGTCAGTTTTATTTCTATAAAGAAATTTATATGTTTAAAATACCACGTGTTGGTTTTGCAGGAGTATATACAACAGAGTTTACAAAGAAAAAATATATAGCTATCAATCTTATTCCTGATATTTTATTTGGTTTAGTTCCTTATTATATTTCATTAACAAAATGTAAGTTTTTTTTAGGAATGGCCGCTATGTTTGTTGTTGCAAATTCAGCAGTAGATTTCATGAATGTATATCATGCATTTGTAGAAATGCCACCGGGTTCAAAAACATTCTTATATCAGTTCAATAATTATTGGTATTTACCAAAAAAAGATAATAATAACTAGGGCGAGGGAAACAGTATGATACTGTTTCTTTTTTATATGAAATATGATGGAATAGAGTTGAATCTTTAAGATATCATAATATAAAATTAAATTATTAAAGAACTTACACAAAGATTACAAATGAAGAAAGTATATTAAAGATGAAGGGAGGTATTGTTATGAAGATACTACTTGCTGAAGATCATGATAATTTAAGAGAAATAATAGAAGATTATTTGGTTGTTCATGGGTATGTTGTGGAAAGTTTTGATAATGGAGAAGATGCTTACTATAGCTTTTTAACTGAAAGTTATGATCTTGTTTTATTGGATGTGATGATGCCTAAGATGGATGGTTTTACATTATGTAAAAAGATACGTGAAAAAGAAGAAATACCAATTCTTTTTATTACGGCTAAGGTACAAGAAGTTGATCAGTTAAAAGGATATGAATTAGGTTGTGATGATTATATTATTAAACCTTTTTCATTACCGGTATTACTTGCTAAATGTAATGCAATCATGAATAGAAAACATTATCAATTTTTAGAAAGAGGAGTTTTAAAATTAAATACAAGAGAAAAACAAGCTTATCTAAATAATAAGAATTTAAATTTAAAAATAATAGATTATAAAATATTAGAATAT
>ENA-OWRC01002015-OWRC01002015.1-human-gut-metagenome-genome-assembly--contig:-NODE-2015-length-17354-cov-22.737962_pt1 | contig 17354 bp, 15 predicted proteins | sample MGYA00248268_ERZ651895 | MGnify/ENA primary metagenome ERZ651895 (study PRJEB26924, sample SAMEA4378242) | human gut metagenome | biome: human gut; feature: human-associated habitat; material: faeces...
GCTGGGCCAGCTACCAAAAGACCGGCAAGGTGTGCGGCATCCAGCTGCCCGAGGGCCTGCAGGAGTCCCAGAAGCTGCCGGAGCCCATCTACACCCCCTCCACCAAGGCCGAGATCGGCGATCACGACGAGAACATCTCCTACGAGCGCAGCATTGAGGTGCTGGAAAAGCAGTTCCCCGGCCACGGCGAAGAGTACGCCACCAAACTGCGGGACTACACCATCGCTCTGTACAAGAAGTGCGCCGAGTACGCCCTGACCCGCGGCATCATCATTGCCGACACCAAGTTCGAGTTTGGTCTGGATGAGGATGGCAACGTGGTGCTGGGCGATGAGATGCTCACCCCGGATTCCTCCCGCTTCTGGCCGCTGGAGGGCTACGAGCCGGGTCACGGCCAGCCCTCGTTTGATAAGCAGTTTGTCCGCGACTGGCTGAAGGCCCATCCGGACAGCAACTACGACCTGCCCCAGGACGTGATCGACAAGACCATCGCCAAGTATCTGGAGGCCTACGAGCTACTCACCGGCAAGAAGCTGTAAGCTCTTTTTCAACAAGCAAAGCGCCCGCTGTGGAAAACTCCGCAGCGGGCGCTTTTTTCAGTTTTTATACAGCCGCCTCTGGCTCGGCCTCTTCGCTGGGCGCAGTGTCCACTTCCGGCTCATTTTCTTCGTCCAGCAGATACTGCACTTCGACCTGCCGTTCCATCTCATCCGCGGTCCAGTCCAGCTGCACCGTGCCGTCCAGTTCCAGCGTGTACTGTTCCACACGCTGCAGGGTACCGGAATCCAGGCTCTGGCCCGGGTCGTTGTCCGGCGACCACACGATGCGCAGTTCGTCCGGCTGCAGGGTGCCAGCCCGCACCGTACCGGCCACGCTGCGGCAGTCCTGCGCAAAGGCTCCGGTGCTGTCGTAGGGGCCATACAGCATTACGGTCAGGCTCAGGTGTCCGTCACTTGGCTGCAGCTCCTGCAGGTCATCCACGCTGTTGCCGTAAAGATACAGGTCGGTGTACACATCCCGCAGGCGGAGGTCCGGGTTTTCCTTCCGGAGGGCCTCATACACCTGTGTGGTGTACGCCTTGCTCAGCTTCATCTCGTTCTGTCCGCGGGCAGGGTCGATCTCGCTCCACACCATGGGCAGAAAGCTCAGGCACATACAAACTGCGATGAGCCCCAGACAGACCAGCACCGAGACAAAATCATACTTCCAGCGGCCCGGCCGGGCGGCGAAGAACAGCACCTCACATCCCAGCAGCACCAGGGCTGCCGCCGGGGCGATGCGCACCACCAGCTGCCAGTCAAAGCCCGGCACGAAGTAATAGCACAGGAAGAAGATGCCCGCTGCGATCAGGCAGGCGCCCAGCGTCAGGCTGCCCACCCGGCGGCGGGGGGCGTCCTGCAGCTTTGCAGCTTCCGGCCGGGTTTCCGGCTCCGTCGTTGCCGTCTTATTCAGTTCGTCCATCGTCGCCCTCCGCATTCTCCGGCTGTTCCGGCTCTTCGGGGTCCTCCGGGGTCACCGGGTCGCCCAGCAGAGCGCTGAGCTTCGGCATGGCAAAGTCTGCGGTTTCCTCCGGGGCTTCCGGTGCATCGGCTTCGGCTGCGGTGTACTCGCGGAAGTCCTCGTCCTCCGGTTCCTCTGCCTTTTTGCAGTGCACCTTTTTGCCCTTGGGGCCGCGCACCAGCCACACGCCGCACACGATGAGTGCCACGCACACCACCACTTCCGGCAGTTCATCCAGCATCAGATAGACCGCGCGGAAAAAGGGGCTGTTCTGGCCCCAGCGCCACATCACATCGCCCAGCACCCGCATGATGATATTCTGGTAAGCCACCATTGCGCCCAGTGCAATGAGGGCCCAGCCCACCAGCTTGTGGCTGTCGCGGAAGAACAGGGTCAAGCGCGCGTCCTTCGTGTTGAAGTGCACCAGATAGTCGTCCGCCGGGGCCGTCCCGGCAATGAACTGTGCCCGCAGGTTGAAGGTGTCAAAAAAGCTGTACATCCACACGATGAGCGCCGTCAGAACCAGCGGTTCCAGCAGCATACCAGCCATTATGCACAGGAAGAACAGCGTGATGAGCGAGAGTCCTCGTTTCATGTACCTCTGATACATCTGGCCCGCACCCGGGACAAAGGCAAAGAGGAAGGTCAGAATGCCATTTTTCTTCATAAATATTCCCTCATTTCTGTTACAATAAATTTGGACAGGAAAGCCGGGCAGCCAGTCCGGCTTTCATCCGTCTCATGCCTAAGCTACAATAAGAGGAGCAACCGGCTGACCTCTCCTTTCTTGGGCTTTCGTGTCCGTTCAGAAGACTGTCAGCCGTCCTCTTATTGTAGCGTTCGATTTAAGCAGGTTGAGCCTACCGCAATGCCGGGGAGTTCGTGTCACCCAATAGATTGAATCGGCAATGAGTAAAAGATGGGTTCCGGTTGCGCGATTTTGTACTGGAGGTAGATACATGAACTCTGTTGGCATTGATGTTTCCAAAGGCAAAAGCATGATCGCCGTCATGCGCCCCTTTGGAGAAGTGGCGGTCTCTCCCTTTGAAGTTCGTCACACGGACAGCGAACTGTGCGAGCTGGCAAAGCTGCTTAGAAGCCTGCCCGGTGAGACCCGTGTCGTTATGGAAGCCACGGGTAATTACCATCTGCCGGTAGCCTGGTTACTAAATGACTCCGGCTTTTACGTTTCAGTAGTCAATGCAATGTTGGTGCATGGCTACGGGAACAACAGTTTGCGGCGAGCCAAGACCGACAAGAAGGATGCCATCAAGTTGGCAAACTACGGTCTCGATCACTGGCTTGCCTTACCGAGGTACGTTCCGGAAGAAGATACCCGATTGATGCTGAAAAACTGCTACAGGCAGTACCAGCAGTATTCCAAGGTACAAACCATGCTGAAGAACAACCTAATTTCTTTGCTGGATACTGCTTTCCCTGACGCAAATCGCCTGTTTTCAAGCCCTCCACGCGCTGACGGCAGCGAGAAGTGGGTGGACTTTGTAGCCACATTCTGGCACTGTGAGTGCGTTTGCGGCAGCTCTGAGAAAGTCTTTGTTGCCAAATATCAGAAGTGGTGTAAGAAACTCGGTTACAATTTCAGCGAGGATAAGGCGCTGGATATCTACGCTTCCGCCTGCGGCCATTTTGGTGTCATGCCAAAGACAGACACCACTAAGCTTTTGGTGGAACAGGCTGTCTCTCTGCTCCGGGTAACCTCAACGGCATTGGCCTCTCTCAAGCAGGAAATGCAGTCACTGGCAGCTTCGCTTCCGGAGTATCCGGTGGTAATGAAGATATTTGGCGTTGGCCCGGCACTCGGTCCACAGCTCATGGCAGAAATCGGAGACGTTCGCCGCTTTCATTCCAAGAAAGCCTTGGTGGCATTTGCGGGTATTGACGCCCCTCCGTACCAGTCTGGGCAGATGGATGTTTACAGCAGAAGCATCTCTAAGCGTGGTTCGTCCTCGCTGCGCAGAACGTTATTTCTCGTAATGGGGATTTACTTGCAGAACGCTCCGCCAGATGAACCCATATACCAATTCATGGACAGAAAGCGTTCCGAAGGAAAGCCTTACAAGGTTTACATGATGGCCTCGGCGAACAAATTCCTCCGCATTTACTACGCAACTGTTAAAGCTTATTTGGACGCCTTAGACGAGGCATAATGCCGTTTCATCATCTACGGACAGCCACCATCTGAAATTTCAGATGCAAAGTGGCTTGTTTGGGTGCGCCATTTTTGTGCTGCTTAAATTTTTGAATTTTTTTCTTGACTTTTGTTAGCAGGTCTTCTGGTTGGAAACGGCAGCGTCAGGCTCTGCCGCAGATTCGTTCTTGCCGAACAGCAGGCTGTCCAGCGTGCCGGTCAGCTTCTGGGACAAGGTAGGCGCAGGCGCTTTATCCTGCACCGGCTTGCCCAGCTGTTCCGGCTGGGTGGGGGTCCGCTGGTCATCCTGCACCGGCTGGCCCAGCATCGGCAGCTGGTCCGGCTGGGTCTGGCTGGTGGAGGGCATCCAGGTCTTAAGGTCCCGGGTGCCTTCCAGGATCTGTTCCAGGGTACCGGTGCGCCACATGGTCAGCGCCAGCACCGCCGCCACAGCGGCTACGGCGGCCCGGCCCCAGGTGTTCTGCATCAGCCGCACCCAGATGGTGCCCATCACAGCCCCGCGGGCGGAGCGCGGCGGCTCTTCCAATACATCGGCGGTGAGCAGGGCTGTGTACCGGTCCATGCACTTGTCGCAGTAGGACAGGTGTTCGGCGGCTTCCAGCCTGCCCAGCTCGTCCAGCTGCCCGCCGATAACGGCGTGCAGCCCTTCCTCAGTCAGGCATCCGTTCTGATCAAACAGTTCCATGTACGCTCCTCCCTTCCTGTTGTTCCCGGATCTGCTGTACCAGCATCTTTTTGGCCCGGTAGATCTGCGCGTTCACGGTTTTTTCCGGGCGGCCGCACAGACGTGCCGCCTCGGCCATGGTGTGCTGTTCCAGCAGCACCAGACGACAGGGTGTCTTGTAGGGCTCCCGCAGGTCCAGGATCATGCGGGTGAGTTCTTCCGCTCCCAGCGTGTCCAGCACCTGCTGTTCCGGCTCCAGGCCGGGCGGTGCCCCCTCCAGCGCCAGCACCTCGTCGCCCGGCGTGTTCACCCGGCGCACCCATGCGCTGCGTAAGTAATCCTTGGCTTTGTTGGCCGCAATGCGGGCCAGCCATTGCTTTTCAAAGCCGGGCGGACAGCGGTCGATGGCCCGCCATGCCGCCAGAAAGGTCTCCTGGGTCAGATCCTGCGCATCCCCCACGTCCGGCACCAGCTGATGGCAGACCGTGTAGACCAGAGACTGATATTTTTGCACCATCGCGCTGAATTCCAGTGTTGTCAACGACCTGCTCATCCTCCTTTCCGGCTGTGGAGGGCGGTGCTCTGCACGGCCCTTCTGTTGATTCAAACGAGACAGCCGCCGCATTCCCTGCACAAACCGCAGATTTTTTTCAAAAACATTGTGTTTTGCCCGTTCCATGCTACAATGTGGTTATAGTATAGCACGAAAGGAGCCTTACCGCCATGCCTTCTACCACCCGTCAGGCCCTTCTGCAGGCACTGAGTGCCGCCGGGGGTGCCTATATCTCCGGCCAGCAGCTGGCCGGACAGCTGGGCGTGAGCCGCGCCGCCGTCCACAAGGCGGCTGCCGCCCTCACCGCACAGGGTTACGCACTGGAAGCCGTCTCCCGCCGGGGGTATCGGCTGCTGGGCGGCGACCCCTTCTGTGCCGAGGCCGTGGGCCCCTACCCCGCCCCGGTGCAGGTGTACGACACGCTGGAAAGCTCCAACCGGACGGCCAAGCTGCTGGCACTGGACGGTGCGCCCCACGGCACGCTGGTGCTCACAGCCCACCAGAGCGCAGGCCGGGGACGGTTGGGCCGTGTATTTGAAAGCCCGTCCGGGAAGGGCGTGTACCTCTCGGTACTGCTGCGCCCGGCGGCCAGCGCCCAGACGGCCACCATCGGGGCCGCCGTGGCGGTGTGCCGGGCGGTACAGGAGCTGTGCGGGCTGGAACTGGGCATCAAGTGGGTCAACGACCTGTATTATCAGGGCAAAAAGGTGTGCGGCATCCTCACCGAAGCCGGCACCGACCTGGAGAGCGGGCGGCTGGAGTGGCTGGTGGTGGGCATCGGCCTGAACCTGACCGCCACCGCCGCCGACTGGCCCCCGGAGCTGGCCGAAAAGGCCGGCAGCCTGTACCCGGGCGGCCCCGCCCCCGTGAGCCGGGCCGCGCTGGCCGGGGCCATCGCCCGGCAGCTGCTGGCCCTCTGCCCCGCTTTTGACTGTCTGGACGAGTACCGCGCCCGCTGCTTTGTGCCCGGGCACTGGGTCACCGTGTGCACCGGCACCGAGACCTACGCCGCAAAGGCCCTTGCCATCGACGAGGAAGGGCGGCTGGTGGTCCAGCGGGAGAACGGCCGCCCGCAGGCATTACGCTGCGGCGAGGTGACCACCCGCCCGGCCCGGACCGAATAAGATGCAAAAAAGCAGCCTTCCCGGAATGGTTCCGGTAAGGCTGCTTTTGCCTTTTGTTTATACTTCGTCCAGTGCCTGGGCTTCCAGCACCGGGATGCCCTCGGCTTCCAGCACACGGCGCAGGATGCCGGGCAGGCCGGCCTTCGGCACCTTGTTCTCGATGCACAGGGTGATGATGCCGTTCAGGGTGGAGGCTTCCACGCACAGGGAGCCGCCCTCCGGCGGCACCCACACCCCAAAGTCAGTGATGTACTGCGCCAGCTCCGGCGTTGCCGGCATGAGGGGATTGCCCAGATAGCTGAACCAGAAATCCGCCGGAATGCCGCTGATGTACTCGCCCATTTGGAACACCCGCTGCTTGATCCGCAGGGGGGCCTTCTGCTGGTCCACCTTGTAGACCCAGCCCATCTGGTCGGCCATCTTGCGGCGCTTGCGCTCCGCCGTCAGGCTGTCCTTCACGGCACTGTCCATCTGCTGCACGAACTCTTCCAGCCGGACGCCCTCGTGCAGGGTCACTCCGTCCTGGAAGGAACACACGCAGTTGTACCGTGCGTTGGGGGCACCCATGGCGTCCCGCGTGTCGGCGGAATAGGAATACTGGATGGTGTCCTTGCCCAGATACTCTCCCAGCGCGATGCACAGCAGGCCCATGAGGGCGCAGAAGGGCTTGACGCCGTTCTGCACGCCTTTGGCCACCAGATCCTTTTTGGCGAACCGGATTCGGATGCGGTGCATGGGCTCCTCGCAGGTCTCCACCACCTCCCGCTGCATCGTAGTCTCGTCCATGACCTGCAGCGGGTACTGCTCCACCAGCTTTGCGATGTCGTAGGCCGGGCTGCAGGGGATGGGCGGGTTTGCAAAGGCGGTACCGTAGCGCAGGTTACAGTACAGCTCCAGGATGCGGGTGAGGAAGGGCGATACCCCGTGGCCGTCCGCGATGAAGTGGAACCAGTCAAAGTACATGGTATTCTGTGCGCAGTGCACGGCAAAGAAGTAGCCGTTGGTCTGCTCCGGCATCTCCCGCATCACGCTGTCCGGGTAGACAAGGCAGGGTTCCGAGTTCGGTTCCAGAAAGGCTTTGCGCTTTTCCCACACCAGACGCACCCGGTAATAGGGTGCAGCTTCCAGCGCGGCATCCAGCGCTTGTTGCAGCAGAGCCGGGTCCACCGGGTCCTTCAGGGTGAACTGATACCGGGGGCACACTTTTTCCCGGCGGAAATAGTACATGATGCCCTGAAAGACATACTCCGCCGAACGCTGTGCTGCTTCCATCGGCTCACCCGGCATTGGCTGCCAGATAATCGGCCAGGTCACTGATGGTGACAAAGTTGCGCAGTTCCTTTTCCGGGATGCGCAGGCCGAAAGTCTCTTCCAAGTCGGCCACGATGGTCAGGATCTCCATCGAGGACAGATCCAGGTCGTCCATCAGGACGCTGTTCTCGTTGACATCCTCCGGCGCGATCTCTGCCACATCCTCCAGGATGGCCAGGATCTGGGACATGATTTCTGCTCGTTCCATAGAAATATTCTTCCTTTCCATGACGGATGATTTGCGGGCCGCTTGGTCACCCGGCCCTGTGTGCTACCAGTATAGCACAACTGTCAGGGGTTTGCCCAGTTCTTTTGCACACTATTCTGCCGCCGGGCCGGAGATCGTTTCCAGCTTTCCTCAGCGTATCAGCTTGCCCATGGCGTTGCGGGGCAAGGGCTGGGCGGAGAATTCCACTGCGCTCATACGCTTGTACAGGGGCAGGGTGCGGTTGGTCTCGGTGATGAAGTCCCGCACCGTCTGCTGGTCGGCCTCCTCGCAGCAGACCACAGCGCAGATCTTCTTGCCCTTTTCCTTTACCAGGCATTCCTTCACGGCAGGGCATTTTTCCAGCAGGCCCTCCAGCTCTTCGGGGCTCACGTTCTCGCCGCTGTCCAGAATGATCACGTTCTTCTTGCGGCCGGTGAGGAAGTAATAGCCGTCCTCGTCCACCCGGGCCAGGTCTCCGGTGTGGAACCAGCCCTCGGCGTCCACCACCTCAGCGGTGCCCTCCGGGTCCTTATAGTAGCCCAGCATCACATCGCCGCCCCGCATACACAGCTCGCCGTTGTCCAGCTTGATCTCGCAGTGGCCGTCGTCCTTGCCGATGGAGCCGATGTGCTTGGCATCCTCCGCAAAGTTGATGAGGCCGCCGCCGGTGGTCTCGGTGCTGCCGTAGAGCTGGGAGATCACCATGCCGTGGTCGTGGAGGTCCATCAGGGTCTGGGGGGCAAACATCGCGGACATACAGTTCAGAGCCCACAGATCCCCCAGCTTGTCCTGCTTGCCGGTCATCAGGTCGTGGTGGATGGACTCCACCAGCACCGGCACCGCAGCCATATCCTGGCTGGGCATCCGCTTCAGGTCCTTATAGAAGGACCGCAGGCTGCCCAGGTTCTGGGCCCAGCCCATCCAGGCCCAGGTGAACAGGCAGCCAAAGGCACCCAGGTGGAACATGGGCAGCAGGGTCATGTGGCTGACCATCAGGTCCGGGTCATTTTTCAGCTGGCAGAATCGCTGCCCCACCCGTACATGGTGGGGCATCACCGCAAAGAAGTTCCGCTCGCAGAGCATGACGCCCTTGCTGCGGCCCGTGGTGCCGGAGGTGAACATCAGCACCATCAGCTCCTCGGGCTGGATGCGGTTCACAAGCTCTGCAGGCTCGTAAGCCTTGTAGGCATCCATGGGGCGCAGCAGGCTGCCGTAGGCTGCCCGGATCTCCTCGTTGCAGCCGTAGTCATCGCCGTCGGTCAGGATGGCGGAAGGCTCCACCAGCTCCAGCTCCCGGTGCAGCTCATCCCAGCTCTTGCGCTGGTTCATGGGCACGATGACGCCGCCCGCCAGCATCACGCCGTAGCAGTTCACGGCGTAGTGGTAGCTGTTGTTGCTCCACACGCACACCCGCTTGCCCTGAATGTCCGGGATGGTGCTCAGGTAATAGTTCACCGCGCGGCGGATGTCCTGCGCATACTCCCCGAAGTGCTTTTCCACCACCACATCCTGGTCGGCGTCGTACCAGCGGAAGGCCACCCGGTCGGCAAATCGCTGCTCCATGTTCAGCGTCAGCAGCTCATACAAATTTTTCGGTTCATGCAGTTCCATGATCGTTTCCCTCTCTATTCTTTAAAAAAACAGTCTCACGACCATAACGCCTTGTGGGAACTTTTCCCACCATGAGACCGGCTTCTTCCGCTAAGATTTAGGACCGCAGCAGCTTGCCGGCAGCGTTGCGGGGCAGGGGCTGGGCCGAGAACTCCACCACCATGTGCTTGTACAGGGGCAGGGTGCGGTTCACCTTGGTAACAAAGTCCCGCACCGCGTCCTGCTGGTCCGGGTCGCAGCAGACCACAGCGCAGATGCGCTGGTTCCGCTCGCAGACCATGCACTCCCGGATGGCAGCGCAGGGAACCAGCAGCTTTTCCAGCTCCTCGGGGCTCACGTTCTCGCCGCTGCCCAGGATGATCACGTTCTTTTTGCGGCCGGTCAGGTACATATAGCCGTCAGGCTCCACCCGGGCAATGTCGCCGGTGTGGAACCATCCCTCGGCGTCCAGCACCTCGGCGGTGGCCTCCGGGTCCTTGTAGTAGCCCAGCATCACCGGGTCACCACGCATGCACAGTTCCCCGTCCTCCAGCTTGTACTGGCAGCTGTCGTCCACATGGCCCACGCTGGTCAGGTGCTTTTCCTCCTGGGAGGAGTTCCAGGCACCGTCACCGCAGGTCTCGGTAAGGCCGTACATCTGGGCGATGAAGAAGCCCCGGTCCATCAGGTCCTGGAGCATGGCAGGGTCGAACATGGCTGCGCCGCAGGTCAGCACACGCAGGCCGTTCAGACGCTCCCGTTTGCCCTTCATCACATCATTATAAATGCTCTTCAGCAGCACCGGCACCACAGCCATCACGTCGCTCCGCATGGCCCCCAGGTCCCGGTAGAAATATTTCAGGTCGTTGCACAGGTTCACGCAGTGGCCGGTGACGCTCCAGGACACCAGGCTGGTCATGGCCGAAATGTGGAACATGGGCAGGCAGGACAGAGAGCTGAACTCGTCGGTGTTCCAGCCGGTCTGGCTCCGCACGTCCTCAAAGGGGGTCAGGAAGGCAGGCATGGCGGTGAACAGGTTCTTCTGAGACAGCATAACGCCTTTGCTGCGGCCAGTGGTGCCGGAGGTGAACATGATAAAGGCCATTGCGCTGAGGTCCGGCACCTCGGTGATATCCATCGCAGGCTCAAAGGCGGTAAAGGCATCCATGGGCACCAGACGGTCCCCGTACTCCTGGCCCAGGTCCGGCTCCCGGCTCAGGTATTCGCCGTCATGGAGCACGCACACCGGCTCCACCAGATCCAGCTCATAGCGGATCTCGTCCCAGTTCTTGCCGGTGTTCAGCGGCACTGCCACAGCTCCGGCCAGCACTGCGCCGTACATACACATCACATAGTGGTAGCTGTTGCGGGCCAGGATGGCCACACGCTGTCCCAGGGGGTTCGGGGTGCGGCTGCGCAAAAATGCCACGAATCGGCGCAGGTCTGCAGCGTACTGCCGGAAGGGCACCTCCACCACACCACCCTTGGCCTCATCATAATAACGGATGCCGATCCGGTCTGCGTAGATCGTTTCCAGATTGTTCAGGGACTGATACAACGAATGAACCATGTTAGCCTCCACGTCATTGTTTTTTACATTCCTGCAGCCGGGTCCACCCGGGCCAGGCCGCTTCTTCAATTGTGTTCAGTATACAATACCGCCGCTGGCAATGCAAGGCTTTTGCAACATTTAATTTCCATTTTTGGCAATTAAAACTTGCATACCTTGTTTTTTCCATCCGGCAGCCTGTGCCGTCTGCCCAGAAATTCGGCCCTTCTGCCAGGCTTTTTTATCGGTAAAGACAACAATTGCCACCCGGCGGTGGGCAATTCAAAATTGACAGTGTGCACAAAAAGCATTATACTAGCCTTATATCCTTATAAATGGATCATTTTTTACTGTATGCGCCTGTTGGTCACATGTTTCCGGACGGCGCAAGGAAGGACCCTTTTCATGGAAGGCACCAGACCCAGCACCGTCAACTCCATCGGCATGTTCGACATGCTCAAGGGCATGGGCATGATCACCATCGTGCTGGCCCACACCGCCGAACTCTACCCCATGCAGATCTCCGGCGGGCTGTCGCTCACGGCGTTTTTCCCGTTCATCTATCGTGAGGCCCTGATGGCGGCCTTTTTCATTGCCAGCGGCTACGGTTTCCGCAAGCGCTCCATCGGCAAGTGCATCCAGCAGCAGCTCAGAGCGCTGCTCAAGCCCTACTGCATCACGGCGGTGTGCACTTCGCTCTTGCATCTGCTGTGCCACTACATGGCGTTCCATTACTTCCCCAGCAGCGTCACCGAGACCCTCAAGGTGGCCGGCGGCTTTCTGCTGGGGCTGCCCCACACCACTACTTATGCCGGGCAGCAGTTCTTTTCCACCGGCCCCATGTGGTATCTGCTCTCGCTGCTGATCGGCTGGGTGCTGCTGGACGCCATCCTGAATATCTTCCCGGAGAAATACACACACTGGGCTGTGCTCGGCATCATGCTGCTGGGCTGGGGCACCACACTGGTGTGGGAGCTGCCCTTCAGCCTTTCGCAGGGGGCCGTGATCGTGCCCTACCTTTACATCGGCTATCTGGCCAAGAAGAACCGCTGGCTGGACAAGCCCCTGCCCCGCCGCACCCTGTACATCCTGCTGGGCGGCACAGCTCTGACCACTGTGGGAGCTCTGCTTGCCCAGAGCACCGACTGCATCTCCATGGGCGAGTGGACCCTGGGCCCGCTGAGCATCCTGCTGGATGCCGCCACCGGCTTTTTGTTCATCCGCCTGTTCATGCGGCTCAACCGCTTCACTGGCCCCATCGCACAGGGCCTGCAGGCCATCGGCCGCAATTCGCTGAACATCTTCTGCATCCACACGGTGGAGCTTATCGCCATCCCGTGGTATCTGTTCGCGGCTCACTTTACAGACCACCCGCTGCGGGGTATGCTGCTGCAGAACGTGATCGCGTTTACCTCCATCGGGCTGGTGTGCGCCCTGCTGAACCTGCGGCGCAGCTGGATCGTCAAAGCCTCGGCCGCACGGCGGCAGGCCCAGCGGCGCACCCCCGCGCTTTCGCAGCATTGATTTCCCCGGCTGCTGCGGTGCAGCCGTATCCTATAAAACAAGAGGAGAATCCGGTTATGAACAACGATGCCCCCCAGACCCTGGACGCGGCAGGCAGCCGCGTGGCCGAACTGGAACAGCAGCTCCGGCTGTCGGACGAAGGCGTTTCCCGACTGGCACAGCGGTGCCTGGAGCTGGAGCAGCAGGTGCTGAAATATGAGGCCGTGCTGGCCTCGCAGGGTGCCGACACCGAACAGGGTGCTCTGCTTCTGCCCCAGCTGTTCTACGACTCCGGCTCTGGTTTTTCGCCCCACGAGTGCCTGACCGTTGCCCCCGACTCCTACGACGAGCTGACCCACGAAGTGTCGGCTGTGTTCGAGTTGCCCGTGGAGGCCAGGGCCCTGCGTCTGGACCCCGGTGAATTTGCCTGCTGCATCACCGATTTTTCCCTCTCAGACGAGCGGCTCAGCTACCACATCCTCAACGGCAACGCCCTGCAGGAGGGCACCATGCTGTTCATGAACATCGACCCCAACCTGACAGTGGAAAGTGCCGTAGGCTTCCCCGCCGGGCTGCGGTTTGCGGTGAAATATCACTACTATCCCCTGGGCCGCTACCTGCATGAGCAGCCCGGCAAGGCCCTGCTGCGGGCGCTGACCGTGCTCAAGGAAGAGACCGAGGCCGTGTCCCGTCAGGGCACCGAACAGCTGCTGGAGGCAAATGCCGAGATCCAGCAGCTGCGCAAGCAGCTGGCAGAACAGCAGCAGCATCTGGCCGACCTGCAGAACAGCCGGGCCGCCTACGAGGCCTCGCTGGAAAACGTGCTGGGCAGCAGCAGCTGGAAGCTCACGGCACCGCTGCGCAAGCTGCTGGGCCTGTTCCACCGGCATTGAAGGGGGTTCGTACATGTACAGCAGTTACAGCCCCCTGCAGCGCCGCCAGCTGCGGGAACAGACCTATACCGACACCCAAAGCACCTATCTGCTGGTGTACGCCCCGGGCCGCCGCAACGCCCTGACCCTTTCTCTGGCCGAGCAGCTGCACCGCAAGTTCCGGCTGGTGGACCGGCTGGAAGGTGAGCTGACCCCCTCCGTGAACGGTGTGCTGCTGGTGAGCGAGGATGTGGAGTGCACCTCCACCGCCCTCACCTATTTTGCAGCCGCCTTGCAGCAGGGGGCTGACCTTGTGGTGTGCGATGCCGTGTTCGGCTACGACGGCGGCAGTGCCCTGTACCAGACCGACCAGCACCTGTCCGGCCAGCGCTGTGCCCTGCTCTCCCGCGCCCTGCTGGACCGCTGCCGCGCGGCGGCCCGCGGCAAAGACGATGTGCTGGAACTGCTGCGGCTGGCAAACCAGCTGGCGCAGAACTGCCGCTGCGTCCCGCAGGCACTGCTGCACTTCCGCCGGGAGCTGTGCGCCGAGGACGTATTCTCGGCCACCGGCAAACGCGCCGTGGTGCTGAGCCATGAACTCACCATGACCGGTGCGCCCATCGTGCTGGTGAGCGCCATCCCGGTGCTGCGCAGTCTTGGCTATGAAGTGGTGGTGCTAGGCCCCTCGGACGAGGGCTCTCTGCCGCTCTTTCTGGAGGCCGGAGCTGCCGTGGTCACCCGCCGCGACTGCGTGACCTCTTCCACCCTGTGGGAGCTGGCTTCCAGCGCAGACTTTGTGCTGGCCAACACAGTGGTGGAAGCCCCCGCCGTGCGCACCCTGAACGGCGGCTTTGTGCCGGTGCTGTGGTGGCTGCACGACGCCTTTGCAGGCTATCCCTTCATCACCCACAAGATCCCCAAGGAGCTGGCCGACAACGTGCACATTGCCGCTGTGGGCTCCCACGCCACCGCCGCCATGCACTCGGTGCGGCCCAAATTCAAGGTGGAGCAGCTGATCTACGGCCTGCCCGACTACGCCCGCGAGAGCTTCCCTCGCTACGACCTGAGCTATGCCGGCGGGCGGCCCCTGTTTGTCACGGTGGGCTCCATGGAGATGCGCAAAGGGCAGGACATCTACTGCGAAGCCATCCGCCTGCTGCCGCCGGAGGTGCGGGAAAAGGCCTCCTTCCTCTTTGTGGGCAAGGCTTCCGACCGGGACGTCTCCGCCCATGTGCACGCCCTGACCGAGCAGTTCCCTCATAATGTGTTCTACCGCAAGCGGCTGGAACGCCCGGAGATCAAGTCGCTGATGGAGCAGTGCACCTGCATTGTGTGCGCTTCCCGCGATGACCCTATGCCCACCTTTGTGACCGAGGGCCTGATCTTCGGCAAGCCTTCCATCGTGTCGGAGCACACCGGCACCGCTGGGCTCATCACGGAAGGGGTGGACGGCTTTGTGTACCGCAACGATGACCCCGTCCAGCTTTCCAAAGTGCTGGCCCATGCCATCGAGCACCCTGACCAGCTGGCCGCTATGAAGGCCGACTGCCGCAAGCTCTACGAGCGCTACTATACCAATGAAGCCTATGTCTCCACCCTGGTCCGTCTGATCCGGGAGCTGACCGAGTCCCGCTAAGCCTTTTGTTTTATTCTTGTTAAATTCAACGCCCCGGAAAATCCGTGTGATCTTCCGGGGCGTTTTTGCACGCAGTGTGTCAAAACAATCTGCAATATTTGTCAGTTTCTTTCCGTTCCGGACATCTTTTTTATCATCCGGGCCGGATTGCACAAGAAAATTCGGCTTCCGTTCACAAAGACGGCCGGCGGCTGTGCTATACTTTTAAAAAAGTTTCATCCCGTCTGAAAGGAGCCCCTGCCCTCATGAACCAATCTGCCGCCTCTCAGCCTTCCCGCAAAAAGGCCGTGTTTTCCCTGCTGATCCTGCTTGCGCTCACCTGCGTGATCGTGCTCATCTTCCGGGATCACTGGGCCGAGATCACAGCCGCCCTTGCCCAGCTGAACCTGTGGCAGGTGCTGGTGGTACTGGCGCTGGGCATCAGCTACCCGCTGCTGGAGGGCTGCGTCTCCTACGTCATCGTGCGGGGGCGGCTGCCCGGCTTCACCCTGCGGCAGGGCATCGACAACGCCTGGTGCGGCACCTTTGGCAACGTAGTCACCCTGGACGCGGGTGCCGTGCCGGTGCAGACCTGGTATCTGCATCAGGCCGGGCTGGACATTGGCCCCGGCGTGGGCCTGATGACCCTGCAATATGTATTCCACAAGACCACGGTGCTGCTGTACGCCACCGTGATGCTGCTGCTCCAGCACAAATGGCTGGCCGCCAACACCACCGGCGTGCTGAAATATCTGCCCATGGCATATGCTGTGGTAGCGCTGGTGATCGTGGCGCTGGTGCTGGTGTGCGTGTCGCCGCTGGTGCAGAATCTGGCCCGCTGGGCACTGGGCTTTCTGCCCAAGACCGAAAAATGGCAGCAGCGCCGGGCCGACTGGCTGGAGCAGCTGGATGTACTGGGCACCGAGAGCCGCCTGCTGCTGGCCGACAAGGCCCGCTGTGTGCAGATCTTTGCCCTGCAGGCGCTCAAGCTGTTTTTGCTGTTCTGCCTGCCGTGGCTGTGCATCCGGTTCATGCAGCTGTCCCCGCTGAGTTTTGCGCGGGTGCAGCTGCTCACCAGCCTGATGTTGTTCGTCTCCAACGCCCTGCCCAACGTGGCAGGCATGGGCTCCATCGAGACCGCCTTTCTGCTGCTGTACAGCAGCTTTTTGCCTTCCGGTGAGGTGATGAGCGTGCTCATGCTCTACCGCATCGCCAGCTATTATTTCGTGTTTGCCGCCAGCGCCGTGGGCTTCTTCCTCGCCCAGCGGCGTCTGACCCGGACACCGCCAAAGGAGGCGTGACTCTTTATGAAGAACAAGAGCATCCTGTCCCGTGCAGGCATTGTTCTGCTGGTGGTGCTGCTTCTGGTGCTCATCCTGCCTTCCAGCAAGATCGACCTTGCATCAAAGATCAGCGCCAGCACACAGGCCAGTGTCCGGGCGGAGCACCAGCAGAATTTTGCCAGCTCCAACGAAATGGAGTTCGAGGTTTATTCCAGTTCGGACGAGATCTATCAGAACATTTCGGAAGTGCTTTCCGGAGTGCGCTGTGTCAGACGGCTCAGCCAGAACTATTCCTCCTACTCTCACGAATTTCCGGTGGATTCCATCACCGTGAGCTATTACGATGACGCCGAGCAGCATCAGCTGCTGTTCACGGTTTATTCCGACGGCGTGTGCATCCTGAACAATGCCTTTGTCTCGGCCAAATACCCCGGCGGCGGGGCCGCAGAGCTGTATCAGGCGCTTGCGGAGATCGTGGAATAAATCGTTCCTTTTCTATAGAAAACAAAAATCGGGGCGTGCAGGTGGTCAAGCTGCACGTCCCGTTTTTGTTTTCTTTGCGTCAGCTGTGGTACCAAACACAGCCGGTGCCGCGCCGGAAGCTGCAGAGCAAACCGTGCTGCCGCTTCCCGTAGAAAAGAGAAAGGAATGGAGGAATGGAGCGGAGCGCTTGCAGACGCTCCTTTTTTCTGGTGCAACGTGGTTAGAATTAGCTAACCACCGCTGCGAGAACAGGATACCACAGATGGTTAGTCTTGTCAACCCTTAATTTGCAAATTTTTTCGCAAATTGTGTGCACCGCCGGGGTTTCGGCGGTTTTTCTACATTCTGCCCAAAGAAAGCCCTTTGCTTTGGAAGAAAACCCACTTGTTTTCTATTGCTTTTTAAAACGGTTCTTGCTATTATAGTAACGCAAGATTTTGTGGGCAGGTTTTTATTTTTGTCTACACCTTGTATTCAGAACTGCCGCAGCCGGCAGTTCAAGACCGTTTCGCCCCCAGAAAACCGCCCAGACAGAGCGGTTTTTCAAAGGCTCATTAGTTAGAAAACGCTAACTGCGTAATGGAGCAAGGAGGTTCCAATGATCCAGTTTGAACAGTGGGAAGGCTTTGAAGGCCGCATCTGGAAGGAAGAGGTCAATGTGCGTGACTTCATCCAGAAAAACTACACCCCGTATGACGGCGACGAAAGCTTTCTGGCAGGCCCCACCGAGGCTACCGATAAGCTTTGGGGTGCTTTGCAGCAGCTGCAGAAGGCCGAGCGCGCCAAGGGCGGCGTGCTGGATATGGAGACCGAGGTGGTCAGCAGCCTGACCTCCTACGGCCCCGGCTATATTGACGAAAACCTGAAGGATCTGGAGCAGATCGTTGGCTTGCAGACCGACAAGCCCCTCAAGCGCGCCTTCATGCCCT
>ENA-OWRC01002020-OWRC01002020.1-human-gut-metagenome-genome-assembly--contig:-NODE-2020-length-17292-cov-3.094854_pt1 | contig 17292 bp, 19 predicted proteins | sample MGYA00248268_ERZ651895 | MGnify/ENA primary metagenome ERZ651895 (study PRJEB26924, sample SAMEA4378242) | human gut metagenome | biome: human gut; feature: human-associated habitat; material: faeces...
AAAATCAATTTTAAATATAAATAAAAATAATATATTGCAAATAAAGTTGTTACAAAATGTCAAATATTAGCAAAAAACCTATGAATTTATTTCAAATAAAGTTGTAAAAAGACACCGATTTAGTTATGTATTCATTCTGTTAGAGGATTCCCAAATAAAGCCGATATCAACCAACTTCTGTTCACGTTCGGGCAACAGTTTACCTTTTTTCTTTAGTTGTCGCTGTTTAGCAACCCAGGCACCAAGAAAACATTGTGCTTGAGGAACATCTAAGGTACCATGTTCTTTCTCATATTCGAGAAGCATGTTAAATTTCTCATTCCACGCCCGTTCAGCAGTATTATTTGGTTCCCAGTCAATGCCAAGTTCATCAAGAAGTTGTTCGCGATCAGGTGATAACTTTCCGTTTCTGCGTGCAGTTCGTTGTCTGGTTAGCCAGGCACCATATGGCTTATCATTTCTTCGAACATTGGAGATTCCGCCGTTTTCAGTACAGAATTTCTTTAATGCATTATAATTTTCCATCCACTGTTCTTCCAGCTTAGCATTTGCTCTCTGCTGACCTTTTATGCGTGCTTTATCCATGGCGGGGCCAAAGGCTGTCTTACGGGAGCGGATCACTTTTTCTTTGTACTTGATTTCAAAGCCAACACCTTTGAAGTCTATCCATACGCCTATGTGCTCATTATGAAACACCTCTTTCTTTCGAAGTGCAGAGTGGCCGGTTTCATCTATATAGGCACAGCACAGGTATTTGAAATAATCATCATATTCAGTCAAAGCTCGTCCAAGTAAATCTTTGGCCTCAGTTTCGCTGGGTAATGATGTTAATTGCTTAGAAACCCTAAGCTCGGCTCCTAAGTAGTTGACTAAGGAAAGGATCGTACATTCTTCGAAGTCGTCCAAATAATAATCAAACGATGCCAAGGCAATAGGGGTACATTTCATACTGCGGATACGAAATACATTCAAGTTATCTTTGGCTGCTGTATTATTCTGCACTACTGGATTATTCGGGCTACGACGTTCTTTGTTATCAGCTAAATCTATAGGAATGATCATATTTTTGTCCGGTAAATAGAGTGCATCGTACGCATTATTAAGAATGCAGAAGGGCTTGATATTGAGCCCTAATATCTTTAAGGAAACGAATATAACAGCACGTAAATTCTCTTTATTCATCAGCATCATCTCCAAACAAATCGGCAAACTGTTCTTTGAACGAGGATACGTTGGTGCTTTCAATGACGGCTTGCGGGGACATATCGGGTAATGATGCAATGATCTGACTGTCAATCTGAGATGTAAGCATTTTGATGTGCTCATCACGTTCACGTACCTGTTTCCGAAGCGTTGTGACGGCAGACTTCAATTTGGCAATATTTTCCTTGTTATTAGCCATTGTTAGTTTGATAATTTCATCAAGGAGTGATTGCACCATTTTAATAAGCTCTATTTCGTTTTTACAACTTTTTACAAGTTGTTGAGCAGTAGGAAGCTCATTGTTTCCCTGCATGTCGACCATAACCGGTGTCTCATTAATAAGCTCTATTTTTTTGATGATGTCCTCATTTCTGTACCATGTATTTCTTGAAATACCTGAGAATACAGCCAGCTCCGTGATAGTGATTCTTTCATGTGGATGTTTTTTTATATATTTTGTGAGCCAACGCTCAAGATCTTTTTTGGAATATGACATTTTTATACCTCCGTGTGTTGTTTGTTCTGTAATGCAGCCATCGTAGCGACATCACTGTTAATGACGTTAATAGCTGTCATTCTGTCGCTATCTGATCCGAGCGAAGGGTTAGAAAGAACTCTCTTAAGGAAATCCACATGTTTGTGAATATCCTCCTTATATTGTTTGAGTTTTTCTGGAATTATCTGTTGATGCTCTTCATCAATAATACTGTGGGGACAGTTCAGACAATCGCCGAACTCGCACTCATACGGGAAGTCCTTGGAATCACACCATCCGAACTCAATCTTGCGCATTAGCTGCAAATCGTCGTTATTTACGTTAGTCGTAGCTTTACTGATTGCGTATTTCTCTCGGATATCAAATGTTCCTGCAGATACCTTAAGAGACATCCGAGCCTCAGAAGCCATCGTATAAGCCTTTGATGCAAGATACATGTCTAGGTGGTCGTAATAGTGCATCTGCTGGCAGATAGTAGTATGCCCACCAATCTGAGCAATGGTATATGGTGAAAAGCCAGAAAGCAGTAGGTTGAGAAATGCAATATGGCGGCTGTCTCCGAACTGGAAATACTCAATTTCATTATCTCCAAGCTCCTTATTGTTGCCTTTTTCTACAACTGTGTAGCCGTACTGTTTGACAATGATATCGTCAAAAAAGTCTTTGAATAACAGGTACATCTGTGTACTTCCGATGTAACCAGTACGATTTAAAAACAACACACGTGTATAATTCTGGAAAATTTCAACATTAAACAAGAAACTATCTGGATTCGGGAGATATTTTTCATTAACCTTGATATACTGTGCAAACAAATCATAGATTTCTTTTGAAATTCCAATCTTATCTAGTATAGGAATCTCGTACTGTTTGTTTCTGAGCTTGGCTCTCTTAACATTTACATAACAACGGTTGTTATCAATAAAGAAACTGTTCTTACGAAGTGTAAAGAACTCGATTGGACGTATTGGAATGACTTTAGTTAATTCCCACCAAAGTACAATAACTATAAATGCATTATTTGTATTTATCTCAGATTTAAAGTTGTCAATAAGCTTATCAAACTTATAGATACTATTGAAAGCAGGAATATCGCGCACTTTATACTTAAATTTCAGTTCATTGAGGCGCTCGATATACTTTAGCGGTTGAATATCAATAAATTCAAAAAAGATAAGCAAATTCGACCTTATTTCTCCGGAGAAACAATAACGATATGGATCATCGTCAAAATTTACGAAACAATCTTCCGAGAAATAGTTGGTCGCTTTTATGAAGTTAATCAAACATTTGATTCTTGCTGTAGTACTATACGGTTTGAGGTTTTTATTAAGTAAAAGCAACATATAAACTTTTAATGAATCCTGCCATTTGTCAAGATCATCCCAGTTTATAAAAAGATGAGTGTCTCCGTATTCTGAAGGGGTACTCCAACGAGTATCACTGTATTTCTCGTTATCAAAAACGTATCTATATCTTTCCCAAAGCTGTTTTTTCCAAGCCTTATCAATATCTGCATAATGAACTGTCTTCATAAGGGCTACGCGGCTGGTAGTATTGCGCTCATTTTCAATTGTCTGCATGACCTTAATGCCTTTTTTACTCATGATGTTTCTCCTCTAACTGAAGAAATTTGTAATCTGGAATAGTTGAGAGTGCCGCCTGAATTTTTGGAAGATCTACATATGTGTTCAGAAATTTGGGGTCATATTTGTTATACCAGGATTTAGCATCCATCAGGATGAACAATAATTTCTGGATTTGAAATGTCAGCTTCTGTCTTTCAGTGATGTTTGACAGTGTAATCTCATTCATTCTGCTGAGCAGGGTAGAAAGGTTCTTTCCAATCAGCTCCAGTGTATAGTTTGTTTTCAATGAACTATAACAATGAAGACATGCGGTAGGCTCCGTTCTGACTTTGGAACAGGCTTTACCAAAAATACAGTAAGTTTCTGGCAAACTTGTAGTTGTATTGGCTGTTCCAAGTTGCATCAGAAAGTTGGAAATATTCTCACGACTATATGTGCTTAACTGCTTTAAAACTGCTTTTTGTTCGCGTTCGGCGTTCTGCAAAAAGCCTGCAATGCGTTCAGCTTGTTCCGGTTCAATGCGGCTCTTCAACAGTTCAACCTGTGTTGTTGCATTTTCCAGAGAAGGAATTTCTTTGTTAATGTATTTCAGCATAGCAATATAGAGCCATCCGAAAACACCGCGACGACATACATAGCGGGCAATTTCCTTAGGATCTCCTTCAAGTTTGGATTCCTGAAGGTAGATTGATGTAGTCTCGCTGAATCCATTATGCATTCTATGTGAGCGGGCGGCAGAAACCAGAAATAATGCGTTCGTCTGGCCGTTTTCTTCAGCTTTGGCATGAATCATGGTTGCTAAGGTTTTGGTTGCCTTTGTGCTCTGGAATTTTACCGGAATTTCATCAAATTTATCGTCGATTCTGTCGCTATCAGCAGCTTTGATTGTAAATAGGCTGATATCATCTTCACGAATTCTGTGATACTCCAGAATACATATTGCGGAGGCAATGGTAGGAGCGATCTCGATGACCGGATAGTAGTGTTTTAGCTGATTAGTCTTTACGGTTGGGATCAGTTCTAGGTGATGACGGAATACATCTGTAATAGCCACTGCTTCATGCAGTTCGAGAGGTCGTTTGATCAGTTCGTTTGCCCGAACGTAACGTTCTCCTTCAAAATGAAGGCTTTTTAACGAGATGATATCGCTGATTCTGATTAAACTTGTAAGATGTACCACCATTACTGCCCAGTACTGTGCATAAACACGGTCTTCATAAGCTTTCACAATATGCCTGTCGAGATCTGTCAGATAGTCGTAAAGCTCGCTCCATTCGTTATAAGAATAGATATCCGGACGGGCGTTTTTCTGGTATGTGGCACGATAGACAAATGTAAGTCCGGAACCGAATCCGTTATCTGTATTTTCTTTCACAAACTGTAAAAACTGCATTACGGTCTTATTGTTGCACCATGGTTTTCTCAGAACCTCAGCCTTTAGCTCAGCTTCAGTAAAGTCATAGATTTCTTTCCGGAGATGTTTGTACGCCTTATACAGAGATGATGCATACTGCATAGCTACGTCGTAGATATGAGGGCTGTCAGAAGCATTCATCTTGTTATTATAGAATTTACGCATCAGAGCAATTGTATTGATCATGGATGGTTTAAATGGCGATAGCAAATTATCCAAGATGTTTGCCAAACTGACTTTTGAACAGGACTCCAGGAGTATATCAATAGGACCGGAACAACGAACAGCTATGTTTCCATGAATGCTAACCAAGGACTCAGCGGGGAACAGCATTCTGGCCATGCTCATAGCTGGGTTACGCCGTCCAAGAAGCTCTGTCTTCTGCCTATGTGCGTAGTGATACAATTCGTTGATATAGACTACAGGCTCTCCACATGCTAGACTGCAAACATCTGACACTGGGAATAACGAACTGTGAAGATTTGCTGCCAATGCATCTACTTCCTCGCGTGGATAGAATACGATTCCATCATATTCAATAGCTGTAAATAGCATATTAAAAAGAGCTTCATGAGAAGAAAGCGTATAGTCCGTAAGCCCTGTTCTGACAATAGCTTCTGTGACGGAGTAGCAATTTGTTTCATAAGTGGCGAGCTGGTCGATATAAATATAGTTTTCTTTATTGACATAGTCTTTATCTCCAAAGTGGATTACTTTGTCAATGATATTTGATTTTATTGCGTATGTGCTGGAAAGGTGGTGCTCCTCGATAAGGTCGTTGAGGTAGTACAGATCCTCTCCGTGTAAATTGATTTGTTTAATCATTTATTTCACCAAGTTTTGTAGGCCTTTCGTTAATCAGTTTCTGAACATTCTCGATAATAAGTGTTCTTGTTTTACTATTATCAGACAGATACGGTAATGAAGAATCCTGACTGGAATCACCTCTAGCACGTGCAATTTCAGCACTCGTTTTGGCAACCTCCGCAACAAGATTTGAATATATGCCACGGCCAATATGGGTTCCCCATTCAATAGATTCGAGAGATATTCCGTAATTTCTAACCCTGAAATCAGAATCCTTTTTCAAGGAATCGATCAGATGTTTCTTCAATGTTCTGAAATATCCGGCATAGGAAGCCTCCGTCATTGCGTTTCCATTGACATTTATAAAAACAGCGTTCGAGAGTCCTTTGGCCGTGAGCTTTATATTTAACTCATAAAGCTGATCAAATAATTCCGGAATGTAAATAACCTGCTGTTTACGGGGTTTCTTTGCTTTTGACAGAAATCCTCGTCTGAGTTCGGGTCTTAAATCGGTGTCTTCAATGTCAACATATACCGCGTTTGCATTATTGCCTAGATTAAAATGGATTTTGCTATAGTCAAGTGACACCACCTCTGCATAGCGGAGACCACCGAATATCTGGAAATATAGTCCAAGTGCGATGCGAGGTGTGTATCTGATTGCTAAATCAAACATTCTTAGGACAGTTTCTGTATCCATATCATGAAGTCTGTTCCGAGTTTTTGATGGTGGCAGTGTATAGCAATTTTTGACATCTTTAAGGTATGCAGTTATGCCTCGCGGAGTTTTGATCTCAGCAAAATCAGATTCTTTAAATCCAGTCGCTATTTCATGTTTCCAAAGAAAATAGAGAGCTTTATTTACATTGTCTTCAGCTGCACGGACATAGGTTCGTCCCGATGTCATTGAAATGTTTGTAAAGTAGCTAAGAACAGTGTTAGGTTCGATATCGGCAATTGATTCCACTGGATCTTTACATTCAAAGAAACAGTAGTTGAGAAAACGCACAAACCGAGTCATATATGTATTGAGAGGTTGCAGTTTTACCGACGGCCATGTTTTAGCAACGACAGATATTGGTTGAGCTTTTGTTTCGCGCTTAGTATTCTCGTCATAAAGACAGATTCCGACCGTGCTCTTGTTTTCGATAAACCCATTTATATGAGCCTTTTTGTATTTTATTATGATTGCTTTAAAACGTATTTTACTCATATTTAGTCTCATTTCTGTGATTTGATTTTAAAGTTGTTTTTTTGTTCGGGTGTATTCTTAATATTGTCTTTCAAATTGCTTAACGCGTTGTTCTTCTTTTTCGCGACATTCTAAAATGTGTTGGTAGACAGATGGATGATTGTAGATTACGCTGCGACTTAATCCTGCTTCTTTTGCGATGATTGCAACGGGTGTCAAAGCTATTTCCCTATAGGTCATTTGTTTTAGAACAGCCCAAAGTCGTTTATCATTCTGATCATATTTTTCTTTTTGGAATTTTGTTATTTCTTCAGTTTTTTTTCGCATTGTCTTTCCCTTCCTTTTTAACATGTAGTATACTTGTGTTTAGAACGCACTGGTTCGGTTCTTATCTATAGCATGTACCAGATGGATAAAAAAAACAAAGAAGTAATACTCGATTACAGACGATATTCTATTTTTATTACTCGATTGCGGTCGATATTTTTGTATGATGTACGAGAAGGGAAAAGAATAAGGAATGATAGAAGAAAGATTGCAAAAAGAAAAATGTTTTTGTTATTATAAATATGAAGATTTAGAAAATGCACAGAAGATGATTCCTGTTCCAAAAAGATGCGCTGTGTGTACGTTGAGTGGAATTCCGTGCGAATACTACACGGTTCCTCGTACGATAAATCCACCAGCAGGCTACACTTCCTATAATATAAAGAAGTACGATGTTACTGATAATAAGAAATTGGTTCGGATTGGACTAAGATTGCCACGGTATCGTCTGACAGATGGAAAAATATGTATCGAAGATATAGATACATTTGAAGGAAAATATTCCTTTGCAGCTTTAAAAATGCTTCATGAAGATTTTTGTGATCCATGTTGTACGTTTGAACTGTTAAAAAAGAAGTATCCTTTAAATAAAAATGCTTCGATAGACGCTTATGATACGTTATTGCCGTGGGCACGAAAGAATCATATTTTCCCGGACTATCCACATGATTTTACCCATTTATGGTTCTCGCAGCTTTTTTACAAAAATACAAAGTTAACATTTTGCTTTACATACAAGAAAAGAGAAGGATTATCCCTGATTGACATTATTGAAGATAATGAGGAAAAGTTTATAAAGAGACTTTCAAGATGTAAAAATGAAAAGAATAAATACATATGTTTACCGGCAGATTACGAATTGTATGATAAATTACATAAAATTTATCCTGATGCAGTATATGTGTTTGATGTATTTCAGATTGCTGAAATAATAGATAAATGTATAAGCAGTAATGAAGTTACGAAAGAAGAACGGTTTAAGTATGAAGCAGAAAAACGACAATTAGTAGATACTTTGAAATTTCTTGAAGAGAAAGAGAGTACATGGAAAGAGGCAGAGGCTTCTTGTAAATCTGTGATAAATTTTTTATTACAAGATGGGAAAAGACGGGAATTAGATGAGTTTAAGAAAAATAAGGAGCTTATTATGCGTGAACAGCCGGACTTTATCTATGATTTCTTTAAAATCAGGGAATACCATGTCTTTTTGCCGAATGAGCTACAAAGCACTATGGAAGATTTTTTGAAGTCAAGAGGATATAATCCGGCAAGACTGTCATATATGCTTCTTGCGGAGGCAGGAAAGATGCAGAAGAAATCTTCAACAAATGATTCAGATACTCTTCGTAAACCTGGATCTGAAAATATCAAGTTCGAGATTCAAGGGTCAAATATCATCATAAAATCTCCGACTGCAGAGCTTATTTCTTCGCTTTACAGATGGAAAAAACAGGTTCCCTGGTGGAAAAAACTCCCTAAAGAAGCTCTGTACATAAAGGAAAAATAAGCCTGTAGAAGTAGATTTTATAACTATAGATACTGTATGTTTATGTGGATATTTGCTATACTTCGATATGAATATTGGATATAGGTATTTTATCAGAAGGGGGCTGTTTTTATGCAGTCCCTTTTCTAAAAGTAGAAAAACCATTGGCAGATGGGATGATTTTAAATGGAGAAAATGGCTGTTATGAAAGAACAAATAAAAGAAGATGAAAAATTACTATTATCCGTTAGGGAAGTAAGTAATATGCTGGGTATTTCAGAAAAATCAGTGCGAAATTTTTCTTACGAAATGAATATGCAGGTGCGAATAGGTAAACGTGTGCTGATTCACAGAAAGAAACTGGAAAAGTGGCTTAACAGGCAGGTTTTATATAAGGAGCATAAATAAGTTTTGAATCATAAGATAACCGGAGGGGATAGAATAAGTGAGGAAAACACTAATCAAGATATAGAATTGGAAGCATATTTGGTATCGGATATTCAAAGAAAATTACGATGCAGCGAAAATAAAGCCTATGAAATAGTGAAAAGGGGTTATTCAGAGAGCATGTTTAGTGTGATTAAAATTGGAAATGAATATCATATTTCCAGAAAATCCTTTAATTTCTGGTTCGAAAATCAATACCATCACAGCTAAAAACAGTGGTATAATGAAAGCGAAGAAAATATACGTAAAATGAGGAAGAAAATGCTGTGGATTTACGCATGATTGGTCTCAGAATTCGTGAAATAAGGATAAGCAAAAATCTTACACAAAAAGAACTGGCTGGATTTTGTTCGACTTTGCGAGTGTATCCGGACTATGGTATTTAAATATATTAGGATTATTGAGGAGAAATAACGCATGGAATTTACTGACGATCAGAAAAGAGCCTTTGATTTTGCGGTGGATGGCAAGAACCTGTTTATTACCGGTGGTGCAGGAACAGGTAAGACTTTCGTCTTACAGAAAGTCATCCAGACACTTATGCGTTTTGGAAAACAAGTTGTTATCTGTGCTCCAACTGGTACAGCAGCTATCAAAGTTGGTGGCGTTACAATAAATCGCGTATTCAGTTTGCTTGCAGGACCATGTATTAATGAGAAAAGTATGTCATTGACTGTACATTGTCCTGCAACTATAAAGAAGGCGGATGTAATTATTATTGATGAGATTTCAATGTGCCGCATGGATATGTTGGATTCAATTCAGAAATCTATTGAAAAAGCTGAAAAACAAGCTAAGAAAAAGATACAAGTTATTGTTGTCGGAGATTTTTTCCAACTTCCTCCGATTATCAATGAAGAACGTGGTGAACGTACTCTGCTTGAGAAGTATTATAAGCGTAATGTTGGAAGAGGATATGCCTTCACCGGAGATGGTTGGAATAAGTTTGGTTTTTTACCTGTCGTTCTTACACAAATTGTCCGCCAGAAAGACCGTGAGTTTGCAGAGCAGCTGAATAAGGCACGTTTTGGAGATGCATCGAGTTTGGATTACTTTAATTCAACCGCACAGTATCGCCCATTAGCAGATGCAGTATATCTCTGTGGGCGTAACGATACTGTAAATGACATAAACATATCAATGCTGAATGGACTTCATGGAGAAGAGTACACATTTAATGCCATCGTTGAGGGTAAAGTAGCGTATTCAGATATGTTGGTTCCTGAACAAATCATATTGAAAATCGGTGCCCGTATTATGCTTGTTATCAATGATGCAGGGGGCGATTACTATAACGGCTCCACTGGTACTGTCATCAGGGTTATGGTTGATGTTAATTCAGTTCTTGTCCGTCTTGATTCTACAGGAAAAGAACTTATAATTTCTCCCAACACTTGGGACATCAATCGGTACATTGTTGATGGTGAAGCTGTTGTTCAAGAAACTGTTGGCACTTACACCCAGTTGCCTATTAAATTGGCATATGCAATTACTATTCACAAAAGCCAGGGAGCTACATTTGATAGAGTGAATCTTAATCCTAAGAGCTGGGACCCAGGTCAGCTATATGTAGCACTCTCAAGAGTAAAGGATATCTCTGGCCTTTATCTTGAAGGATCTGTACTTCGTTCTTATCTTAAGGTTGATCCGACAGTTAAGACATTTTACAATAGGCTTATCGAGACTGAAACGGATACTGTTGAGATTGCAGAAGATATAATTGAGCGCTCGCAAGGGGATGTTCAGGTTGAAACAGCTACAGTTGTTGAAGAAGCCAAGAAGGTTATGGGACGTCCGAGAAAGTATCGTGGCAGTTCTCATACCACCAGAGTACCAGATGAAATACTTGAGGATGTGAAAATCGCTATTCAGGTCTGGTCAGAAGAGCCGGATCGGATGAAAGTTCTTGCGGTTCCTAAGGATAAATTACATAAAATCCTTCAGATTTTGAGCGAGTAATTTTGAAACGGTTCAAAACATAGTGTGTCAAAATAAAATATGTGCAAGACAAGTATTTGTAAGGGTTTTCGTCACTTACGTGACAAAAACAAGTTTTGAAACAAAAGTATTAGAGTAAATCTGTAAGGATGGAAATGTTTTTGAAAAAATAGTGAGAAGATATAATAAAGGACACGACTTTCGCTTGGCGAAGCCGTGTCCTTTATTATAAATTATTTAAAATTAATTGGATAAACGTCTTTTATCAAACCATCCTGGTCATAAGAAAAATAGATTTTTTCGACCATTTCTTCTTTATTGATCTTAAAAGTCACAAGAACTGTTTCAGAATCATCTGTTTTGGAATCAAGCGAAATATCTTTTATAGCTATTTTGGTATTATTAACAGCTGCCTCTGACAGATAGGTCTGACCATAGGTTGAAATAAAATATTCTAATCGTCCCGTTTCAAAGTATTTTCCTACAAGTTTGTTCCAGTTTTCGAGAATTTTCTCAGAATTAACGGAAGCATTTTCAGAATCTGCCGTGCTATTCTCACCGATTACAGTAGAAGAATCCAAAGAATACAAGTCATTATTTGGTGCAGTGAACATCGCATTGAGTACTGCTTCAGCTTCCGGACTTACGGCTGATTCAGATGCTTTTTTGGTTGAGCAGCCAGTAAGAAGAATGAACAAAAATAACAGAATGAAACAGGTTTTGTGGGTTGCTTTCTTAGTCATGAAAATCCCTCCTTTATTAAAAAATTAAATATGTTAATTTGATAATATAATTGTAATAATAAAAAGTCAAGATGAGAAAATAATAAAATTTTAATATGTAGTAGATATATTAAAAAAAGAAGTTTATAATATGGTAATAGGAGGTGATTATATGTTTAAAAAGAGATTAACAAATAAACAAATGGATGTAATGAATATTTTATGGGAAAATGATAAACCAATGGCTGCATCTGAAATCTTGAAAGCAAATGAAAAATTAAATATTAATACAATTCATGCATGTATTAGAAAATTATTAGAAGAAGAATATGTAAAAGTTGCATATATTGATTATAGTGGTAATGTTATGAGTCGATATTTTATGCCAACAGTTTCTAAAGGAAAATATTTTAGTGAGAGCTACAAAGATATTATTGGATCAAAAAAATTGATATTAACTTCTTTAATAGAAACGGAAACCAATATTGAGGAACTCGAACAGCTTGAAAATTTAATTAGGAAGAAGAAAGAAGAATTAAAGGAGTAGCCAGATATGTCATTGTCATTGGGACCTTTTATCACATGCTTCTTGTGTACAAATATTCTCTGCATAATATTACATTATCTGATATATAAGAAAAAAATATTTTTTGATAAAAGTTTACGTTTTATATTCTGGATAATAGGAATTATATTACTAAGGATGGTACTTCCATTTAATTTTCCATTTACATATACTTCTTATTCAGACAATATTTTACCCAAAATAGTAGATTTCATTTATTATAAATTACAACATGGGAAAATAATGATATTAGATATTGGTTTGATTATCTGGGGGATAGGAAGTATATTTCAGATCATAATAATGATACGAAGTAATATAAGATTACGAAGATATGTTAAAAATCATGTGATTAGTATGGAAAATCCAATAGCAGAAGAAATAATAGATATAGTACAAAATGAGTTACTTTTTGAAAAAATAGAAGTAGCTGTATTGCCAGAGTTTGTATCACCTGCAATTATTGGTATTAAACAACCAATATTAATCATTTCGGAAAAATATTGTTTTTCAAGACAGGAATTAAAATTGGTATGTGAACATGAAATAAATCATTATATAAAAGGTGATTTAATATTAATGGCAATTATAAATATTGTTAGTTGTATACAATGGTGGAATCCTGTGATTCATTTTTTTAAGGAAGAACTAATTTTAGCGTTAGAACTATCTAATGATTTTCAAATTATAGAAAATCAATCTGATGCTGAAAAAATAGAGTATGCAGAATTAATTTTAAAAATAGCCAAAGAAAAAGAGTATTTTAAAACAATTGATAGAAGTTTTGTTACTTGCTTTGTCGGGAAAAATAAAACGAATTTAAAAACAAGAATAGATTATATCTTAAAAAAGAATAAGAAGAAAAAGAGTGTAGTGTATATAATTAACATATTGATGATAAGCGTAATGTTATTGTCTGTTTTTTGGGTTCCGGAAGCAACACATCCGATAGATCCAGATAATCAGGAAAATTCAATAGAAATGTCTCCGAAAAATACATATTTTCTAAAAAAGAGAGAAGGTTATCAGATATTTGTAAATAATAAATTGTGGGGAGAAGTGAAAGAGATTCCGGATGGACTGGAGAATATTCCTATACGAAAGAGTGTCAGACATTAAATATTATAGTATGGGTAAACTTTTTTTAAGACATTTATGATTTACTTTTTCAATCATAATGCGTACTCATCCTTTGTGTGAAAAAAGTTTTCACCTGATACTATAAGAATAGAACAGACAGAAAGTGATGTCAAAGAAATACGGTTGATTTTCGGGTGCGATTTGTTATAATTGATAAAAAGAGTAAAAATGGACAGCAGAGTAGTACTGCTATAATGAGAAAAAGGGAAGTATAAAGATATGAATTACGGAACAATCAAAAATTACGATATCGCAAATGGAACCGGCGTCAGGGTCAGTCTTTTCGTATCCGGATGCCGGCATCATTGCAAAGGATGTTTCAATTCCGAGACCTGGGATTTCAATTACGGCAATCCATATACCAAAGAAGTAGAAGCACAGATCCTGGAAGCCTTAAAACCCGCATACATCCAGGGATTTTCCCTCCTAGGCGGCGAACCCTTCGAGCCGGAGAATCAGAAAGAGCTCGCAGGACTCCTGCAAAAGATCAAAGAAAGCTACCCGGAGAAAAATGTCTGGTGCTACACCGGATATCTCTATGATGTAGACCTCATCCCCGGCGGAAAAGTCTACACCGAATACACTGACAAGATGCTCGCCTGTATCGATACCCTCGTAGACGGCGAGTTCATCGAAGCCGAAAAAGATCTCACCCTGGAATTCCGCGGAAGCCGCAACCAGAGAATCCTTCACCTTGATGAAATCCGCCAAAATGCGAAAAACTAAAATAATTCATTGACAAAAAAAGACCACTGTGATATAAATAACAAGTGGTCTTTTTTAGATCATAAAATCAAATAGGGGATTGGTCAAATGGTATGACAGGAGTCTCCAAAACTCTTAGCGGCAGTTCGATTCTGTCATCCCCTGTAACTTGAAGGACTCAGTTTGAGTCCTTTTTTTATCTAATGGACCAAGTGCGGAATGGTGATAGCGCAAGTCCAAATCAACTCTTCATTTCCAAAAACAAAATAACCATCCCACCATATATATATTCGACATAGTCACTATACATAGTGCATAAAAATAAAAGAAAATAATTGTAAAAAATGCCAAAAATTCAACTGTACAAAAGCACAAAATCCGTCAAAAAAGAATCTCGAATGCTACAAACTAAAAAAAGTGTCAAAAAATAGAAGTAAAAACAGCTAAAGAAAATAAAAGAAAAATAGATGAAGATGGTGAAAATAGATAAAAAAATTGGTTTTTTTACTGTACAATCTACAAAAGCTGAAAATATTGACAAAGAAAAAGTGTGAGCGTAATATAAGCATGACTTTTAGAGGACACTCTAAAAAGTACTCTAAAATAAGAATAAATAAAACGAAAGGGAGGGAGCGATACGGAACATTTAACAGAGACTCTGTTAGAAGAGCTGAACTGCGAGACGGTGTTTACGATCCCGATATTCGGCGGAATACCGGTAAAAGAGTCGGTCGTAGTTACCTGGATCATCATGGCGGTAATCGTAGGACTTTGTATCATATTTGTCCGGAGCTTGAGCGTCGAAAATCCGGGAAAGGTTCAGCTTTTATTGGAATCCGCAATAGGAAAAGGACTGGACTTCTTTGAAGACATCATGGGAAAAGAAAACAGGAAATATATTCCGTATCTGATTACAGTGCTTATCTATATTGGGATAGCCAATATCATTGGTCTGTTCGGATTTAAGTCACCGACAAAAGACCTCAATGTAACAGCAGCACTTGCGATCATGAGTATGTGCCTGATTGAATTTTCCGGAATCCGGAAGAATGGATTTAAGCACTGGGCGGCGCATTTTGCAAAGCCGGTACCATTCGTAGCACCAATTATGGTTCTGGAGATTGTGATCAGACCATTATCACTTTGCATGCGTCTGTTCGGTAATGTATTGGGAGCGTTTGTTATCATGGAGCTTTTAAAAGCAGTGGCTCCGGTTCTTATCCCGATACCATTTAGTTTTTACTTCGATATTTTCGATGGATTCCTGCAGGCATATGTATTCGTATTCCTGACAGCACTTTTCATGAATGAGGAGCAGGAATAATCCCGAAATGACAGAAGAAACACAAATCTATAAGAAAAAAGGAGATTAAGATTATGTTAGTAGCAATTGGAGCAGCAGTAGCAGTTTTAACAGGTTTAGGAGCAGGACTTGGAATCAGCCTTGCAACAGGTAAAGCAGTAGATGCGATCGCAAGACAGCCGGAAGCAGAAAGCAAGATCAGCAAGAACCTGATCCTTGGTTGTGCACTTGCAGAGGCAACCGCTATTTACGGTTTCATTATCGGACTTCTTATCATCTTAATGCTGAAATAAGAAAAGTAAAATGAAGAAAGGCAGGTGGGACAGGTGATACAGTTTAATGTAAGCCTTCTCTTTACGATCATCAACCTGATTGTCTTTTATCTTTTGCTGAAAAAATTCTTATTCAAACCAGTAATGGGAATTATGGAAAAACGTGAAAAAATGATTGCTGACGGACTGAAAAATGCCAGTGATAGTCAGGAAGAAGCGGCGAGACTGAAAGCGGAATATGAAAAGGCTCTGGAAGGAGCAAAGGCAGAATCCATTCAGATCGTGGAAAAAGCTAAGAAAACTGCAGCCGGAGAATCAGAGCGTATCCTTCAGGAAGCCAATACGGAAGCCGTAGGAATCCTGAAAGATGCCAGAAAGACGATTGAAAATGAACGCAAACAGACCATGAATGATCTGCAAAGTGAGATCGCAGGACTGGCAATGCAGGCAGCACGTAAGATTGTGGATGACACAAAAGGAAATCAGGATATATATGATCAGTTTCTGAAAGGTGCAGGTGATGCTCATGTCAATGAAGAGGTTAAATAAAGAGTATTGCTGTAGCCCTTCGGCAAAACAGTATGCACATGTTTTATATGAGCTTGGAATTTCAAAAGAAGCGGTAGGAGAGACTGAAAGGCTTTTTGAAGAAGTACCGGTGCTTGAAGAAACATTTGCAAGTCCGGTGGTACCGATGCGGGAAAAATTAAGTTCGATCGACAAGATTTTCCCGGAAGAAATAAAAAATTTTCTCAAGGTTGTATGTCGTAATCAGAGAATGAGCGAGATCAGTCAGATTCTTTTTGCTTATGACAGATACTGTAAAATGCAGGAAGGAATCCAGATGGCAACGCTTACCTGTGTGGAAGCACCAGATGAAAAGCGACTTGAGAAAATCAGAGAATTTCTTTGTGAGAAGTACCATAAGACAGATGTGAAGATCGAGATAGTCAAAGATCCGGCATTACTTGGCGGATTTATCTTAAAGACCGGTGATGATGAATATGACTGGAGTCTGAAAGGAAGATTATCGAGATTAGAGCAAAAATTGACCTGGAGGTGAACAAAGTGAGTTCAATTAGCTCAGATGAAATTATTTCTATTCTGAAAAATGAAATAGAGAACTTTGATCAGATCAGTAAAGACAGCGAGGTCGGTACGGTTGTCTCTGTCGGTGACGGAATTGCAAATATCTATGGAATAGAGCATGCAATGTACGGAGAAATCGTGACATTTGAAAATGGACTGAAAGGTATGGTTCAGGACATTCAGAAAGATACGATCGGCTGCATCCTGTTCGGATCAGATGTAGAGATCAAAGAAAGCCGGAGTACCGGTTGGCGATAAATTTATCGGACGTGTCGTAAATGCACTTGGAGCTCCGATTGACGGAGCGGGAGAAATCGAAGCAGAAGATTACAGACCGATTGAAAATGAAGCACCAGGAATTGTAGACCGTAAATCCGTCAGCGTTCCAATGGAAACAGGAATCCTTTCTATCGATTCTATGTTCCCGATCGGACGTGGACAGAGAGAGTTGATCATTGGAGACCGTCAGACAGGAAAGACTTCCATTGCTACAGACACGATTTTGAATCAGAAGGGTAAGGATGTCATCTGTATCTATGTAGCAATCGGTCAGAAAGCATCAACGATCGCAAAGGTTGTCAATACTTTTAAAAACGG